>Ga0207976_100267_pt1 | contig 26545 bp, 25 predicted proteins | sample LakWasMe94_HOW11_2_FD_183916 | JGI IMG/M metagenome (GOLD analysis project Ga0207976, IMG submission 183916) | Freshwater sediment methanotrophic microbial communities from Lake Washington under simulated oxygen tension - Sediment Metagenome... | ecosystem: Environmental > Aquatic > Freshwater >... | reverse complement strand
GCCGTCGCCGGCGATAAAGGCCCGCACTTCGAACTGCGCCGCGTCGCCATCGCGCTCGGGGTTCCAGGGCGCGATCACCCCTACCGCAAGGCCCGTCAGTTGCGCATAGTCGGGTTGCAGGTCGAGCACCTGGTCGCGCTCGGCCAGCAGTACCGCCAGCCAGCCAGCGCCGTTGTCCACCCATTGCGCGTCGACTATGGCGCCGGGCGCCAGCCTCAGGCCCTGGCGCACCTGCTCCAGCAACCCGGCCTCCACCGGGCCGGACCTGAGCAAGGGCGGCGCGAGAAACGCCAGCTCGGCGCCGTTGCGGCGAATGCGCACCAGGCCCACCGCGCACTCCTGGACGATCTCCTCGCCCTTGGGCACGCCGCCGGCCTCCAGCCAGGCATGGCAGCTGCCAAGGGTCGGATGGCCGGCGAACGGCAGCTCCTGCAGGGTGGTGAAAATCCGCAGGCGATAGTCGGCCCGCGGGTCTTGGGGTTCGAGGATAAAGGTGGTTTCGCTGAGGTTGGTCCAGTTGGCGAACGCCGCCATACGCGCATCGCTCAACGCGTCGGCGCCGAACACCACCGCCACCGGGTTGCCCTTGAGCGGCTCGTTGCTGAAGACATCCACCTGCTTGAAATCGAATCGGCTCATTACGGGTCCTTGTCTGAATGAACGCGGTCAGGCCTGGATCGGCCTGAGCTGCACGAAGCATGTGAAACCTCTGTAGCCGCTGGCGAAGCCTGCGCTCGGCGACGCAGTCATCGTAAAACCTGACGACGCGAGCTGCCTGGCACAACGCATCAGGCCTTTTTGCGGCGACTGCGTCGCCGAGCGCAGGCTTCGCCAGCGGCTACAAGGTGTGGGGGTGTCAGGCGGGCTTGGGAATTTCCAGGCCGCGGATCACCGCCGGGCGCGCGAGGAAACGCTCCAGCACGCGCTGCACGTTGGGGAAGTCCTTGAAGCCCACCAGGTCGCCGGCTTCATAGAAGCCGATCAGGTTGCGCACCCAGGGAAAGGTGGCGATATCGGCGATGGTGTAGCGCTCGCCCATGATCCAGTCGCGACCTTGCAGGCGGCCTTCGAGCACGCTCAGCAGGCGGCGGGATTCGGCGACATAACGGTCCCGTGGCCGCTTGTCCTCGTAGTCCTTGCCGGCGAATTTGTTGAAGAAGCCCAGCTGGCCGAACATCGGGCCGATGCCGCCCATCTGGAACATCAGCCACTGGATGGTCTCGTAGCGCGCGGCGGATTCCTGGGCCAGCAGTTGCCCGCTCTTGTCCGCGAGGTAGATCAGGATCGCCCCCGACTCGAACAGGGCCAGCGGCCGGTCGTCCGGGCCATGGGGATCGAGGATCGCCGGGATCTTGTTGTTCGGGTTCAGGGAAAGGAACTCGGGGGACATCTGGTCATGGGTTTCGAAGCTGACGCGATGCGGCTCGTAGGGCAGCCCGATCTCTTCAAGCATGATCGAGACCTTGACGCCGTTGGGGGTCGGCAAGGAATACAGCTGAATCCAGTCGGCGTACTGCGCAGGCCATTTCTGGGTGATGGGGAATGCGGAGAGATCGGTCATGACAGGCTTCCAATGACAGTCAGATGAAAGGCCGTGGCCCGGGGCCGGGCGGCGACGGCGCTAGATTACAGGCATAGGTTCGCGGCGCGCATTCTTAAATTCGAAACATCCGGTGGTTAAGCTCCCCGGCAGCCAGACAGCGGTGCGGATAAAGTAACGGGCCCACGCTCGCAGCCCCACGCCCGGATCGAACCAAAAGGCGTCCTGGGACTCAGAGCACTGCCTGCGGGCAGAAACACTCGTTCAACGACAGGGAAAACCACGCGAAGCCGGGAGCTCGCCGTGGAAAGGTTTGTCAGCCTTAACCGATTGCGCTGAAGTACCCACACTCAATGAAGAATCTGCTGAGTTTCACCCAACGCCTGCAACGCCGGTCCTACGTATTCTTTCCGGCGCTGATGCTGACCAGTGCGCTGCTGCTGTCGCTGGAGTCCAGTGAAAGTCGCGCCCAGCCGGTGGACGGCACCCAGACCCTGATCTTCCTGCGCCACGCGGAAAAACCCGCCGGCGGCCTCGGCCAGCTCAACTGCCAGGGCCTGAACCGCGCCATCGACCTGGCGTCCCTGCTGCCGGAAAAATTCGGCAAGGCCAACTACGTGTTCGCCGCCAACCCGACGCGCAATGTCGAGGAAGGCGAGTTCGACAACTCCTACAGCTACATCCGCCCGCTGATGACCATCAGCCCCAGCGCCATCAAGCTCGGCCTGCCGGTGAACATCGAATTCTCGGCCAACGACACCAGCGCCCTGGCCGACGAGCTGCTGCACGACCGCTACCACAACTCGATCATCTACACCGCCTGGTCCCACGGCTACCTGCCGGAGCTGATCAACAAGGTGGCGCGGGAAGCCGTCGGCGAAAAACGCACCATCACCGACGACTGGGCCTCCAACGATTTCGACTCGCTCTACGTGCTGACCCTGACCTGGCACAACGGCAAGGCCACCCTCGACAGCCGCAGCTACAAGCAGGGCCTGGATAACGGCGAGGAAAGCTGCCCGACCTGATGCGCCGCCCTCAGCGCAAGGCGTCCAGCAGGCGGTACCAGGCGATCCCCGCCCCCAGGTACAGGCGTTGCAAGCCATGCAGCGGAATCGGCCGGATCGGCGTCACTGGAAACGGAAATTCACGGCTCGCCCCCGACAGCCGCGCCGCCAGGTGCTTGCCCAGGGCCGTGGACAAGGCGATGCCGCGACCGTTGTAGCCGAGCAGGATCGACAACCCCGGCTGCGGCTCATGCAGCTGCGGCAGGAAACTCTGGTTCAACGCCACCCGCCCGCTCCAGCGATACTCGATGGGCGTGCCCGCCAACTGCGGAAACAAGCCCAGCAACGAACGCTCCAGGTGACGCCAGTCGCCACTGTGAGTCGGCTCGGAGAACGGTCCGCGCCCGCCCAGCAACAGACGCCCCTGGGCATCCTGCTTGAAATACAGCAACAGGCGCCGAGCGTCGGCCGACAGCGGGCGGGTGGCGATGATGAAACTGTTGGCGGCGATCACCGTCTGCCGCAGCCGTGGCCACAGGTCGTCGGTGTAGCCATTGGTCGCCAGCACCACGCGCTGGGCCCGGACCCGATGGCCCTGGGCGGTGCGCAGCTGCCACTGCCCGCCTTCGCGCTGCAAAGCCTCGACCCGAGTCTGCCCGTGCATCCGCACGCCCTGCTGCTGCGCCACCCTGGCCAGGCCGCGCGCATAGTTCAGCGGGTGCAGGCTGCCGGCGCGCGGATCGACCCAGCCGCCGAGGTAGTTCTGGCTGCCGATGCGCCGACCGACGGCGGCGCGGTCGAGCAACTCCACCGCCACCCCGCGCCGGCGCCACTGCTCGGCGCGCTGTTCGATGGCCTGCAGGGAACTGGCGGAAAACGCCGGCTGAATCCAGCCCTTGCGCGTCGCGTCGCAGGCAATGCGATGCTGCTCGATCAGGGCGAACACTTCGTCAGCCGCAGAGCCGGCTGCCTCCAGCATGGCCTCGGCGCGAGCCGGGCCGAACCTGGCCAGCAGTTGATCCGGGTCGTACTTGAGCCCGGGAATCACCTGCCCGCCGTTGCGTCCGGAAGCGCCCCAGCCCGGTTCCCCGGCATCCAGCACACAGACGCTGACCCCGGCCTCGGCCAGGCGCAACGCAGTCACCAGCCCGGTGTAGCCGGCGCCGACTATGGCCACGTCGGCCCGCAGGTCTTCGGCCAGTGCCGGGGCCTCGACCGCCGCAGTCGCCGTGGCGGCCCACAGGGAAGGTGGCAGGCGCAAGGTTTCGGCGGCCTTCATGCCTGCACCTCCGCGCCCTGGTTGAGCAGGCGCTTGAGGAAGTCCTGGGTGCGCGGATGGCACGGCGCGCTCAGCACCTGCTTCGCCGGCCCGGCCTCGACGATCTTGCCGCTGTGGAGGAAACACACCTTGTCCGCCACGTCCTGGGCAAAACCCATTTCATGGGTGACGACGATCATGGTCATGCCTTCGTCGGCCAGCTTGCGCATCACCGCCAGCACCTCGCCCACCAGCTCCGGGTCCAGCGCCGAGGTCGGCTCGTCGAACAGGATCGCCTGCGGGTCCATGGCCAGGGCCCGGGCAATCGCCACCCGCTGCTGCTGGCCGCCGGACAGCTCGTCCGGATAGGCGTGCATGCGATGGGCCAGGCCGACCTTTTCCAGCAGCGCCTCGGCCCGCTCCCGGGCCTGCTGCGGGTTCTGCTTCTTCACGTAGATCGGCCCTTCGGTAACGTTCTGCAACGCGGTGCGATGGGGGAACAGGTTGAAGCGCTGGAACACCATGGCCACCTGGGTGCGCAACTGGTGAATGGTCTTGCCATGGCGGTCGACCCGTTCGCCGCTGACCAGGATGTCGCCCTGCTCGTAGCTTTCCAGGCCGTTGATGCAGCGCAGCAGGGTCGACTTGCCGGACCCCGAGGGCCCGATCAGGCACACCACTTCACCGCTCTGCACGCTCAGGTCGATGCCTTCGAGCACCGCCACGTTGCCGAAACTCTTGTGTACGCCCTTGATCTCGATCATGACTTTCTCCGGGTGCTGAAGCGCGCCTCCAGGCGACGCAAGGCAAAGGACAACGGCAGGCTCAGAGCCAGGTAGAGCAAGGCCACCAGGGTGTAGACGGTCATGTTCTCGAAGGTCGAGGAAGCGATGAGCTGACCGGCGCGGGTCATCTCGGCCACGGTGATGGTGGACACCAGCGAGGAGTCCTTGAGCATCATCACCAGGGTGTTGCCATAGGGCGGCAAGGCGATGCGGAAGGCCTGGGGCAGGACCACCCGGCGCATGATCATGCCGCCGCGCATGCCGATGGATTCGGCCGCCTCGATCTGCCCCTGGTGAATGGCCTGGATGCCGGCGCGGAAGTTCTCCGCCTGGTACGCCGAGTAGGCGATGCCCAGGCCGATCACCCCGGCCTGCATGGCCGTGAGCTGGATGCCGAAATCCGGCAGCACGAAGTAGATGTAGAACAGCTGCACGATGATCGGCAGACCGCGAATGACGTTGACCACGCCAATCGCGAACAGCGAGATCGAGCGCACCTTGGACACCATCATCAAGGCGAATACCAGGCCGATCAGCGAGCTGAGCACAAAGGAGCCGGCCGTGACCTGCAAGGTGACCACCGCCCCTTTCAGCAGAATGGGGAGGAAGTCCAGAGCGTTCTGGAGAAACATAGGAGGACCTGCGCAATCAGGAGTGAAGCGACCCCGCCGGGCGGCCGGGCCGCGGGGTGGTCAGTTGAGCTTCCACTTCTCGATGATCCGCTCCAGGGAACCGTCGGCCTTGATTGCCGCGATGCCGCGGTTGACCTCTTCCAGGGTCTGCGCATCGCCCTTGCGCACGATCAGGCAGACATCGCCCATCACCACCGGCTGGTAGCTTTTCACCAGCTGCACCTTGTTCTGGGTGCCCTGGGCCAGTTGATAGGCGACGATCGGCCGGTCGGCGAAACCGGCCTTGATCCGCCCCAGCGCCAGGTCGCGCAGCAGGTCGGGGATCGAGTCGTAGCCGCGCACTTCCTTGAAGATCCCGCGCTTGTTCAACTCATCGATGAACACCGTGCCGACCTGGGCGCCGACCACCTGGTCCTTGAAGTCTTCCATGCGGGTGTAGGCGGTGTTGTCGTCGGCGCGCACGATCAGCCCCTCGCCGTAGCTGAACACCGGGTTGGAGTACTGCACCACCTTCTCCCGCGCCGGGGTGCGCAGCATGGCGGCGGAAATGATGTCGATCTTGTTCGAGGTCAGCGAAGGGATCAGCGCGGCGAAGGTGGTCTGCTGGATGTCCACCTCGAAGCCGCCGGCCTGGCCCACCGCCCGGGCGGCGTCGATCATCATGCCTTCGATGCTCTGGCTCTTGACGTCGAGAAAGGTGAAGGGAATGCCGGTGGCGGTGGCGCCAACCCTGTACACCGGCGCGGCGCCGGCACTGGCGGAACCGACGAGGCTGGCGGTGAGTGCGCAGCACAATGCAAGGACACGAAAACGCTTTTGCATGGCGAATCTCCCATTGGACGATTTTATTGTTTGAAGTCCGTGATGGTTGGCCTCTGAACGTGGGGCAGGAGGCATGGATCGACTATAAACAATTTACAAAAATCGTAAAGAGATTTATAAATATCGAATATCGATATTAAAAGCACAAAAACCAAAGGAACCGCCATGAGCGACACCCCCAATAGCCTGTTCAATCAGTCGCTGGAAAAAGGCCTGGCGGTCCTGCGCGCCTTCAACGCCGCCCAACGGACCATGAACCTGGCGGAAATCGCCGAGGCCGCCGAGATCAACAAAAGCTCGGCGCAACGCATGATCCACACCCTGGAGCAGCTCGGTTACGTGCGTAAGCACCCGCAGACCAAACGCTTCCAGCTGACCCCGCGGGTGATGGAGATCGGCTACAACTACCTGGCCGCCGACACCCTGGTGGACGTGGCCAACCCGTTCCTCGCCGAGCTGGCCCAGGTCACCGGCGAAACCACCAACCTCACCGAGCCCGACGGCCTGGACATGGTCTATGTCGCGCGCTTCGTGGCGCCCAAGTTCATCCCGATCCACATGCCCATCGGCAGCCGCATCCCGATGTACTGCACCGGCTCCGGCCGCGCCTACCTCAGCGCCCTGCCCGACCAGGAAGCCCTGGCGATGCTCCAGGCCAGCGACCGCCAGGCCCATACCCGCCACACCCTGACCGGGGTCGACGCGATCCATGGGCAAATCGTCGCCACCCGCCAGCGCGGTTATGCCCTCAACCAGGAAGAACTGTTTCTCGGCGACATGAGCATCGCCGCGCCGATTATCGGCAGCCAGGGCCTGCCGGTGGCCGCCGTGCACGTGGTAATCCCCAGCAGCCGCTGGACCCTGGAAGAAGCCGAACGCAAGCTGGCGCCCTCGGTGATCGAGTGCGCGCGGGCGATTCGGACCTCGATTCGTACGCTCTGAGCGGCCATGACACATTGCCGCCGTCGGCGATCGACTGCGCGGCGGTCGCAGGTACAGATTCCAGGATTTGACCTGATACTCCGCGTTGCGAGGTTTTACGACCGCTGTGCGGTCGATCGCAGCCTGCGGCAGCGGCTACAGTTCGGTGCGGAGCAAGCCGTTGCGCTAAGATTGCCGGCTTATTGTCTTTGTCCGGAATAACCTCGATGCCCAGCCTTGCCCCTGCCAGCCCCGTCCGGGGCTGGTCGTTCTGGTGGAAACCCGCCCTGTTCGTCCTGGTGGCGTGCGTCGGCCTCTACTTCGTCAAGTGGTCGCCCTACTACACCAAGGCCTTTATCGCCGCCGACAGCCACAGCATCGGCGCCTCGATCATCAACGATCAGCCTTCCTCGCCATTGAACGCCGCCCTGGCCTACGCCCAGGTGTATTTCCTGGCGATCTGGAAAGCCGCGGTGCTGGCGGTGATCCTCGGCTCGCTGCTGCAAGTGCTGATCCCGCGGGACTGGCTGCTGCGTCTGTTCGGCCGCGCCGGTTTCGGCTCGACCCTGCGCGGCGGCCTGTTCGCCCTGCCGGGCATGATGTGTTCCTGCTGCGCCGCGCCCGTGGCGGCGAGCATGCGCCGGCAGAATGTCTCGGTGGGCGCGGCGCTGGCCTTCTGGATCGCCAACCCGGTGCTCAACCCGGCGACCCTGGTGTTCATGGGTTTCGTCCTCGGCTGGGGTTTCACCGCGCTACGCCTGGTGGCGGGCATCGTGCTGGTGCTGGGGGTGTCGCTGGTGGCCCAGCGCATCGCCCGCCCCGAGCAATTGCCGGAGGCGGCGGTGGAAGCCGTGGTCGAGGCCAGCGCGGCTAACGACGGCGCCTTCTTCAGCCGCTGGGCACGCAGCCTGTGGCAGCTGTTCTGGAGCACCATTCCGATCTATGTGCTGGCGGTGCTGGTGCTGGGCGCGGCGCGGGTCTGGCTGTTCCCCCACGTCGAGGGCGCGATTGGCGACAGCCTGCTGTGGCTGGTGCCGCTGGCGATTGTCGGCACGCTGTTCGTGATTCCCACCGCCGCGGAAATCCCCATCGTGCAGACCATGATGGCCCTGGGCATGGGCACCGGCCCGGCGGTGGCCTTGCTGATGACCCTGCCGAGCATCAGCCTGCCGTCGCTGCTGATGCTGCGCAAGGATTTCGACGCGCGGGTGCTGGTGACCGTGGCCGGGCTGACCATGCTGATTGGCGTGGTGTGCGGGTTGATTGGCGCGGCGTTGTTGTAACCCAAGGTTCGATGGCGTCTGCACGGACGCCATCGCGGGCAAGCCTCGCTCCTACAGAAAAACACGTAACCCCCGTAGGAGCGAGCGGGCGGCGATCCGACTTGCCCGCGATGGGGCCAAAGGCCCCGCCCTTCTACCGATTCAACTGCGCTGACGAGCCCGTTCGCGCAAATACTCCAGCACCGCCGCCTGCTCGCCGACGAACTCGATCCGCGCGCCTTTGCTTTCGCGCTGGAAGGCATACATCGGGTCGTAATATTCCTTGAGCAACCCTTCGATCCAGGCCCGGTGCAGGTCCACGCTGCCGCTGCGGGCCTGCTCGGCCAGGGCGGCCTCCAGCAGCTGGTACAGGCGCTGGTGACGCTCGCCACCCAGGCGTTTGCGGATGTTGTTCAGGCTTTCCAGCAGGCGCTGAGAAAACCGCGCAAAGCCATCCTCGCCATGCACCGCGACGAACTCCGCGCACAGGTCGATCACATAGTCGCGCAGGATCCGCTCGATCCGCCCCTCCAGGCCGTCCTCCAGCCAGACCATGGGAAAACGCTGCATGCCCTGGTACAGCGGCAACGGCAAGGCGCAGCTGCCGATCATGCGGTTCTCGTCTTCCAGCACGAACCCGGCGGTGCCGCGGTCGCGCTTTTTCAGGATGTCCACCGCCAGGCGGTTCTCGAAATCGATGTTCGACGGCTGGCCGCTGGCGCGCTTGCCGAAACTGGAGCCGCGGTGGTTGGCGTGGCCTTCCAGGTCCAGGCCGTTGGCCAGTTGATGGAGCACCTCGGTCTTGCCGATGCCGGTCATGCCGCCGAGCAGGACAAAATCACACTCGACCACCGCGTCTTCAAGCGTCGTGAGCAGGAAGGTACGCATGGCCTTGTAGCCGCCGCCGACCCGCGGGTAGTCGATGCCGGCCTCGTCCTTGAGCCACTGCTGGACAATCTGCGAACGCAGGCCGCCGCGGAAGCAGTACAGGTAGCCATCGGGGTGGGCCCGGGCGAAGTCGGCCCAGGCCTGGATACGCTCGGCCTTGATCGCCCCGGACACCAGTTGATGGCCGAGGACGATCGCCGCCTGCTGGCCCTGCTGCTTGTAGCAGGTGCCGACCCGCTGCCGTTCGTGGTCGGTCATCAGCGGCAGGTTGACCACGCCGGGAAAGGCGCCCTTGGTGAATTCGATCGGCGCGCGGGTGTCCATCATCGGCCGGTCGTTGAGGAAGATTTCGCGGTAGTCGGTGATATCGATGGGCATCAAATCACCTCGACCGCGTTGCTCTGTCGCTCCACCAGCTCACCGATTGGCGCCAGTTCCAGGCCGAGTTCGGCGGCCAGCGTGAGGAAGGCCGCATTGCCCTCGGGTGTGACGGCGATCAGCAGCCCGCCGCTGGTCTGCGGGTCGCACAGCACCAGCTTGTGCAGGGCCTGGATACGCCCGAGCTTGTCGGCGTAGCTGTCGAAATTGCGCTGGGTGCCGCCCGGTATGCAGCCCTGGTCCAGGTAGTACTCGACCCCGGGCAGGCGCGGCACGCGATCATAGTGGATGCGCGCGGTCAGGTTGCTACCGTCGGCCATTTCCACCAGGTGCCCGAGCAGGCCGAAACCGGTGACGTCGGTCATCGCGGTCACGCCGTCGAGCTTGCCGAAGCGGCTGCCGGGTTTGTTCAGGGTGCACATCCAGTCACGGGCCAGGCCGACGTCGGCGCTGCGCAACTTGCCCTTCTTCTCGGCGGTGGTCAGCACGCCGATGCCCAGGGGTTTGGTCAGGTACAGCAGGCAACCGGCGGTGGCGGTGTCGTTGCGCTTCATATGGCGCTTTTCCACCAGGCCGGTGACGGCCAGGCCGAAGATCGGTTCCGGGGCGTCGATCGAATGGCCGCCGGCCAGGGGAATGCCGGCCGCGTCGCATACCGCGCGCCCGCCGCGAATCACCTCGCGGGCGACTTCCGGCGCCAGCACATTCACCGGCCAGCCGAGGATGGCGATGGCCATCAACGGGTCGCCGCCCATGGCGTAGATGTCGCTGATAGCATTGGTGGCGGCGATGCGCCCGAAGTCGAACGGGTCGTCGACGATCGGCATGAAGAAGTCGGTGGTCGAGACCACGCCGCGCTCTTCGTCGATGGCGTACACCGCCGCGTCGTCGCGCGAGGCGTTGCCGACCCAGAGTTTCGGGTCGAGGTTCTGCGCGCCGCTGCCGGCCAGAATCACCTCCAGGACCTGGGGAGAAATCTTGCAACCGCAACCCGCACCGTGGCTGTACTGGGTCAGGCGAATCGGCTCGCTCATGGGGCACCTCTGGAAGTCGTGGAGCGGCGATTCTAGCAGAGCGCCCCAAGCAGAACGTCAAGCACAAGACTTAAGGCATATTGACATCACTGGCACGCCGGGGAGAATCGCGACAGCCGCTTCGGGATGGCGCCGGCCAACCTGAGGCTCGACGGTTCAGAAGCGACGCTGTTCTCGACGTTGAAGCGCGACGACACCAAGACGATAAGTCGCACTGCCTTGGGCGCCCTCTTCAACCTCTGCCACGACTGGCACTACCGGCCGGAATTCTGCAGCCTCGCGCACGCCCTCGGTCAGGGAAACCACTTGAAGACAAAAGGATTTCGCAGATGCACTCCAGAACAACCATCGAACGCACGCAGCATGGCGTAGGGCAAGGTGGGTTTCATACCTGCAGTATCCGCAGACGGGGCTCCTACAGCAGGGGGGATTACCACAAGAAAACGACATACGAATATGTATTCGACTGCGGCACACGCTCGGTCGGCCCTGGTAACAAACCCTTGAAGGACTTTTTGTCCCAGCATATTGGCAACTACAGGCCAGCCAACAACATCGTGGATGCACTGTTCATTTCACACCTGGACATCGACCATTACAACGGCGCGCAAATGTTATGCGGTGCGAAGTCGGTTTCGCGCATCTTTCTTCCCTACTTCACCGTCGACCAGATTGTTTTCCTGATTGCCGACCAGGCCAGCAATGATGTGGTGTTGGCCCCCGACTACATCAATGACCTGCTGGCTATTGCCGCAGGTGCGCGCCGCCTGTTCGGTGTGCCCGTGACGGTTGTCGGTGGCGACGAGTCGCCGGAAAACCTCGATCCACCGCCCCCTGCCCAAGAGCGGGACGAACGCCTCCAACCCGTCGTTATCCGGGAGGATGGGCAGGCGCAACCGCTGTCCGGGAATCTTCCAAGTGGTACGGATATCGCGTTAAGGAGCTCTCTGGAACAACTGCCCTGGGTTCTGCGGCCATGGAGTTACAAACAGAGCAGTGCCGCGCTGCTGGCCATGTCCAGTGCAATAGACAAGATCCCGGCATTGAAGGACATCCAGACCCATACAGGTACTGTTTCCGGGACCCACATCGATGCCTTGAACGAGAAAGCGAATAAAACGGCCATTCGCAAAGCCTGCCGCACGATCATAAAAGACGCCAAAGGCACTTACGCCAGCAACCACAACACGCCCTCGCTAAGCCTTTACAGTGGCCCTCCCGGCCACGACAGGAGCAACTACACATTTAGCTACAGCGAGCGCGGCGTCATCAATCGCTCCCTGGACAGGGACCCCGTCGGCTGGATAACCACCGGCGATTGCCTGATGAACAATCACTGGGCGGACTTCCGCGCCTGTTTCGCAGACGTACTGACCCATGTCGGCACTTATGTGCTACCGCATCACGGTTCCGTCAATAATCACTCGCAGGAGTTCATCGACGCGATACCGGGGCAACTGGCACTCATTTGTGCTCGTCACGGCTCTGAAGACCACCCCTCGAAAACGGTGTTGAACTGTCTGTATGAAGTGGATGACCACATTCAGATAGTCAACGAATACTCGACCCGAGGCGTCAAAGAGATCGTCAGTTTCCACCACCTCGATGATTGAACGAGGGACCATCAGCCTGTGTCAGGCGGCAGCGTTGCGCAGCCGCCTGACACATGGTGCCTATGCCGCCGACGTGTTCGCCCTTTCTTCGCGCACAACGCCCAAGCGCTGTGCAATGCCCTGACCGAAAAGACAGCTTATTGGCAGGTTTCGCCTTTATTTCAATCAGCTACTTGAAGTTGGTACAGCATATGCAAACGTTTGCGAGGTCAGCCTACGAGAGCTTTCGCCGCCAGTTCGGCCAGGCCGGGCCACTCGGGCTTCAGAACCGCACGAACAGGGATTTTCAATGCACCTACCTTCCACCCCCTCCGCGTCCCGCCACACCTTGGTTGTTTCCTTGCTACTAAGCGCCGTTACAGGACTACTCAGTACTGCCACCCTGGCGCAGACCGACACCGTCGATAAGTCAGCCCAGGGCGAAGCCCTCAGCCCCGAAGCCAGCCCGCCGAAGAAAGGCCCCTACCTGTCGGACTGGTACAACCAGGACCTGACGCTGATCGGCAGCAAGGACATCAGTTTCGGCCCGCAGCCGGCCGACGATATCTACCTGGAATATGAGTACTTCGGCCGCAAGGGGCCGTTCGAGCTGTACGGCTACATCGACATCCCGAAGATCTTCAACATCGGCAACAGCCATGACAAAGGCGTGTGGGATCACGGCTCGCCGGTGTTCATGGAGCACGAGCCACGGATCTCCATCGACTACCTGGCCGGACGCAGCCTGGCCATCGGCCCGTTCAAGGAGTGGTACGTGGCCTTCGACTGGATCTACGACCACGGCAGCAACAGCGCCAACCGCGCCAATACCCTGTACAGCGGCCTGGGCACCGACATCGACACCCATTCGCGGGTCAACCTGTCGGCCAACTTCTACGGGCGCTACCAGTGGGAAAACTACGGCGCCAGCAATGAATACTCGTGGGACGGCTACCGGGCCCAGCTCAAGTACATCGTGCCCATCGACAAATTCAGTAACGGCGCCTCGCTGACCTACATCGGTTTCACCAACTTCGATTTCGGCTCGGACCTGCACAAGGACAACCCGGCCCGCACGGCCAACGCCACGGTAGCCACCAATGTGCTGCTGTACTCCTTCACCCACCTGCGGTTCACTCTGGTCGGCCGTTACTTCCACAACGGCGGTAACTGGCAGGACGGCAGCGAGCTGAATTTCGGCGATGGCGATTTCCGCGCCCGGTCCAATGGCTGGGGTTACTACGCCGGCATCGGTTACCAGTTTTAAGAGCAGCGGCGAGCCTTGAGCGGCAAGCTGCAAGTCAAGAGCCATGGAGGTTTTATGAATGTGATGACCCGTGTTTCCCTGTCGGTTGGTCTGGCTGCCGGCACTCTGCTGTCCTGCGGCGCCTGGGCGAGCGAAACGGCTGCGGCACCGATCAAACCCAAGGTGATGCTGATCACCATGTTCGCCCCCGAGGCCCAGCACTGGATCGAGCGCCTGGAGCTGAAGCAGGAAGTGCGCGTACCGGGGCTGTCGGCGGAGTACCCGGCGATACGTTGCAATAGCAAGGACGTGTGCCTGCTGGTCACCGGCATGGGCCAGACCAACGCCGCGGCCTCGACCCTGGCACTGGCGCTGTCGCCGAAATTCGACCTGCGCAAAAGCTATTTCCTGGTCGCCGGGATCGCTGGCATCAGCCCCAAACACGGCACCATCGGCACCGCTGCCTGGGCCCATTACCTGGTGGAATTCGGTACCCAGTGGGAACTGGATTCGCGGGACGCGCCCAAGGACTGGCCGACCGGCTACCTGGGCATCAATACCAAGGGCCCGAACGAGAAACCGCCGCTGGACTACAAAACGGAAGTCTTCGAACTCAACCCGAAACTCCAGGCCAAGGCCTTCGCCCTGTCCCGCCGAGTGAGCCTGAGCGAAAGCAAGGAGTCGGCGGCCTGGCGCCTCAAGTACCCGGCGGCCCCGGCCAACCAGCCGCCGGTGGTGACCCAGTGCGACACCCTGGCGGGCAACACCTGGTTCTCCGGCACGCGCCTGAGCGAGCGGGCCGAGGTCTGGACCCGCCTGCTGACCGACAACAAGGGCGAGTACTGCACCACCCAGCAGGAAGACAATTCGACCTACGAGGCCCTGCTGCGTGCCAGCCGCGAAGGTCGGGTGGACGTGCAGCGGCTGGCGGTGGTCCGCGCCGGCTCCGACTTCGACCGCCCCGAGCCGGGCGGCAGCGAAGTCGACAACCTGCTCAAGTACGCCGACCAGGGTGGTTTCGTCCCGGCCCTGGAAAACCTCTATCGCACCGGTAATCCACTGGTGCAAGACATCCTGAAGAACTGGTCGGCGTGGGAGAAAGGCGTGCCGGAGGCGTAAGCGCATAACGCCTGCGACTTTGGTTATGAGGTTGTCTGGGCTGACGCCGTCGCAAGCAAGGCCCCAGGCACGACACAGCCCCCAACCTGTAGCCGCTGCCGCAGGCTGCGATAGGTCCGCAGGACCTCAGCGAACGCAAGATCGCCGCGCCCCTTCGGGGCGATCGCAGCCTTCGGCAGCGGCTACAACAAGCCACGCCAATCCTCTGACCCGCACAAGACCCCGCCCTTACGGCAACAGAATCACCTTCTCGCCACTGCCCCGATTCACCTCGTGATAACGCTCGACGCCCTGCTCCAGCGGCGCTTCGAACAGCCCCTGCGGCAATGGCAACAACCCCTCGTCGAAGAACCGGCCGAACTGCTCGAGCATCGCCGCGCAGGCCTGCACGCCGTACAGCAGCGAGTTGATCCCGACCACCGAACCGCCCTTGCGGTACAGGCCCAGGGCCGGCAGTTGCACGTGGCCGTCCACCGGTGCGGCGATGATGGCGATCCGGCCGAACGGCGCCAGGGCCGCGACCGAGGCCGGCAGCCAGAAGCCGGTGGTGTCGAAGATCACCTCGGCGCCGCCGGCGAACACGGCGTTGACCTGGGCAGCCAGGTCTTCCGGCTGGTCCAACTGCACGGTCTGGAACCCTTGCGCCTGCAAGGCCTTGACCTGCTCCGGGCGCCGCGCGGCGGCCAGCAGCCGGGCTCCGCGGATCTTCGCCAGGGCCAGGGCGGCGCTGCCCACCGCCCCGCCGCCAATCACCAGCAAGGTGGTGCCGGCGCCCCCCCCGCTGCGCTCCAGGGCATCCCAGGCGGTGGTGTAAGGCACGCCCAGGCTGGCGGCCTGGGCAAAACTCAGGTGCGCCGGCTTGTGCGCCACGCCCTTGGCCGACAGCACCACGTACTGGGCATGGGAGCCGTCCGCGTAGAACCCCAGCTCCTTGCCGGTGCCCCAGACTTCCTGCCCCACCAGCTCCCGGGGCCCGTCCACCACCACCCCGGCAAAATCCCGCCCGGGAATGCGCGGCAACGTGGTGTAGGGAAAACGCCCGAGCACGTTCTTCACGTCGCTGGGGTTAAGGCCCGCGGCCTTGATCTGCACCAGTACCTGATCGGCCGCCGGCACCGGGGTCGGCACCTCGACATAGTGCAGCGACGACAGATCGCCGGTCTTGGAAAATTGCAGGGCGTGCATAAGCGCCTCCATGGACAGGGATAGAAACAGGGATAGACAGGATCGAAAGGCTTCAGGACAACCAGTTGCTCACCAGTTGTCGACCCATGGGCCACAGCTGCTCACCGGCAAGCATGCCGAGCAGCCCCACCAGGGCGATGGCCGGCGGCGCCGGCGAGCGAAAGTTCAGGGCGCCATAGAGCAGGCCGACACCGAGGCCGATGGCGAGGGAGATGAGGTAATGCATGACGAACTCCGGGCAGGGCACCGCGCCTGGTCGGCGGCGATTGGGCATGCCGGGAGTGTAGGGAGCGCAGAATCAGGCAACCGGCCATGCACTTCAGGATTTCGGCCAATCTGCCGGCATGAACTTGTAGGAGCGAGCGGGCGGCGATCCGACTTGCCCGCGATGGCCCCGACGCGGAATATCTGGCATACCGCGTTATCGTTCATCGCGAGCAAGCTTCGCTCCTACGGGTATTGCGGCGCCCACACACAATGGATGCCTGTCCGCAAAGCCCTGTGCTTTGCGAGGCTGCGATCGACTGCGTAGCAGGCGCAAAGCCTGAGAATGCAGTGGGCCTGGATAAACGCGGTGGCCCGGTCGCAGCCTCGCGCGGCTCGGCAGCGGCTACAGGGATGAATGACACTCAGGCGCGGGCTTCTCCGGCCGCATATTGCGACGGCGCCAGCCCCAGCTCGCGGCGGAACATGTCGCTGAAGCTGCCGGGGGAATAACCCAGCTCGCGGGCGATGGTGCTCACCGGCACGCCCTGGATCAGCTCGGCGGCGGCCGTGGCCAGTTGCACCTGGCGGCGCCACTCGGCAAAGCCCATGCCCAGGCCGTCCTTGAACAGCCGCGCCAGGGTGCGCACGCTGGCGCCCGCCGCCTCGGCGTGGCGCTCGAAGGGAATGTCCAGGGAAGGCGCGGCCATCACCGCCTGGCAAAGGCTGACCAGGCGCCGGTCGGAACTGTCCGGCAACAGGATCTTCAACCGCGAGCGCCGGGCGCGCTTGAGCTCCAGCAGGGCCAGGTTCACCAGCGCGTCGTAGTACTCCGGCTGCGGCGCTCCCTCATGCTCCACCAGGCGCACGATCAGCTCGCGCAGCAGGTTGTCCACCTGCAACACCTGCACCTGGCTGTCGAGGGTCGCCGCCAGGCACGGGCGCAGATAGATATTGCGCATCTGCAGGTCGGTGACCACGCGGATCCCGTGGGGTACGCCCGGCGGCAGCCACACCGCCCGTTGCGGCGGCACCACCAGCGCCTCGTTCGGCGTCTCGACCCACATCACTCCGCTCATGGCATACAGCAACTGCCCCCAGGCATGTTCGTGGGGCTCGATGAACAAACCACGCGGATAGGTGCGCGCCAGGGGCTGCACCGGCACATCGGTGTCGCTGAGGTCGGGAGGTGTGGCAAGGGCCATGGCCGGGCATCGTCGTCAAGCGGAAGGCGCCCATGGTAACCCCGCCGACCCGCCCGGCAAACTGGGTAAAATATCCGAACAGACACTGCTGCAACAGCCAGGAAGCCGTCCGCATGCTTGCCTGGACCCTGCCCCGGCGCCGATACCATCGCGCGACAATCCGAGTGAATTTTTCCCTGCCAACGCGGGTCACTAAACCATCACAGGGAGGATTGATAGCTTTATGAACAACGCAAAACTTTTCGTCATCGAATACAGCCTGCACGGCATACCCAAGTCCTTCATCATCCGCTCGGAGAAGATGGACAACGCCGAGGCGTGGCACTGGGCAAGCTGTGACGCCGGGGTCGGCCGCATCGGCCGCTTTGGCCTGGAACGGGTGAAGAAGACCAGCAAGCCCCAGGCGGAAAAATTCGGTATCGAGAACGTCACCTGGCGACCGTCGACCTGATCCAACCGAGGCCTTGGACGTAGGGCGTGGTACGCCATGGCCGTTGGATGAGCGAGCCATGCCGACCGCGGCCACCTGCAACTGGATTGACGCTCGCAAATGGAAAGTGGAGCCCTGAGCGGCTCCACTGCTTTTCCACCCGACAACTTCAACCCGTCAGTGGTGCGCGCCCTTGGCGCAATCGCAGCCTTCGGTAGAGGTGCAGGGTTCGCCGTTGGCGTGGTGGCTGGCGCAGGCCTGGCAACAGTAGTGCTTGCCGTGACGCACGATGGCATGGGCGCCGACCTTGCAGGTGCAGCCCGGGCAGGCACAAGTCTGGTTGGACATGGGGTGACTCCTTTGTGGTGGTCGTCGACGACGCGATGCTGGCCGCGTCTCTAGCAGTGTAGTGGCTGCCTGTCGCCGCCATTGACCCCTGGTCGCGGCGGATTCAGTTCCAGCCTTCCAGGCGCAGGGTCGCCCGCACCAGGCGTTGCTCTTCGTTTTCGATTTCCCGCAGGTTGTCGCAGATGCCCTGGATATGGGCGATGGCGGCCTTGCGCGCCTGTTCCGGCAGGCGCCCGGTAACGGCGTTGTAGAGCCGCGCGTGCTGGCGGTCGATCTGCCGCTTCTGCGCCTGGCGGTGGTAGAGGTTGTTGACCGAGGCGAACACCGAGTTGAGCAGCAGGTCGGTCAGCGAGCGCAGAGTCTGCACCAGCACCGGGTTGTGCGAGGCCTCGCAGATCGCCAAGTGGAAAGCGTGATCCAGTCGAGCATGGGCCGAAGCCTCCAGCGCCTGGCCATGGGCATCCAGCAGCGCCTGATAGGCGCGGCCGATCAGCACGAAATCGGCATCGGTGCCGCGCAACGCCGCCAGCCGCGCCGACTCGCCTTCCAGCAGGCTGCGCACTTCGAACAGGTCGTAGAGGGTGCGCGGCTGGGAGCTGAACAGATGCATCAGCGCCGAAGTCGCGCCCTGCCCCGACAACTGGGCGACAAAGGAGCCCTTGCCCTGTTCGGTTTCGATGATGCCCCGTGCCCGCAGCAGCTTCAGGCCTTCGCGCAACGCCGTGCGCGACACCCCGAGCTTTTCCGTGAGGCGCCGCTCCGAGGGCAGCAGCTGGCCGGTCTTCAATACGCCGTCGACGATCAGGCGTTCGATGCGCTCGCAAACCACATCCGCCACCTGGTGCCGGCTCGAATCCTTGCTGTGCATGCGTCCTCCACTGGTATGACCAGCTGCGAAGAAAAAACCCGATCAAGCGGATCGCCAAGCCATCCCGCTGAAATGCTTCAGTTTTTATAAAAAACCCGGCATAGCTAGCGAAATAAACTGGTTCGACCAGCGCCCGGCCCCGTGGACAGTAAGGCCAGCCGGGCCAATGATGCAACTGAGCGGCCCAGGGTCTGTTCCCGTTTGGTGACGAGCCGTGTTGCTGGGCCAAACGGGAACAGACCCTAGCCTGCCGGCCGCCTAATAAAAACAACTCAGGGTCGTTAGCCACCCATGAATATCCTCTACGACGAACGCGTCGACGGCGCGCTGCCCACAGTCGACAAAACGGCACTGCTCGAAGTACTGCGCCAACGCCTGCCCGACCTGGACCTCCTGCACCAGACCGAAGACCTCAAACCCTACGAATGCGACGGCCTCTCGGCCTACCGCACCACGCCGATGCTGGTGGCCCTGCCGCGGCATATCGAGCAGGTGCAGGAACTGCTGCGGATCTGCCATGAACGCCGCGTGCCGGTGGTCGCCCGGGGTGCCGGTACCGGCCTGTCCGGCGGCGCCCTGCCCCTGGAGCAAGGCGTGCTGCTGGTGATGGCGCGCTTCAACCAGATCCTGCATATCGACCCCGCCGCCCGCACCGCGCGGGTCCAGCCCGGGGTGCGCAACCTGGCGATCTCCCAGGCCGCCGCGCCGTTCGGCCTGTATTACGCCCCCGACCCGTCCTCGCAGATCGCCTGTTCCATCGGCGGCAACGTCGCGGAAAACGCCGGCGGCGTGCACTGCCTGAAATACGGCCTGACCGTGCACAACCTGCTCAAGGTGGAAATTCTCAGCGTCGAAGGCGAACGCCTGACCCTGGGCAGCGACGCCCTGGACGCCCCCGGCTTCGACCTGCTGGCGCTGTTCACCGGCTCCGAAGGCCTGCTGGGGATCATCACCGAAGTCACGGTCAAGCTGCTGCCCAAGCCGCAGCTGGCCAAGGTACTGCTGGCGGCCTTCGACTCGGTGGAAAAAGCCGGCCACGCGGTGGCCGATATCATCGCCGCCGGCATCATTCCCGGCGGCCTGGAAATGATGGACAACCTGGCGATCCGCGCCGCCGAAGACTTCATTCACGCCGGCTACCCGGTGGACGCCGAGGCCATCCTGCTGTGCGAACTGGACGGCGTCGAGGCCGATGTCCACGACGACTGCGACCGGGTCCGCGCGGTGCTCGAACGGGCCGGCGCCACCGAGGTCCGCCAGGCCCGGGACGAAGCCGAGCGGGTGCGTTTCTGGGCCGGGCGCAAGAACGCCTTCCCGGCGGTGGGCCGGCTGTCGCCGGACTACTACTGCATGGACGGCACCATCCCGCGCCGCGAACTGCCGGGGGTGCTCAAGGCCATCGCCGCGCTGTCCGCCGAATACCAACTGCGGGTGGCCAATGTGTTCCATGCCGGCGACGGCAACATGCACCCGTTGATCCTGTTCGACGCCAACCAGCCCGGCGAACTTGCGCGCGCCGAGGCCCTGGGCGGCAAGATCCTCGAACTGTGCGTCGCGGTCGGCGGCAGCATCACCGGCGAACACGGGGTCGGCCGGGAGAAAATCAACCAGATGTGCGCCCAGTTCAACAGCGACGAGCTGACCCTGTTCCACGCGGTCAAGGCGGCCTTCGACCCCGGCGGCCTGCTCAACCCCGGCAAGAACATCCCGACCCTGCACCGCTGCGCCGAATTCGGCGCCATGCATGTGCACGCCGGGCAACTGCCCTTCCCCGAGCTGGAGCGTTTCTGATGACAGCACACGCGGATAACGACGCCAGCGGCGCACTGCTGGAACAGGTCGGGCAGGCGCTGGCCGACGGCACGCCGCTGCTGATCCAGGGCGGCAACAGCAAGGCCTTTCTCGGCCGCATGACTGCCGGCGAGGTGCTCGACACCCGCGCCCATCGCGGCATCGTCAGCTACGACCCGACCGAGCTGGTGGTGACAGTTCGTGCCGGCACGCCGCTTGCGGAACTGCTGGCCGCGCTGGACGCCGCCGGGCAGATGCTGGCCTGCGAGCCGCCGGCCTTCGGCGACGGCGCCACCGTCGGCGGCATGGTCGCCGCCGGCTTGTCCGGCCCACGGCGGCCCTGGGCTGGCTCGGTGCGCGACTTCGTGCTTGGCAGCCGGGTGATCACCGGCACCGGCAAGCTCCTGCGCTTTGGCGGCGAGGTGATGAAAAACGTCGCCGGCTACGACCTCTCGCGCTTGCTGGTGGGCAGCTACGGTTGCCTCGGGGTGCTCACCGAGGTGTCGCTCAAGGTCCTGCCGAAACCCCGCCAGTGCCTCAGCCTGAGCCTGGAAATGGACAGCGCCAAGGCCCTGGCCCGGCTCGCCGACTGGGGCCAGCAACCGCTGCCCATCAGCGCCGCCAGCCATGACGGCCAGCGCCTGCACCTGCGCCTGGAAGGCGGCGAAGGTTCGGTGGCCGCGGCCCGTGACCGCCTCGGCGGCGAGCCGCTGGCCGCCGACTACTGGGCCAACCTCAACGAGCAACAGTTGGCGTTCTTCGACGAAGGCCTGCCGCTGTGGCGCCTGTCGCTGCCCAATAACACCGGCCCCCTGGAGCTGCCCGGCCAGCAGTTGATCGGCCAGCAGTTAATAGATTGGGCCGGCGCCCAGCGCTGGCTGAAATCCGCGGCGCCCGCGGAGCGCATCCGCAGCCTGGTCGAGCGCGTCGGCGGCCACGCCACCTGCTACAGCCACGGCCTGGTGGACAGCCCGTTCCAACCGCTGCCGGCGGTGCTGCTGCGCTACCACCGCCAGCTCAAGGCGCAACTGGACCCGCAAGGGATCTTCAACCCCGGCCGGCTCTACGCCGAGCTCTGAACAGAGACCCGAAGCATGCAAACCACCCTGAGCGAACAGGCGCGCCAGCTGCCCCGCGCCGCGGAGGCCGAGAGCATCCTGCGCACCTGCGTGCACTGCGGTTTCTGTAACGCCACCTGCCCCACCTACCAGCTGCTGGGCGACGAACTGGACGGGCCGCGGGGGCGTATCTACCTGATCAAGCAGGTGCTGGAGGGCCACGAGGCCACGGCCAAGACCCAGCTGCACCTGGACCGCTGCCTGTCATGCCGCAACTGCGAAACCACCTGCCCGTCCGGGGTGGACTACCACAACCTGCTGGACATCGGCCGCGCCGTGGTCGATGCCGCCGTCCCCCGGCCCCTCGGCCAGCGCCTGCTGCGCCAGGGCTTGCGCGCCCTGGCGCCGAACCCGGCGCTGTTCAAGGCGCTGATCGGCACTGGCGGCGCCTTGCGCCCCTGGCTGCCCGAGGCCGTGCAAGGCAAGCTGCCGCGCCAGGTTCAACCGGCCAAGGCGCGTCCGGCCACGGCCCACGCGCGGCATGTCTTGCTGCTGGAAGGCTGCGTGCAGGCGAGCCTGTCGCCCAACACCAACGCGGCGACGGCGCGGGTCCTCGACCGCCTGGGCATTGCCGTGGAGCCGGTGGCCGAGGTTGGCTGCTGTGGCGCCGTGGATTACCACCTGGACGCCCAGGACGCCGGCCTGGAACGGGCCCGGCGCAATATCGACGCCTGGTGGCCGCACCTGGAAAACGGCGCCGAAGCCCTGGTGCAGACCGCCAGCGGTTGCGGCGCCTTTATCAAGGATTACGGCCACCTGCTGGCCCACGACCCACGTTATGCCGCCCGCGCCGAGCGGGTCAGCGCCCTGGCCCGGGACCTGGTGGAAGTGCTGCGCGACGAACCGCTGGAACAGTTGCACGCCCACTGCGATCAGCGCCTGGCGTTCCACTGCCCCTGCAGCCTGCAGCATGGACAGAAACTCGGTGGTGCCGTGGAGTCGCTACTCAAGCGCCTGGGTTTCGAACTCACCGAGGTGCCCGACAGCCACCTATGCTGTGGTTCGGCGGGCACCTACTCACTGACCCAGCCCGAGCTGGCGCGGCAACTGCGGGACAACAAGCTCAACGCCCTGGAAAGCGGCCGGCCCGAGGTCATAGTCACCGCCAATATCGGCTGCCAGACCCACCTCGACGGTGCCGGGCGCACCCCGGTGCGGCACTGGATCGAACTGGTCGAGGCCGCCCTGCCACCCCTGGATTCTTCCCCTCAACCAAATACACCCTGAAAGGAGCACGCCATGCACAGCAAAGCCATCCTGGGTCATCGCGAAGTCCAGCGCATTCTTATTGCCGCGCGGGACGAGGCCGAACGCAACCAGTGGTCGGTGAGCATCGCCATCGTCGACGACGGCGGCCACCCGCTGGCCCTCGAACGCCTGGACGGCGCCTCGCCGATCAGCGCCTATATCGCCGTGGAAAAAGCCCGCACCGCGGCCCTCGGCCGGCGCGAGTCCAAGGGTTATGAAGAGATGGTCAACGGCGGACGCACCGCGTTTCTCTCGGCGCCGCTGCTGACCTCGCTGGAAGGCGGCGTGCCCGTGGTGTTCGACGGCCAGGTGATCGGCGCCGTCGGCGTGTCCGGGGTCAAGTCCGGGGAAGATGCCCAGGTGGCGCGGTTCGCCGCCCAGGCATTGGATTGAAGATCGGGACCGCTGCGCGGTCCATCGCGAGCAAGCTTCGCTCCTACAGAAGCGGGCCTACACCACCAACTGCGCCATCAGCCAGGCGTTGGCGCCGCTGATGATCGCGAACAGGCTCCAGGCGAGGATGCGGGTCGGCCAACGGTTGACGAACACGCCCATCAACTGCGGGTCGCTGGTCATGCGGATCAATGGGTAGAGGGCGAACGGCAGTTGCAGGCTGAGCACCACCTGGCTCAGCACCAGCAGCTGGCCGACCGCGCCGTCGCCCATCAGCCACACGCCGACGAAGGCCGGCACCAGCGCCAGGCCGCGGGTGATCAGGCGGCGCTGCCAGCACGGCAGGCGCAGGTTGAGGTAGCCCTCCATGATCACCTGGCCGGCGATGGTGCCGGTGAAGGTCGAGCTCTGCCCAGACGCCAGCAAAGCCACGCCGAACAGCACGCTGGCCAGCGCCCCGCCCACCAGCGGATCGAGCAGGTGATAGGCGTCCTGCAACTCCACCACCTCGGTGTGCCCGGTGCCGTGGAAGGCCGCGGCGGCGAGGATCAGGATCGCCGCGTTGACCAGCAGCGCCAACGCCAGGGAGCCGATGGTGTCGATGCGCGCCAGCTTGATCGCATCGCGCCGGCTGGCTTCGTCCTGGCCCACCAGGCGGGTCTGCACGATGGAGGTGTGCAGGTACAGGTTATGGGGCATCACGGTGGCGCCGAGGATGCCGATCGCCAGGTACAGCGGCGCCGCCTCGCCGATCGCCGCCAGCGATGGCGTGAAGCCTCGCGCCACGTCCGGCCAGTAGGGTTTGATCAGCAGCAGCTCGACAAAAAAGCACAGGCCGATGGTGCCCACCAGCACCAGCATGATCGCCTCCAGGCGGCGGAAGCCGCGGTTCTGCAAGGCGAGAATCAACAGGGTGTCGAAGGCGGTGATGACAATCCCGGTGGTCAGCGAAACGCCGAGCAACAGGTGGAACGCCAGGGCACAACCCAGGACCTCGGCAAGGTCGGTGGCGATGATCGACACCTCCGCCAGCAACCATTGGGTGCGCGCCGTGCGGGTGCTGTAGCGCTGCCGGCAAAGCTGCGCCAGGTCGCGCCCGGTGGCGATGCCCAGCCGCGAGCACAGGCACTGCACGGCCATGCCCGCGAGGCTCGCCAGCAACACCACGAACAGCAGGTTGTAGCCATAACGCGAGCCGGCCTCGATGGCGGTGGCCCAGTTGCCGGGGTCCATGTAGCCGATGGAAATCAACAGGCCGGGGCCGGCGAAACGCAGGATGCGCTTGAACAACGGCGCCTTGGGATCGACCACGATAGTGCCGGCGACTTCCGGCGGGCAGAAGGGTGCGGTACCGACTTTGGGGAGAGTGAATTTCACACGGGCATCCGGAAGGCTGGAACGGTGGCCCAGCTTAGACGTTTCAGCGAACCGGCCCAAGCCTTGATAGCCCTCTACCCCAGCCTTCGCAGCCTCGCTTCTGTAGGAGCGAAGCTTGCTCGCGATGGCGATGGACCAGTCACCACAACAGATAAGCCGGACCTTTTTTCCCAAACCAGCCACTCCTACAGCACCAGCATTTTCAGGCATGATGCGGGGCAGCCATCCGCGGACCAGCGCCATGAACACTCCAGCCCACCCCACTGTCGCCCTGGCGATGCGCTCCTATTCCGGGCAGGTCGAGCTGCACGATCACGATTTTCCGCAGATCGTGCTGCCGCAGTCGGGGGCGATGGAAATCGAGGTGAACGGCCGTGGCGGCAAGGTCGATGCCAGCCAGGGCGTGGTGATTGCGCCGGGCGCCCGGCATAGCTTCCTGGCCGAGCGCCGTAACACCTTTCTGGTGCTCGACCTGAATAGTCCCGGCAGCGAGCCGTCTCTGGCCGATACCCGCTTCTTCGCCATCGACCCGCAGATCCGTCACCTGCTCGGCTATGCCAGCCACAGTGGCGCCTTGCTCAGTTCTTGCAGCCAGGTCGCCAACGCCTGGAGCACCCTGCTGCTGGCCTGCCTGGCTCGCCCGACGCCAAGCGCGCCGCAGCGCCAGGCGCTGGCGCGGGCCCTGGCCTATATCGAACAGCACCTGGGCAGCCCGCTGAGCGCCCGCGCCATTGCCCAGGCCGCGGGGGTCAGCGAGCGCAGCCTGTATCTGCTGTTCGAGCGGGACATGCACAGCACGCCCTTCGCCTATATCTCGACCCTGCGCCTGGACCGCGCCATCGACCTGCTCGGCCGCACCCTGCTGCCCATCAGCGAGATCGCCCAGCGGGTCGGCTACGCCGATCAGAGCGCCCTGACCCACGCCTTGAAGAAGGCGCGCAACCAGACCCCGGCCGCCCTGCGCAAGGCCGCTCGCGACGCCCAGGCGCAGGCTGCGACAAGACTTCGGCAGGCCTGATCAATACCGCCGTCGCGGCGGCTTCTATGCTGGCCACACCACCCTTGCCTCGGTGTGCCCATGACCGCAATCCATTCAACCCGCCTCGCCCCCTCCCGCAGCGGGGCCGCCACCGCCATCGGCGTGATCGCGGTGTTTCTCTGGTCGTGCCTGGCGCTGCTGACCACCCTCACCGCCGGCATTCCCCCCTTCCAGTTGCTGGCCTTGAGCTTCGCCGTGGCCTGCGGTGCCAGCCTGGTGCTGCTGGGCCTGCGGGGGCGCGCCGGTTTTCGTGGCTGGCGCCAGCCCTGGCCGGTGTGGGCCCTGGGGTTCGGCGGGATCTTTGCCTACCACGCGCTGTATTTCTTCGCCCTGAAAGCCGCGCCGGCCGCCGAGGCCAGCCTGATCGCCTACCTCTGGCCGTTGCTGATCGTCCTGCTGGCGGCCCGGGCCGGCGGCGAACCGCTGCGCGGCCGGCAACTGACCGGCGCCTTGCTGGGGCTGGCCGGCACCGCGTTCATCATGCAGCAGCGCGCTTCCAGCCAGGTCGGCGCGATGCCGATCGCGGGTTACCTGGCAGCGTTCGGCTGCGCCCTGGTGTGGTCCGGCTACTCGGTGCTCAACCGCCGCTTCAGCAGCGTGCCCAGCAGCCTGATCGGCGGCATCTGCGGGCTGGTGGCGGTGGCCGGGCTGCTCTGCCACCTGCTGTTCGAAAGCCCGGTGCAACCGGACCTCAAGCAATGGCTGGCGATCCTCGGCCTGGGGCTGGGCCCGGTCGGCCTGGCCTTCTTCGCCTGGGACCACGCCACCAAGCACGGCAACCTGGCCACGCTCGGCGCGCTGTCGTACCTGGCGCCGTTGATCTCCACCCTGCTGCTGATCGTCATCGGGCAAAGC
>Ga0207976_100257_pt1 | contig 27753 bp, 26 predicted proteins | sample LakWasMe94_HOW11_2_FD_183916 | JGI IMG/M metagenome (GOLD analysis project Ga0207976, IMG submission 183916) | Freshwater sediment methanotrophic microbial communities from Lake Washington under simulated oxygen tension - Sediment Metagenome... | ecosystem: Environmental > Aquatic > Freshwater >... | reverse complement strand
GGCCGCTTTGACAAACGGTGTGTCGGCGCGCTCCACGGCCACGTCCAGCAGCGGGTAGATGCCCTTGGACATGCCCAGCTTGCGCAGCTGCTCGATGGTGGCGATGGCGTGCCCGGTCTGCAGCAGCTTGAGCATTTCGTCAAACATGCGGCTTTGGGGGACCTCGGCCAGCAGGGCCTGCGACTGCACCAGCGGCGCGGCCGACTTGGCATCGATGCTGAAGCCCAGCGGGCTGAGCTTGGCCGCAAAACGCACGGCGCGGATGATGCGCACCGGGTCTTCGCGGTAGCGCGTGGCGGGGTCGCCAATCATGCGCAGCGTCTTCTTCTTCGCGTCCTGCAAACCCTTGTGGTAGTCCACCACGATCTGGCTGACCGGGTCGTAGTACATGGCGTTCACGGTGAAATCGCGGCGCGTCGCGTCTTCGTCCTGCGGGCCCCAGACGTTGTCGCGCAGCACGCGGCCGCTGGCGTCCACGGCATGCTGCATGCCCGACAGCTGCGCCTTGCTGGTCTTTTCGTTGCCAGCCACCTGACCCGCTGCGGCATTGTCGAGGTAGGCCCGGAAGGTGGAGACCTCGATCACCTCGTGCTCGCGGCCCCGGCCGTGCACCACATGCACGATGCGAAAGCGCTTGCCGATGATGAAGGCGCGACGAAACAGGCCCTTGACCTGTTCAGGCGTGGCGTTGGTGGCCACATCGAAGTCCTTGGGGCGCAGGCCCAGCAGCAGGTCGCGCACAGCGCCACCCACGATGTAGGCCTCGAAGCCGGCGTCTTTGAGCGTCTGCACCACCTCGGCGGCGCGGCGGTCCACCAGCTCGGGGTTGATGCCGTGCACGCTGGCGGGCACCTCTTCGCGCTTGCCGAAATGGGGCTTGCCGCCGGAGGTCCCGGGCGTCGATTTGCCCAGCAGTTTATCGATGAACTTCTTGATCATGGGTAGGGAGGTATCAGGGGACTGCGAGCGCAGGGGGTCAGGAGGCCGTCTGGCTGGCAGGCTCGGCAAACAGGTCCAGTATGCGCCAGCCGCGCTCCTGGGCCAGGGCGCGCAGGCGCGGGTCGGGGTTGGTGGCGACCGGGTGGTTCACCTTCTCCAGCAGGGGCACGTCGTTCATGGAGTCGCTGTAGAAGGTGCTCTCCACGTCGGCCCAGCTGAGCTGCCGCTCGGCCAGCCATTGTTCCATGCGGCGCACCTTGCCTTCGCGCATGGTCGGGATACCGTCAATCTCGCTGGTGTACCAGCCGCTGGCGTCGCGCACCAGCTGCACGGCCAGCAGTTGCGGCACCCCCAGCGCCTGGGCGATGGGGGTGGTCACGAACTCGTTGGTGGCAGTGACGATCACCACCTCGTCGCCCGCTGCCTGGTGCTGGCGGATCAGGTCGAGCGCCTGAGGCTTTATGGCGGGGGTGATGACCTCGCGCATGAACTGTTGGTGCGCCGCCGCTGCGGCCTCGGGCCCGCGCAGGCGCACGGCCTCGGTCGCAAAACGCACGTAGTCGTGTACATCGAGCGTTCCCGCCTGGTAGTGGGCATAGAACTCGTCGTTGCGGCGCGCGAACTCCACCGGGTCGTTCCAGCCGATGCGGATGGTGAACTCGCCCCACTCGTAGTCAGAGTCGAGCGGCAGCAGCGTGTGGTCCAGGTCAAACAGCGCCAAGCGAAGGCGGCTTCTTTGCATTTCAATCATTCAATAAGTTGCGCTGCGCGAGCGGTTGCAAAAACTGTCGCTGCCCAAACCCAGCGGCCGCCGCGCAAGGGCCGCCCCGCCGCGCTGGCGGCGTCCTCCTTCCCGCGGTGCGCAGCACAGCGAGAGAAGGGGGAAGCGGCGCAGCCGCTCAGGGGGTTGTCCCTCATTTTTTATTCCGACTCGAGCATTGTCTTGAGCAGCGGAATCGTGATGGCACGCTGGGTGCGCAGGGCAAAGGCGTCGAGCTGGTCCAGCAGCTGCATCAGGCTGCCCAGGTCGCGCGAAAAGCGGTTGAGCATGTAGTCCATGACTTCGTCGCCCAGGAACACGCCGCGCGCATCGGCCTCCTGGCGCAGCACGGCGCGGCGCTCGGCCTCGCCCAGCAGTTGCAGCTGGAACACATGGCCCCAGCCCAGACGGCTGCGCAGGTCGTCGCGCAGCGGCAGGTCGGCGGGGGGCAGATCGCCAGCCGCCAGCACCCAGCGCTGGCTACCGCTGGCGGGGCTGATGGCATTGACGAACCAGTTGAAGGCCGTGGCCTGCTGGGCGGTGCTGTACAGGTGCACGTCGTCCATGACCACGGCGGCCCAGCGTTCATCAAAATCCGGCGGCTCGCCCACCGAGGGGTCGAGCCAGCCCACGCTGGAGCCCTGCTCGCGCAGGGCCTGGCGCACGGCCTGGAGCAAATGGGTCTTGCCGCTGCCCGGCTCGCCCCAGAGGTAGGTGGGCACCGGGGAGCGGGTGGCTTCACTGCTGCCCGCCCCGGCGGCCAGGCGCAGGTGCTGCAGCGCGGCCTCGTTGGGCCCGGCAAAAAAACGCTCCAGAGTGGGCCCGGTGGCCAGGCCGATGTCCAGCGCCAGTTGCTTCATCGTCATGCGCGGCGCCCGCACAATGCAGGCTGAACCGTGGCGGAAGGTGCGGAAGCGGCGGTCAGGAAGAGGGTCAGCAGCGGCATCACAAGTGGGTGGGAAGGCACCGGGCCGTCGATGACTGCGGCCAGGCGCGGCGACAAAGTGGCATACGGCGCGTGGTCACCGACCGGCTCCCTCGCAGGGGCTGGGCGACAATGGCCGCGATTTTAGTCTGCTGCCAGCCCCCTGGGCCGCCGCCCGGCACCACCGTCCCCTGCCTTGCACCATGACACCTCACGCCGCCCCCGCCAAGCGCCTGCCCGCCAGCATCTGGGCGCTGGGCTTCGTCAGCCTGCTGATGGACGTGTCGTCCGAGATGATCCACAGCCTGCTGCCGGTGTTTCTGGTCACCACGCTGGGCGTGAGCATGCTCGCCGTGGGCCTGATCGAGGGCGCGGCCGAGGCCACGGCGCTGGTACTCAAGGTGTTTTCGGGGGTGTTGAGCGACTGGTGGGGGCGGCGCAAGCCGCTGGCGGTGCTGGGCTATGGGCTCGGTGCACTGTCCAAACCCCTGTTTGCCATCGCGCCCACCGTGGGCCTGGTGGTCACGGCGCGCCTGCTCGACCGGGTGGGCAAGGGCATACGCGGCGCGCCGCGCGACGCGCTGGTGGCCGACCTTGCGCCGCCCGGCATGCGGGGCGCAGCATTCGGGCTGCGGCAGTCCCTGGACACCGTGGGCGCCTTTTTGGGCCCACTGCTGGCCATGGGGCTGATGCTGCTGTGGGCCAATGACTTCCGCGCCGTGTTCTGGGTGGCCGTGATTCCGGCCGCCCTGTGCGTGGCACTGCTCCTGGTGGGCGTGCGCGAGCCCGAGCGCGCCGCCAGCGCCGTGCGCACCAACCCCATCCGCCGCGAGAACCTGCGTCGCCTGGGCGGCGCCTACTGGTGGGTGGTGGCGCTGAGCGCCGTGTTCACGCTGGCACGCTTCAGCGAGGCATTTTTGGTACTGCGCGTGCAACAGGGTGGCCTGCCACTGGCCTGGACGCCCCTGGTGCTGGTGCTGATGAACGTAGTGTTTGCACTGGGCGCCTACCCGCTGGGCAAACTGGCAGACAGCACCCGCCACACTACGCTGCTGGCCTGGGGGCTGGTGGCGCTGATCGCTGCCGATGCGCTGCTGGCCTTCAGCGACCGGGGCGCCGTCGCCTGGCTGGGGATTGCGCTGTGGGGCCTGCACATGGCCATGACGCAGGGGCTACTGGCCACCATGGTGGCCGACACCGCACCGGCCGACCTGCGGGGCACGGCGTTTGGCATGTTCAACCTGGTCAGCGGCGTAGCGCTGCTGGTGGCCAGCGGCCTGGCAGGCCTGCTGTGGGACTGGCTGGGCGCCAGTGCCACGTTTGGTGCCGGAATCCTGTTTGCCACGCTGGCGCTGGCGGGTGTGTTGGTGCAATCTGCCCGGCACGGCCGCACCCCAAAGCCCCCTGTACAGCAGGGCTGAGGTGGTGGGCCTGAGCGTGCCCCTTAAAATCCCCGGATTCCAGCCCGCCCGGCGGGCCTACCAGCACCACACCACCCATGAGCTCTTCTGCCCCCTCCACCCCCATCTCCTACAAAGACGCCGGCGTTGACATCGACGCGGGCGACGCCCTGGTCGAGCGCATCAAGCCGCTGGCCAAGAAGACCATGCGCGAAGGCGTGCTGGCGGGCATCGGCGGCTTTGGCGCGCTGTTTGAAGTGCCCAAGCGCTACAAGGAGCCCGTGCTGGTCTCTGGCACCGATGGCGTGGGCACCAAGCTCAAGCTGGCGTTTGAATGGAACATGCACGACACCGTGGGCATCGACCTGGTGGCCATGAGCGTGAACGACGTGCTGGTGCAGGGCGCCGAGCCCCTGTTCTTCCTGGACTACTTTGCCTGCGGCAAGCTCGACGTGGACACGGCTGCGGCCGTGGTCGGCGGCATCGCCAAGGGCTGCGAACTCTCCGGTTGTGCGCTGATCGGCGGCGAAACGGCCGAAATGCCCGGCATGTACCCGGCGGGCGAATACGACTTGGCCGGCTTTGCCGTGGGCGCGGTCGAAAAGTCCAAGATCCTGACCGGCAAGGACGTGGCCCCTGGCGACGTGGTGCTGGGCCTGGCCAGCCACGGCGTGCACTCCAATGGCTTCTCGCTGGTGCGCAAGTGCATTGACCGCGCTGAAAGCCAGGGCACCGTGCCCGCCACGCTGGACGGCAAGCCCTTCAAGCAGGCCATCATGGAGCCCACCCGCCTGTACGTGAAGAACGTGCTGGCCGCGCTGGCCGCTCACCCCATCAAGGCCCTGGCACACATCACGGGCGGTGGTTTGCTGGAGAACATCCCCCGCGTGCTGCCCGATGGCACCGCCGCGCACCTGAAGAAGGGCAGTTGGCCCCAGACCGAGCTGTTCGCCTGGCTGCAGAAGACGGCGGGCATCGACGACATCGAGATGAACCGCACCTTCAACAACGGCATCGGCATGGTGGTGGTGGTGGATGCGGCCAACGCCGAAGCCACGGCCGCCACGCTGCGAGCTGCCGGTGAACAGGTCTACGCGATTGGCACGATCGCAGCGCGGGGCGAAGGCGCCGCCGTGGTGGTGGCCTGATACCCGGCCAGCAACACCGCCCCCTCACCGCGCATGGCGCAGCGCCCCGCTCCACCCCCCTCAGCGCAACCTGAGCCCACGCCCACCACCCTGCCGCCGCGCGCCCTGAACCAGGGCATCGTGGTGGCCAGCTATCTGCTGGTGGCCGCTGCGCTGCTGCTGGTGATGTGGCGTGGCCTGCTGCCCGGCCTGTTGTGTGTGTGCCTGGGCTTTTTGCTCACCCGGGCGCTCACGGGCTGGTTTGCAGCGGGGCTGGGCCGGATCCAGCGCCAAGCCGCCCCATCCCCCACCAGCCTGCGCGTGGCACAGGTCACGGCCGCTGGTCTGGTGATGCTGCTGCCCCTGGCGCTGCTGGCGCTGGGCCTGACCCATTCGCGTGGCTACCTGGTCAGCGCACCACAGCAGTACCAGGAACTGCTCACCTACATGGCCCGCACGGTGCTGGAGCTGCGCCTGAAGCTGCCCGCCGACATGGCCTCCCACCTGCCCGAGGGTGTGGCCGACATCCAGCGCATCATTGCCAGCTATCTGGGCGCCAAGGCCGGTGCGCTGGCCATGGCGGGGCGGGCCTGGCTCGCCGGGGTGCTGTTTGCCTATGTGGGCCTGCTCATCGGCGCGCTCGCCGCCGTGCGCCCGCCGGTGCTGGCGCGCGGCCCGCTGGCCCAGCAGCTCAAGCTGCGCATCACGCTGTTTGGCGAGGCGTTCCGCCAGATCGTGGCGGCGCAGTTCTGGATCGCGGCGTTCAACACCCTGCTCACCGCCCTGTTCCTGCTGTTTGTGCTGCCGGTGTGGGGGCTGCAGCTGCCTTACACGCCGGTGCTGATCACCTTCACCTTCGTGGCCGGGCTGGTGCCCATCGTGGGCAACCTGGTGTGCAACGTGGTGATCACCATCGTGGGGCTGTCGGTGTCGCCGCTGGCGGCCGCCGCCTGCCTGGGGTTTTTGATCCTGATCCACAAGGCCGAATATGTGATCAACGCCAAGGTGGTGGGCCGCCGCACCCAGATGGGCGTGTGGGAGCTTCTGAGCGTGATGTTCGTGGCCGAGGCCGTGTTTGGCCCTGCGGGGCTGGTGGCGGCGCCGCTGTTCTACGCCTACCTCAAGAAGGAACTGGTGGCCGCTCGGCTGGTGTGACCGCAGCCAGGCAGTGGCCTGCGCCCCCGGAGCCACCCGCACGGATAGTCACTTTTTGATAGCAGCAAGCACAATCAGCACTAGCGCTTGCGGCCATTTTCTTGACTATTTTCCGAATTGACGGGCCACAAAGGCCCAGATGAGCGCCGACGCATCGGGCCCGGCCGGGTCGCTGTAGGGCAACTGCGCGGCGCCGCCGCTCCAGGCATGGGCCAGCCCGACCACCTCACGCAGCGCCACCACGGTACGGCCCCGGGCCTTGAATTCGGTCACCCGCATGGGGTATCGCCGGCCCCTCTGCAAGGTGCGGATGGCACCCGCCCGCGCCCCCAACGCACCGGCCCACAACAAGGCGGTCGCCGCCGCGTTGCGCACCGACACCACACCATCGGCATCGCCATGCACGATCAGCAGCGGGGGCAAGGCCGCAGCGGCGCTGACGGGCAGCACGGTAGCGTCTGTCGGTGTGACCGCAGCGGCAACCGCAGGAGGGTCCGGCAGATGGGCCTCGCGACGGCCATGCATGGCAGCCAGGGCCGTGGCGGCGGATTCGGCCGTGCCGGGCGCCACACCGGAATGCATGGCCACCGCGCAGAACCGGTGGGGGTAAAGCGCCGCCATCAGCACCGCCATGCTGGCGCCTGCCGACAACCCGGCCACCGCCACCCGCGCCAGGTCCACCGGCAGGCGGCGCGCCACCTTGTCCACGGCGGCCAGCAGCGTGGCGGCTTCGGCCTCGGCCCGGCCATTGCGGCGTTCAAACCAGTTCCAGCAGCCGTGGGCGTTGGCCATGCGCTCCTGCTCGGGGTACAGCACCACAAACCGATGGCGCGCCGCCAGCCGGTTCATGCGCGACACGGCGGCAATGTCCCGCCCCGTCTGGCCGCAGCCGTGCAGCATGACCAGCAGCGGCAGCTTTTCGCCCGGGCGCAGGGCCAGCCCGGCAGGCACATAGGCATGAAACCGCCGCGCCCCCGCCGGGCCGGGGGCCACGCCAGACATCCACTCGCCCCGCGACGGCACCGGCTTGCCTGCGGGGCGCGGTGTGCGGGCCGTGGAGGGCATCTTGGCAACCGCCGCCTTGCGCGGCGCTGTCCGCAGTTTGGACGCTGCCTTGGCCCGCACCGGCCGGGTGCTGGCCCGCGCAGCCCGCGCGAAGGCCTTGAGATTGCGCTGGTAGGCCCGCGTCAGGGACGACAGCGAGAACAGGCGGGAGCGGCGGGGCATAGGCGGGCAGGGGGTCTGGCGGTCGATGTTCAAAGATCAGGGAAAACCCTAGCCACCTTAACAGCTTCCCGCATCGCTCGGATAGTGCTATGTCTTTGATAGCTTGAAAGGCAATATGTACCGGCGCATAACGCTGATATGGCTCCAAAACCCGCTTCACAGGGCCAGCGCAGCACCTGAAATGGCCTGGGGCGCCAGCCAGGCCTGTCATTCGCCACAGAATGATGGCTGAAATTGATCGAATCCTGTCTCCGTCAGTGCGGACCGTCGGCCGTCGTGCAGCGAACATAAGCACATCCAAACCACTGCCTCTGTGAGCACACCATGAAAACCTGTCTGATAGTGATTGATGTCCAGGAATCGTTCCGCCACCGTCCCTTTTTCACCGAGCGCGACCTGCCTGCCTACCTGCAAGCGCAGAACGCGCTGATCGACGGGTGTATCGCCCAGGGTATCCCGGTGGTGCGCGTGTTCCACAGCGACGGCCCCGAAGTCGCCGAGAACCCGTTTTCGCAGGCGTCGGGCCAGGTGCGGCCGCTGAAAGGCTTGGCCACCTTCGACGCAGCAGCCACCTTCACCAAGTCGCGCCACAGCGCGCTGGTGGGCACGGGCCTCGATGTGTGGCTGACACGCCATGGCATCCAGCGCCTGATCGTGAGCGGCATCCGCACCGAACAGTGCTGCGAAACCACCACCCGCCACGCGTCCGACCTGGGCTGGGACGTGGACTACGTGAGCGATGCCACGCTGACCTGGGACATGCTGCAGCCCGACGGCCAGGTGCTGGCGGCGGCCGACATCAAGACCCGCACCGCCACCGTGCTGCAAGGCCGCTTTGCGACCCTGTGCACCGTGCAACAGGCGCTGGACCGGGCGGCCGCATGAGCGCCGCGCCGGGCCGCCCCAAGCAAGCTCGCACCGCAGGCGAAGCCGAAGGTACAACAGTGAGCGCCCAGCCATTGCAGGTCGCCATCCTGGTGTTCGACGACGTGGAGGCCCTGGACCTGGGCGGGCCCTATGAGGTCTTCACCACTGCCAGCCGCATGCACCAGCGGCAACATCCCGGCGCGCCTGCACCGTTTGTGGTGCAGTGCGTGGCCCGCAGCCTGCACCCGGTGCGCGCCCGGGCGGGTTTGCGCGTGTTGCCCGATGCGGACTTTGCCAGCGCCACCGCGCCCGATGTGCTGATCGTGCCCGGCGGCGTGGTCGATGCCGCTGCGGCCTGCCCTGCCACCCGCGCCTGGGTCGCCCAGGCGGCAGGCCGTGCGCAGATCACGGCCTCGGTGTGCACAGGGGCCTTCATCCTGGCCGCAGCCGGTGTGCTGACCGAAGGCCCGGCCACCACCCACTGGGAGGACACCGCCGACCTGCGCACGCAGTACCCCGCGCTCGACGTGCAGGAGAATGTGCGCTGGGTGGACCGGGGCGCGCTGGTGACCTCGGCCGGCATCAGCGCCGGCATCGACATGAGCCTGCACCTGGTCACCCGGCTGCTGAGCGCGGCGCTGTCCGAGCGCACGGCCCGCCAGATGGACACGCCCTGGAACCCCCAGCCCTGACACGCTTTTAGCCTGACCCAAAACCATCGATGCAGAACCCGGCCTCCTCCCCCATCCACGTCTATTTCGCCCTGCTGCCGGGCAGCCTGGTGCTGGACTGGGCGGGCCCGGCCGAAGCGCTGCGCATCGCCAATCAGACCCTGGCCAAGCAAGGCCAGCCCGAGAGGTTTGTGCAGCACTTTGTGAGCCCCACGCCCGAGTCTGTCTCGTCGGTAGGTGCCGTGCTGACCCAGCTGGAGCCGCTGCCTGCCAACTTGCCCAGCCCCGCCTGGGTGGTGCTGGTGGGCCTGGCCGGGCAACACATCGCGGTGGATGGCGACGAGGCCCGCGCGCTGCTGCACTGGCTGCGCGGGCTGCGGCCCGTGGCGGGGCAGCTGGAGCTGATCACCGTGTGCGCGGGCTCGGTGCTGGCCGCCCATGCCGGACTGCTCACGGGGCGCCGCGCCACCACCCACCACCAGCATCTGGACGAGTTGGCCGCCGTGGACCCGCGCTGCGATGTGGTGGCCAACCGCGTGTTTGTGGCCGACGGCGCCGTGTACAGCAGCGCGGGCGTGACCACGGGCATCGACCTGGTGCTGCACCGCATCTCCGACACCTGCGGCCCCGCGCTGGCGGCCCAGGTGGCACAGGCCATGGTGGTGGCCCTGCGCCGGGGTCCCAACGACCCGGAGTTCTCGCCCTTTCTGCACCACCGCAACCACCTGCACCCGGCCCTGCACCGCGTGCAGGACGCCGTGGGCCAACAGCCCCAGGCCGACTGGAGCGTGCCGCAGATGGCCGAGGTGGCCCACACCTCACCCCGGCATCTGACGCGGCTGTTTCTGGAACATGCGGGCATCGCCCCGCTGCAATACCTGCGCCGCATCCGCCTGGCCACTGCCGAGGCCGCGCTGCGGTCCGGCCAGAACGTGACGCAGGCGGCGCTGATGGCGGGGTTCAGCTCCGACACGCAGCTGCGCCGGGCCTGGCACCAGTTCGGGCGCGGCGGCACGCCATCACAGGGCAGTGCGCGCAGCCACTGAGGGACCAGTCCGGTGTGATGCCGCGCGATGCACGCGACACGGCACCCGCCCATAATCAAGTCCTTTGCCGCACCACCCGCCGGGTCGCCACCATGCAAGAACCACCCCGCCCCGCCAACGAGCCTGACCGCCTGCAGGCCCTGCGCCAGCTGCTGATTCTGGATACGCCCCCCGAGGAGCGGTTTGACCGCCTGACGGCCTTTGCCGCGCAGGAGTTCGATGTGCCCACGGCGCTGCTCTCGCTGATCGATGACGACCGCCAGTGGTTCAAGTCACGGTTGGGCATGAACCAGTGCGAGACCTCGCGGGGCATCTCGTTCTGCGGCCACGCCATCCTGCAAGACGACATCATGGTCGTGCCCGATGTGAACCAGGACGAGCGCTTCATCGGCAACCCGCTGGTCACCGGCGAGCCCCACATCCAGTTCTATGCCGGCGCCCCGCTCAAGCTGCCGGGCGGGCAGAACGTAGGCACGCTGTGCCTGATCGATAACAAACCGCGCACCCTGGACGACGTCGATCTGGCCATCCTGGGCTCGCTGCGCGACCTGGCAGTGGAAGAGCTGGTCAGGCGCCAGCAGGGAGCCTCGGCCCCATGAGTGACCACAGCCCCCAGGACATCCTGCTGATCGAACCCAGCTCGCTGACCGGCAGCATCATTGTGGCCACGGCGCGTCAACTGAACCTGCCCGCCGTGCGGCAGGTGAACAGCGTGCGCATGGCCCAGCAGCGATTGACACACCAGGACTTTGCGGGTGTGATCGTCTCAATTGACGAGCAAGAACAAGAGGCTATCGCGCTGCTGGAGCAGGTCCGCAACGACACGCTGGCCGTCAATGCCAATGTGCCGGTGGCGGTGACGACCACGCAAGTCGATGCCTCCACTGCCGTGAAGATGAAGGCCCTGCAGGTGCGGCGGGTGCTGATCAAGCCCTTCAAGGTGCGGGATGTGATCGCCACCATTGCACTGCTGAAGGACACTCAGCCTCCCTCGGCACCGCAGGGGGCGCGCCAGGTGTCTTAGTAGATCTCCGGCACGTACATGCTTGCAGGCACGGGCTGGCGCAAATACTCGGGGTTGCGCACGCGGTCGGGCAGCACCACGGGCGGGTGTGGCACCTCCTGGTAGGGCAGCTGAGACAGCAGGTGTGCAATGCAGTTCAGGCGCGCCTTTTTCTTGTCCACCGCCTGCACCACCCACCAGGGTGCTTCGGGGATGTGGGTGCGCTCCAGCATCGTTTCCTTGGCCTTGGTGTAGGCCTCCCAGCGCACGCGGCTTTCCAGGTCCATGGGGCTGAGCTTCCACTGCTTGAGCGGGTCGTGAATACGGCCCAGAAAGCGCAGGTGCTGCTCTTCATCGGTGATGGAGAACCAGTATTTGACCAGCGTGATACCCGAACGCACCAGCATCTTTTCAAACTCGGGCACGGTGCGGAAGAACTCTTCGTATTCGTCGTCGGTGCAAAAGCCCATCACCCGCTCAACGCCCGCGCGGTTGTACCAGCTGCGGTCAAACAGCACCATCTCGCCCGCCGCAGGCAGGTGCGCTACATAGCGCTGAAAGTACCACTGCGTGCGCTCTCGGTCGTTGGGTGCGGGCAGTGCCGCCACCCGGGCCACACGGGGGTTCAGGCGCTGCGTGATGCGTTTGATGACGCCCCCTTTGCCCGCCGCATCGCGCCCCTCGAACAGGATCACCACCTTCTGGCGGTTGTGCTGCACCCAATCCTGCAGCTTGACCAGCTCGCCCTGCAGGCGGAACAGGTCCTTGAAGTATTGCTGGCGCGCCAGCTTGTCGCCAGGGCTGGGGGCGCCGATGTCATCGACCTCGCGGTCTTCGATCTCCAGTTCCAGCTCTTCGTCGTAGCTGTCGATGAGGTCGTTGGCGATGCGTTGCATCAGCTCCTGCGTGTCAAGGGCGTTGTTGTAGAACATGGGCAAGCATCCGGCGGTAGTGCAAATCAGATGCGCGATGGTGGACCGCTGCAGTGACAGCGCCATGACACTGGTGTGATCTGTCACAACGCTGTCATGCCCAGAGGCCAGCATGCGAGGCCGTGCCGCCCGCAGACCACCCCGCCGCTTTGTCAAATCCCCTCGCCCCCAACGCCAGCCTGAACTACGGCGGAGATGCCGCCGGGCTGATCTGCGGCTACCTGCTGGGTACCGACACCCCGCCGCAGGAGGTGGATTCGGCCCAGGCCGCGCAATGGCTGGCCGGCCTGCAGGCAGGCGCCGCGCCGTCAGGGCAGTTTCTGTGGCTGCACTTCAACCTGAGCCACGCGCAGGCGGTGCGCTGGATGGAGCGGCACGCCCATCTGCCGGAAGCCTTTTTTGATGCGCTGAAGGACCGCTCGGTATCGACCCGCATCGAGCGCGACGACGACACGCTGATTGCCGTGCTCAACGACGCACACTTTGATTTTGCGTTCGAGCCTTCGGACATTGCGACCCTGTGGACCAGCGTGGCGCCGCACCTGATGGTGACCGGCCGCACGCGCCCGCTGCGGTCGGTGGACGTGTTGCGCACTGCCGTGCGCACCGGCAATGCCCCCTGCTCCAGCGTGGCGCTGCTGGCCGAGCTGATGCGCACCCAGGCCTCGGGCCTGGTGGATATCGTGCGGGGCGTGACACAACGCATCGACGATGTAGAAGACGCACTGCTGGCCGGGCGCCTGGACCACAAGCGCGCGCGGCTGGGTGTGCTGCGACGCTTGCTGGTGCGACTGCAGCGGCTGCTGGCGCCCGAGCCGGCAGCGCTGTTTCGCCTGCTGCAGCACCCGCCCGCGTGGATGGGCGCCGACGATGCACAGGAGCTGCGCGATTCGACCGAGGAGTTTTCGGTGGTGCTGCGCGACATGCAGGGCCTGCAGGAGCGCATCAAGCTGCTGCAGGAAGAAATCGCGGCCAGCGTGCAGGAAGACAACAGCCGCAGCCTGTTTGTGCTGACGGTAGTGACCGTGCTGGCCTTGCCCATCAACATTCTGGCCGGCCTGTTTGGGATGAACGTGGGCGGGGTGCCGCTGGCCGACAACGGCCACGGCTTCTGGATCATCGTGGCCGTGGTGGCGGCTTTCACGGCGGTTGCGGGCTGGCTGGCCCTGCGAGGCACGCGCGATCAGTAGGTGGGACCGTGCGACAGGTTCGATCGCCCGACAGGCCCGGTGGCAAGCCCCACTACAATGCCGCCCCTTGCCCAGCTCCCCGGACCCCCTGCCACCATGAACATCGTCGTCAACGAAGAACTCAAAGCCTACATCGAACCCCTGACCCCCGACGAACACGACGCGCTGGAACGCAGCATCCTCACAGAAGGCTGCCGCGACGCACTGGTGCTGTGGGGCGATGTGCTGGTGGACGGGCACAACCGCTACGGCATCTGCCAAAAACATGGCCTGCCGTTCCAGACCGTGCAGAACCCGCGCTTTCAGTCGATGGAAGACGTGCACCTGTGGATGATCGACCAGCACCTGGGCCGCCGTAGCGTGTCGGATTTCCAGCGCGGCGTGCTGGCGCTGCGCAAGCGCGAGATCATGGCCGAGCGCAAGGCCCGCGCAGCCACCTCCACAGAGACCGCCGAAGCCACCCCCGCGGCTGACGTGCCTGAAGCCGCAGCCACCCTGCCCGCCCCGGACCCTTTGAGCAGCCGCGAGGCCATTGCCAAGGCTGCGCGGCTGAGCAGCAGCCAGGTGGTGATGATCGAAAAGATCCAGAAACAGGCGGCCCCCGAGCTGGTGGCCGCTGTGAAGTCCGGCACTATCTCCATCAACGCCGCAGCCGCCGTCGCCACCCTGCCCGCCGAGGAACAGGTGGCAGCGGCCGTGGCCGGCAAGGATGAACTCAAGCAGGCGGCCAAACGCGTGCGCGAACTCAACAAGCGCAAGCCGCGCGAGGAGGCTCCGGCAGAAGGTAGCCCGGCAGACACCCCCACGGACTCCGTTCCAGCCAGCGACGAGTTGCACACACTGCGCATCCGTGTGGTGGAACTGACGGCGGAGAACACCGAGCTGCGCCGCCAGGTGGCGCAGCTGCAGGCAGCGCTGCCTGCAGACAACACGCCGTTCTAGAACTATTTTTGAGTCAGGCGCCGGACATCAGCCGTTGGCGTTGCGCAGCGCGCTCAGCCGGTCGGCGATGAGGTCGAGATCCAGCCCGTCTTCGCTGTGGGCCAGATAGGCCTCCAGGTCGGCCACCGCCTCGGCTGTGTTGCCACGCTCGGCGTGCGCCAGCCCCCGGTCGCGGCGCTCGCCCCAGGCCTCGGGCAACAACACGATCAACCGGTCCAGCACGGCGACCAGCCGTTGCCAGTCCTGCTGGGTGCGGTGCACCTCCTTGAGGTTACGCAGCATGCGCGCAATGATGTCGCGCGGTGTGGCGGCCTGCAGATACAGGCCGAGCGGTACGTCGTAATCGTCCACCAGACCATTGCGGCGCTTGTAGGGCTCCAGCCGCTCGGCCAGCTCCTCGCGGCTGAGCGACTGGCCCGAGATCGGGTCCAGCACCACCTGGCCCTTGGGCAGCAGCACCTTGACCATGAAGTGTCCCGGGAACGCAATGCCCCGCGCATGCAAGCCCAGCCCCTGGGCCAGCTCCATCCACAGCACAGCCAGGCTGATGGGAATGCCCCGGCGCGTGCGCAGCACGGCGTTGAGGTAGCTGTTCTCAGGGTCGTAGTAGTTGTTGATGTTGCCGCCAAAACCCAGGTCGGCAAAAAAGAACTGGTTGAGCGTGCGCAGCCGCTGCAGCGCGGGTGCGTCGGCAGGCAGGCGGCGCTTGATACGGGCCTGCAGCTGGTCCACATCGCCCAGCAGTTGCTGCACGTCGAACTCGGGGTATTCATCCTGCGCGAGGCTGGCGGCGGCTTCGAGCAGCGGAAAGTGGTCGTCGCTCTGCACCAGCGATGCAAAGTACTCCAGCGAGGTGGGCACGGAAAGGCTCAAGGACATGGCAGCTTTGTACGGGGCCGTCGCCATGGCGTCAAGCCACAGAAGAGCGGGCTTTGCGGGGTATTTCGGGGTCCAGGCCTGCCGAAGATATTCAGCGGCGCAGCAGCTGGCGCAGCTTCAGGCCGGCCGCCCACAGGGCGCCAAAGTACAGCACTGCGGCTGCAGCCATCATCGCGGCCAGCAGGCCGATGCGCTGCAGGCGCTGCGCCTTCATTTCCACCCAGTCGAAATGCTGGGCACCCCACGCCAGCAGCACTGCCAGCAAGGCGCTGGCCGCCACCACCTGCAAGGCAAACCGCCCCCATCCGGGCAAGGGCCGGTAGCTGCCGCGCCGCAGCAGCCCCACCAGCAGCCAGGTAGCGTTGATGACCGCCCCCACGCCAATCGACAGCGTCAGCGCCGCATGCTGCAAATAGGGCACCAGCACAAAGTTCATCATCTGCGTGAGCACCAGCACCGCCACGGCAATCAGCATGGGCGTGCGCATGTCGTGCTTGGCAAAGTAGCCCGGCGCCAACACCTTGATGGCCACGATGCCCACAATGCCAACCCCGTAGCCCGCCAGGGCCAGCGTGGTCTGCTGCACGTCCCGGTCGGCAAAGGCGCCGTAGTGGTAGAGCACGGCCACCAGGGGCTTGGCAAACACCAGCAGCGCCACCATGCAGGGCACCGACAGCACCACCACCAGCCGCAGCCCCCAGTCGAGCATGGCCGAATAGCGTTCGTCATCCTGCTTGGCGCGGGCACTGGCCAGCTGCGGCATCAGCACCACGCCCAGCGCCACGCCCAGCAGCGCGGTGGGCAGCTCCATCAGGCGGTCGGCATAGGTGATCCAACTCACGCTGCCGGTGGCCAGGTGCGAGGCAATCTGCGTGTTGATGAGCAGCGAGACCTGCGCCACGCTCACTCCCAGCAAGGCGGGCAGCATCAGGCGCGCCACCTTGCGGGTGGTCGGGTCCGCCCACGCCGCGCGGATGGCAGACCAGCGCACGCCAATGCGGGGCAGCAGCCCCAGGCGCAGCAGCGCAGGCACCTGGATGCCCAGTTGCAGCAGGCCGCCCAGCATCACACCCGCCGCCTGCGCATAGATGGGCTCGATGCCATGGCGCTTGAACAAGGGCGCGCCCAGGGTGATGGACAGGATGAGCGCAATGTTGAGCAACACCGGCGAGGCTGCAGGCACCGCAAACTTCTTCCACGTGTTGAGAATGCCCCCCGCCAGCGCCACCAGCGACATGAAGCCGATGTAGGGGAACATCCAGCGGGTCATCGTGACTGCGGCGTCAAACCCCTGGGGCTGGAGCCCACTGGCCATGGCCCACACCATCCAGGGCGCACCCAGCACGCCCGCGATGCACAGCAGCACCAGCGTCCAGGCCAGCAAGGTGCCCACGTGGTCGATCAGCGCCTTGGCGCCCTCGTCGCCGTCCTCGGCCCGGGTGGCAGCCAGCACCGGCACAAAAGCCTGGCTGAAAGCGCCCTCGCCCAGCACCCGGCGGAACAGGTTGGGAATGCGGAACGCCACATTGAAGGCGTCGGTCATGGCACTGACCCCGAACACGGAGGCCATGAGCAACTCGCGCACCAGCCCGGTGATGCGGGAGACGAGGGTCAAGAGGGAGACGGTGGAGGCGGCTTTGAACAGTGACACCGCGGGGAGTGTATTCCCCCTGCGCCGCTTCGCGCCTCGGTACAGCTGCCACAGGCGGCAGCTTTTCAGACCGTCCAGGCCTGCGCAGGCAGGCTCGAAGTCGTGCCCCTCAGCCGTCAAGGGCGATGCACATATTGCACTGACAGAGCCAGGCGCCACTGGCGCGCTGGCGATGGCATTCCGCCGGTTCGGGCACAGGGGTGGATACAGGCGCTGCTCTGGGCTATAATCGCGGGCTTTGCTGGCATCATCCACAGACCCAAGGAACTAAACAATGGCATCCGCAAAACCCAAGAAGAAGAACCCGCGCCTGGCGTCGGGCCGCAAGCGCGTCCGTCAGGACGTCAAGATCAACGCCGCAAACACCTCGCTGCGTTCCAAATACCGTACCGCTGTCAAGAACGTCGAAAAGGCTGTTCTGGCTGGCGACAAGACCAAGGCGACCGAACTGTTCGCCAAGATGCAAGCCGTGGTGGACACCGTGGCTGACAAGGGCATCTTCCACAAGAACAAGGCTGCTCGCGACAAGAGCCGTCTGTCTGCCAAGGTGAAAGCCCTGGCAACGGCCGCCTGACCCACTTCAGGCAAACAGCCCGAACGGCACCTGCCGTTCGCCGTTTGTAACGGGTGCGCTGCCAGCAAAAAAACGAACAAACCGCCTTCGGGCGGTTTTTTCGTTGGGGGTTCAAAATTGCGCCAGGCAGCCTGAAGCGCATCAAAGGGTGGATGGAGAGTGCCCGCTGGCTGTCGCGCGGGCATGCCCCTGCGCAGCGACGCCTCGGGCCCGACGCGGCAGGCAGCGCCGGAAGCCGGGCTGTGGCCGGTCAGGGCTTGGCGGGAGGAGGCGGGTCGGGCAGCAGGCAGGCCTCGGCCACCTGCAGGTTGTTGTCGCGGGCGAAATTGATCACGAAGTCCCAGGCCATGGGCTCGTGCCCCTGCAGGTCGCGGTGTACGACCACACATTTGACGCCGTTGAGCGTGGTGGGAATGCACCAGGGCGAATAGCTCAGATGGCTGCCTGGCCGGGCTCCACCGGGTCGAAAGCTGCTCATCACCCCGGCCAGCCGCTCGGCCCAGTCGCTGGGACGAAAGGTTTTCCCGTCATGGGTGATGCCCTGGATGAAGACTTCTTTGGAGGAGGGGGAAACCATCGGGGATTGGAGTGGTAGTGAGGGCACAGACGCAGGATCACTGCATGTTGCACCGCAACGCGACATTCTAACTCTTATATAAGAGCTAGCTCCCTAATCCCTCCGGCGCGCTACACATAGGCACCCCGAAGAGGGTAAGGGCCCGGCATTGCAGTGATGCGCAATCGTCAACAGACCGCACCCCTGCTCCCCCTAGAATCGTGACTCGCTTTTTCGCCACCGTACCGTCTGGAGATTTCCGCATGACCGCTTCCATCCCGGCAGCTTCGCCCCACGTGATGAACACCTATGGCCGCGTACCAATCGCGCTGGCCCGTGGGCAAGGCAGCCGCGTGTGGGACGTGAACGGCAAGGAATACCTGGACGGCCTGGGCGGCATTGCCGTGAACACGCTGGGCCACAACCACGCCAAGCTGGTGCCCGCGCTGCAGGACCAGATCACCAAGCTGATCCACACCTCCAACTACTACCACTCGCCCCTGCAGGAGCAGCTGGCCGCGAAGCTGGTGGAGCTGTCGGGCATGACCAACGTCTTCTTCTGCAACTCGGGCCTGGAGGCCAACGAGGCGGCCCTGAAGATTGCCCGCAAGTTCGGCGTGGACAAGGGCATTGCCAAGCCTGAGATCGTGGTTTATGAAAAGGCCTTCCACGGCCGTTCGATCGCCACCATGTCGGCCACCGGCAACCCCAAGATCTACAGTGGCTTCGGCCCGCTGGTCGAGGGTTTTGTGCGCGTGCCGCTCAACGACATCGAAGCCATCAAGCAAGCCACCGAAGGCAACCCCAACGTGGTGGCCGTGTTCTTCGAGACCATCCAGGGCGAGGGCGGCATCAACCCCATGCGCGTGGAATACCTGCAGCAGCTGCGCAAGCTGTGCGACGAGCGCGGCTGGCTGATGATGATCGACGAAGTGCAGTGCGGCATGGGCCGCACCGGCAAGTGGTTTGCCCACCAGTGGGCTGGCATCGTGCCCGACGTGATGCCGCTGGCCAAGGGCCTGGGCTCGGGCGTGCCGATTGGCGCGGTGGTGGCCGGCCCCAAGGCCGCCAACGTGCTGCAGCCCGGCAACCACGGCACCACCTTTGGCGGCAACCCGCTGGCCATGCGCGCCGGGGTCGAAACCATTCGCATCATGGAAGAAGACGGCCTGCTGCAAAATGCCACCACGGTGGGTGAGCACCTCAGGGCGGCACTGCAGCGCGAGCTGGGCAGCCTGCCCGGTGTGAAGGAGATCCGGGGCCAGGGCCTGATGCTGGGCATCGAGCTGAACAAGCCCTGCGGCGCCCTGATCGGCCGCGCGGCCGAGGCAGGCCTCTTGCTGTCGGTCACGGCCGACAGCGTGATCCGCCTGGTGCCGCCGCTGATCCTCACCACCGCCGAAGCCGACGAAATCGTCGCCAAGCTGACCCCGCTGGTCAAAGCCATCCTGGCTGAATGAAGAATAGCCCCACTGCCATGACGACGCTGAAACATTACCTGCAGTTCACCGACCTCTCCGCCGACGAATACGCCTACCTGTTCGAGCGCGCCGCGCTCATCAAGAAGAAGTTCAAGGCCTACGAAAAGCACCACCCGCTGGTGGACCGCACGCTGGCCATGATCTTCGAGAAGGCCAGCACCCGTACGCGCGTGAGCTTTGAGGCGGGCATGTACCAGCTCGGCGGCAGTGTGGTGCACCTGACCACGGGCGACAGCCAGCTGGGCCGCGCCGAGCCCATCGAGGACAGCGCCAAGGTCATCAGCCGCATGACCGACCTGGTGATGATCCGCACGTATGAGCAGGCCAAGATCGAGCGTTTTGCCGCCAACTCGCGCGTGCCCGTGATCAACGGTCTGACCAACGAATACCACCCCTGCCAGATCCTGGCGGACATCTTTACCTTCATCGAACACCGTGGCTCGATCCAGGGCAAGACGGTGGCCTGGGTGGGCGACGGCAACAACATGGCCAACACCTGGCTGCAGGCGGCATCGCTGCTGGGCTTCAAAGTGCATGTGAGCACGCCACGCGGCTACGAGGTGGATGAAAAATTGGCCGCTGGTGCCCATGGAATCAGCGCTGACAGCTATCAATTCTTCAGCAACCCCATGGAAGCCTGCCGGGGCGCAGACCTGGTCACCACCGACGTGTGGACCAGCATGGGCTACGAAGCCGAGAACGAAGCGCGCAAGAAGGCCTTTGCCGACTGGTGCGTGGACACCGAAATGATGGCTGCGGCCCAGCCCGACGCCCTCTTCATGCACTGCCTGCCCGCGCACCGGGGCGAAGAGGTCGAGGCGGATGTGATCGACGGGCCGCAGTCGGTGGTGTGGGATGAGGCAGAGAACAGGATGCACGTGCAGAAGGCACTGATGGAGTACCTGCTGCTGGGCAAACTGGCCTAAAAGCCCCCATGCCCTGGCGCCGCCAGCCCGCTCACAGCGCCGAATTGCTGGCGCACTGGCAGGCCCTGGGCCAAGCGCTGGGGCGCGACACGCCCGCCTGGCGGGCCGAGGGCAGGCGCCTGCTGCGCAGCTGGGCCCGCTGGCCCCGCGCCTACCATGACACCACGCATCTGCGGGCCTGCCTGCGGCACCTCCAGGCAGTGCAGGACCAGCAGCCCGGAGCGCTTCACAACCCCCCTGCTGTGGCCCTCGCCCTTTGGTACCACGACGCCATCTACTGGCCGTGGAGCGGACACAACGAGGCGCGCAGCGCCGACTGGGCGCGACAGTTCCTGCTGGGCCAAGGGCTGCCCACCACGCTGGCCGAAACCGTGCGCCAGCATGTGATGGACACCCGCCACACCCCGGACCCGCTCACCGGCGATGCGCTGTGGGTGGTAGACATCGACCTCGCCATCCTGGGCCAGAGTGACGCGGTGTACCGACAGTTCGAACGCAACGTGCGGCGTGAATACTTTTTTGTGCGCTGGCCGCGTTATGTGGCGGGGCGCAGCGCAGTGCTGCGAGGCTTTCTGGACCGCCCGCACATCTATGGCACAACCTACTTTGCGCAACGCTGCGAGGCCCAGGCGCGCGTCAACCTGCAACAGGCGTTGAGCGCGCTGGGCCAAGGCCAGCTGTACCAGTAGACAATTTGAGTCAAAACGGCCTGTAGCGCTAGTGAATCATGCGCCAGCAGCTATATAAAATATAGCAACTACTGAGAAGCAGGCCCGCGACGGACGGGTATGGCCACGGGCTTTTCAGCGGCCGCCGCGGACGGCGCCGCGCAACTGCCGCAGCTGCTGCACCCACCATCGCCTCCCCCACAGCCTGGCGACTGGACGAGCCCCGGGTGGACCTTGCCCAACCCCCGGCGCCAGCGCCAGGGCAGATACCGCCAGAGCACATAGAGCGCTGCGGCAAGGACGATCAGACCGACCATGAGTTGCTGGACCATCACACCGTTTCCCCTCAGCCGCCGCCCAGCGCCAGCGCCACGCGGTAGGTCACAAAGCTGGCCGCATACGCCATGGCAAACAGGTACCCCACCATGAGCAGCGGGTAGCGCCAGCCATTGGTCTCACGCCGCACGGCGGCGATGGTGGAGATGCACTGGGGCGCAAACACATACCAGGCCATCAGCGACAGCGCAGTGGCCAGCGACCACGAGCCCGCAATCAGCGACCCCAGCTGGCTGGCCACCTCGTCGCCTGTGGCGGACAGCGCGTACACCGTGCCCAGCGCACTCACCGCCACCTCGCGGGCCGCCATGCCGGGCACCAGCGCAATGGCAATCTGCCAGTTGAAGCCAATGGGCGCGACGATGACCTCGAGCAGGCGGCCCAGCTGGCCGGCCAGGCTGTAGGTGATGGCAGGCTGTGTGGCGCCTTCCGGCGCACCGGGGTAGGTGGACAGGAACCACAACAACACCGTGACTGCCAGGATGATGCCGCCCACCCGTTTGATGAAAATCACCGCCCGCTCGTACAGGCCATAGGCCAGGCCCCGCACGCTGGGCCAGCGGTACGCGGGCAGTTCCATCATCAGCGGCGTAGCCCGCGTATCGCTGCGGGCCAGCTTGGCCACTGCCGCCACGGCCATGGCGCTGACGATGCCTGCCACATACAAGGCGAACAGCACCACACCCTGCAGGTTGAACACCCCCGCCACCGTGCGCTCGGGAATGAAGGCTGCAATCAGCAGCGCATACACCGGCAGGCGCGCCGAGCAGGTCATGAGCGGCGCGATCATGATGGTCACCAGCCGGTCGCGCCAGTGGGTGATGGAGCGCGTGGCCATCACGCCCGGCACGGCACACGCAAAACTCGACAGCAGCGGGATGAACGAGCGGCCCGACAAGCCCACCGTGCCCATCACGCGGTCCAGCAAGAACGCCGCACGCGGCAGGTAGCCCGAGTCCTCCAGCGCCAGGATGAACAGGAACAGGAACAGGATCTGCGGCAAAAACACCAGCACCCCGCCCGTACCCGCCAGCACCCCGTCGGTCAGCAGGCTGCGCAAGGGGCCGTCGGCCATGTGGCTGTTGACCAGGGCTGCCAGCCAGCCCACGCCATCTTCAATCCATGACTTGGGCAGCTCGGCCCAGCTGAACACCGCCTGGAACATCAGGAACAGCGTGGCGGCCAGGATCAGCAGGCCCCACACCGGGTGCAGCACCACCGCATCGATGCGGTCGTCAGTCCGCAGGCTGACCACCGGCACGCGCACAGCCCGGTCCAGAATGCGCCGCACTTCCTGGTGCGTGCGGATCACGTCGTTCTGCGCCTCCAGGTCGCTCGCATCCAGGCGCGCCGCCGCATCGGGCGCCACCACCGGGCGCTGCAGCTGCTGCAGGTTGGCGCCATCCAGCCACTGCACCAGCTCCTGGGCGCCGTTGCCGCGCACGCCCACGGTGGCCAGCACGGGCATGCCCAGCTCGCGCGACAACGCCTCGCGGTCAATGGCGATGCCCTGGCGCTCGGCCACGTCCATCATGTTGAGCACCAGCACCATGGGCAGGCCCAGGGCGCGTGCCTCCAGCACCAGGCGCAGGTTCAGGCGCAGGTGGGTAGCATCGGTCACGCACACCAGCACATCGGGCACGGGCTCGCCCGCGCGGCGCCCGCGCACGATGTCGCGGGTGATGGCCTCGTCCACGCTGTGTGCATGCAGGCTGTAGGCGCCCGGCAGGTCCAGCACGCGCACACGGCGGCCGGCGGCGGTCTGCAGCAGGCCTTCCTTGCGCTCCACCGTCACGCCCGCGTAGTTGGCCACCTTCTGGCGTGCGCCGGTGAGCAGGTTGAACAGCGCGGTCTTGCCGCAGTTGGGGTTGCCCAGCAGCGCCACGCGCAGGGGCGCATCGGCGGCGGTGGGCTGCACAGTAGCCTGGGCGTTCATGCCAGCTCCTTGGCAGACAGGCTAGTGTCATCCAGCGGCTGCACCTGCACCATGGAGGCCTCCTGGCGGCGCAGCGCAAACGTGGCCTGCCCCACCCGCACCGCGATGGGATCGCCGCCCCAGCCGCCGCGTGCAACCACCTGCACGGTTTCGCCGGGCAGGAAGCCAATCTCCAGCAAGCGCAGCAGCATGCTGTGCTCTTGCGCGTCCTGTGCGGGCAACAGGCCCGTGACCCGGCCCGAGGCACGGCGCGGCAACTGGTCCAGCCGCGAGGACAGGTTCTGCTGCGTAGGAAGATGCAACCGCGCCGCAGCGCCATCGTCCATGGTTTTCATGGTGACTGGCCTCGATACAAATAATAGTGATTCTCATTCTACCAATATCTGCATCGTGCTGGTTGCCCTCTCACTCTCTCCTTGACGCAGCGCAAGCCGCAGTCCCCGCTGCCCTGCCCGGGTGGTCAGTCACATCGCTCAAACCGCTTGCACTCCGCAGTAGCCCGGATGGATGTGAGCGTGTTTTCGCCGTCGATGTGCCGGGCAGTGAACTGCACCCAGGCCCCCTGCGGAATGCCGTGCATCAGGGCGGGGTTGACCACCCGGAAGGTCTGTGTGGTGAACGGTAGCTTGGCGCGGGGCAGCAGCTTCAGCCGCACATGCGTGGTGTGGCCGCCCGCATCCGCCTCCACAGACACCAGCCGCGCCCGGGTGTAGACCGGCGGCGCCGCAGGCGCTGCATCTTCTGCGGCGACCGAGGCCGCATTCGCAGGGGCAACCGGCTGAGCACCTGTCGCACCAAACACTGCGGCCAGGGCCATCGCGGCGACCAGCCCGCCGCCGCGCAACCCCCTGCGTACTACCAACGAAGCGACGGCCTGCCCCATCAGAACGCCCATGCACCCAGCTGGTAGTAGTCAAAACCGCTGGTCCGCCCCCCCAGGCATTGGGCGAGGAAGTCCTCGGTCTTGCGGTACATGGTGAGGTTGTTGGGCCAGCGCTGGTTGCCATGGCCATCCCCGGTGAAGGTGACGTAATCCACCTGCTTGCCCGCCTTGCGAAGGGCCGCCACCATCCATTCGGACTGCTCCAGCTTCACGCGCGGATCGTTCACGCCGTGCATGATGAGGATGGGCTTTTGCGCATGCTCAGCCCGGTAGAGGGGCGACTTCGCGTCCATGCGCGCACGGTCTTCCGGCACGGCCGGGTTGCCCACATAGCGGTGCCACCAGGGCAGGCCCAGCTCCCAATAGGGCGGAGCAGCTTCCAGCAGGCGTGCGATGTCCGTCACGCCCACCACATCCACGGCGCAGGCAAAGACTTCGGGCGTGAAGGTGGCGCCCACCAGGGCCGAATAGCCGCCGTAGCTGGCGCCATAGATTGCCACGCGCTGCGGGTCGGCCACGCCGCGCTCCACCGCCCAGCGCACGCCGTCCACCAGGTCGTCGTGCATGCGGCCTGCGAACTCGCCACGGGCCTTTTCCATGTGGTTGCGGCCATAGCCGCTGGAGCCCCGGTAGTTGACCTGCAGCACCGCATAGCCCCGGTTGGCCAGAAACTGCTGCATGGCGCGGCTGGTGGCGCCATCGCCCCAGCGGTCACGCGCCCAGGGGCCGCCGTGCACCAGCAGCACGGTGGGCAAACGTTGCGGCGCCGCCCCCACGGGCAGCGTGAGGTAGCCGTGGATGGTGAGACCATCGCGCGCGGTGTAGGTGATGGGCGCGGTGGGGGCCAGGTCCTTGGCAATCAGGCTCAGCCGGTTCTCGCCCAGAAAGCGGGGTTCGTGCCCATCGCGCAGCAGGTAGTTGCGGGTGCCACGGTCGGTGGCCACCGCCACCGTGAGCACCTTGTCCGTCTGGTCCAGGCTGGTCACCAGCACCTCTGCGGGCTTGTCGCCGGCCAGCGCGGACAGCCGGGCATCGAGCGCGGGGTCGAACACCTTGCGCGCCGAGTAGCCCGGCATGAAGTGCACCAACAGCGGCTCGCGGGTGCGCCGGCTCAGCGTCACGCTGTCCAGGTCCACGTCGGGCGAGGCAAACCACTCTTCCTCCGTGCCCGTGGTCAGGTCCAGCCGCACCAGCGCCAGCTTGTCGCGCCCCCGGTTCGACAGGGCCCAGGCCTTGCGCCCCTCATCGTGCAGGCCAAAGACGTTCAGCGTGTCCCACCGGCTGCGCTCTGCCACCGTCACCCAGCTGCCCGGCTCGGCGCCAGGTCGCTCCAGCAGCACCTGGTCGCCCTTAATCTGTGCCCGGGCGCGCAGCTGGCCCGTGGTGTCCACGCCCCACCAGCCCACGTTGCCGGGGTTGGTGGCCATCAGCACCGGCGGCCCGCCCGCAGGGTTCACGCGGTACAGGTCAAACACCTTTTTGTCGCGCTGGTTGGAGGTGACGATGAAGTCGGACGAGGCATCGACCGCCTCTGCAAAATGCGCCACCGAACGCGGTGCAGGCATCAGCTCACGCAAGTCGGTCTCGGGGCCCTCGACCAGGCCCGCATAGATGCGGGTGTTTTCATCGCCCGTGGGGTCGGCCGTGATGCCGAGCCAGCGACTGTCGGCACTGAAGCGGATGGCGCGCGCACGGATGCGAAACGCCTTGGCGTCGCCCCCATCGATGGACTGCACCCAGATTGCGGGCACCACGCCGTCGGTGCCAAACCAGGCGATGCGCTTTCCATCCGGCGACACGCGATAACCCCCGGTGGACTGCCGGCTGGCCACAAAGTCCCGCACGGGCACCAGGTCGGGCAATTGCGCTCCAGCCAGCGAAGGGTGCGTAGGCCCGGAGGCACAGCCCACCATGGCCAGTGCTGCAGCAAGCGCTGCGCTGCCCCACCATCGCCGCACCATCGCCTGTTTGGTTGTCGATGCCATCGCTTTCCCCCCATGTGTTGAGCCATTGAATGCGCCCATTGTGCAAAGTCCCGCCTTAAGGCCAGCCAAAGGTGGCGGCTGCGGCACTGCGCAACGGCCAACACTCCCGCCACAATCACCCCATGCACATCCTGCTCATCGAAGACGACCTGGACCTGGGCCGCGCGCTGCAGTCCGCGCTGAAGGTGGAGGGGCTGACCAGCGAGTGGCTGCGCCGCGCGGTGGATGCGCCCGCCACGGTGGACGCCACGACGGTGGACTGTGTGCTGCTGGACCTCACACTGCCCGACGGCAGTGGCTTTGACCTGCTGGCGCGCTGGCGCAACCAGAGCGGACACAGCGGACAGGTGCCCGTCATCGTGATCACGGCGCGCTCGGCCGTGGAGGACCGGCTGGCGGGCCTGGACGGCGGGGCGGACGACTTTGTGATCAAGCCCTTTGCCACGGCCGAGCTGATGTCGCGCATCCGCGCCGTGCTGCGCCGCAGCGCGCGCCAGGCCAGCGAGCGCTGGGTGCTGGGCGAGCTGGTGATCGAGCCCCGGCGTCATGCCGTGCAGCGCGCCGGGCTTCCGCTGGAGCTGTCGCCGCGCGAGTTTCAGCTGCTGCTGGAGCTGGCGCGCGAGCCCGGCGTGGTGGTGTCCAAAAGCGTGTTGTCGCAGCGGCTGGACCCGCTGGGCGAGCCCATGGACTTTGCCGCCATCGAAGTGCATGTGTCCAACCTGCGGCGCAAGATCGGGGCGGAGCTGATCCGCACAGTGCGTGGCGTGGGCTACCTGTTGCAAGCATGACCACGATGAAGCACGCGTTGCGCAGCGCATGGGCCTGGCTGGCCGAACCCACGCTGATGCGCCGCAGCGTGGCCTCGGTGCTGGTGGCGTTTGTGGTGGTGTGGGCGGTGCTGCTGGGCTACAACTTCGTCAACTACAAACACACCATCACCCGGGACCCGGGCCTGATGAAGTACGGCGACGCGGTGTTGGACTCGCTGGCCCAGGTTACCGATCCTGCACACGCCGCCGCGGCTGTGGCGGCCACCGACCACTGGACCAACGTCCGCCGCCGCCAGATCGGGCTGCTGCCGGAGTGCAGATGCACGAGCTGCTCGATGCGGCATCGGGCCAGCGTGTGTTTGCCTCGCCGGGGCTGCAGAACGTGGCCTTGCCGCCCGCCACGCCCCGCGCAGAGCCATTCATAGAGGAAGCCGCCCTGCAGGGCCGGTCGTTCCGCATCTACACCGGTCGCAATGCGCGCTGGGTACTGCGGGTGTTCGAGACCAAGCGCACGGACTCCAACTTCCTGCAGTACAACGGCCGCGCCCTGCTGCCCTACCTGCTGCTGGCGTCACCCTTTGTGCTGCTGGCGGTGTGGCTCTCGGTACGCCACGGGCTGCGGCCGCTGCAGCAACTGGCCAGCCGCATTGCGCAGCGCGGGCAGGACGACCTCCAATCGGTGGGCTTCAACGCCCGCCACGGCGAACTCAAGCCCCTCGAGCAGTCGCTGGACCACCTCTTCGCCCAACTGCGGCACAAGGTGGAGCGCGAGCGCGCCTTTGTTCAGGACGCCGCGCACGAGATCCGCACGCCGCTGGCCGTCATCACGGCACAGGCCCACGTGATGGCCCGCTCGCCCAGCGAGGAGGAACGCACGCAGGCCCAGGCCCACCTGGAGCAGGCCATCGCCCGCACCTCGCACCT
>Ga0207976_100256_pt1 | contig 28192 bp, 20 predicted proteins | sample LakWasMe94_HOW11_2_FD_183916 | JGI IMG/M metagenome (GOLD analysis project Ga0207976, IMG submission 183916) | Freshwater sediment methanotrophic microbial communities from Lake Washington under simulated oxygen tension - Sediment Metagenome... | ecosystem: Environmental > Aquatic > Freshwater >... | reverse complement strand
AGACCGATCACGCCCAGCGTCTTGCCCTTGAGCTCACCGCCCGCAAAGCGGGCCTTTTCTTTCTCCAGCAAAGCCGCCATCTCGGCCGCATCGCTGATATGGGTCAGCGACTGCACATAGTCCAGTCCCGCCAGAATGCCGCGCGTGGCCAGCAGCATGCCGGCCATGACCAATTCCTTGACGGCGTTGGCATTGGCGCCCGGGGTGTTGAACACGACGATGCCCAACTTGCTGTAGTCGCCCACCGGCACATTGTTGACACCGGCCCCGGCCCGCGCGACGGCCAACAGGGTCTTGGGCACGTCCATGCCCTGCAGCTTCTGGCTGCGCAGCAAATAGGCATCGGGGTGGGCAATATCGCTGCCCACTTCGAAATGCTGGCGCGGAAAACGCTCCAAGCCCTTGACGGAAATCTGGTTGTAGGTACGGACCTTGAACATGCGAAGACTCCCAGGAGGTTGTGAACGACGATACGAAGAACGGGACCGACAGACCACCGGGCCGCGCACACCGCGAAGCAACCCGCGGGCGGGCCCTGCTCAGGCGCGGATCAGTGGGTCACTTGCGCGTGTGCCCAGCTCAACCAGGGCAGCAGGGCTTGCAAATCGCCGGCCTCGACCGTGGCGCCACACCAGATGCGCAGGCCGGCCGGCGCATCCTTGTAGGCCCCAATGTCATAGGCCACGCCTTCGGACTCCAGCAGCTTGACCATTTTCTTGACCTGCTCCTCGTTGACCTTCAACGTCAGGCAGACACTGGTGTTGGAACGTGTGGCGGGGTCCTTGGCCAGGAAGTCAATCCAGTCGTTGGCGGCGACAAAGTCGGACATGATCTTCAAATTGGCTTTACTGCGGGCAATCGTGGCCGGCACGCCGCCGATGCGCTCGGCCCAGGCCAGTGCGTCCAGGTAATCGGACACGCACAGCATGGACGGGGTGTTAATGGTGTCGCCCTTGAACAGGCCTTCGGTGAGCTTGCCGCCGGATGTCATGCGGAAGATCTTGGGCATGGGCCAGGGTGGGGAATAGCTCTCCAGCCGCGCCACCGCGCGCGGGCTCAGAATCAGCATGCCGTGGCCCCCCTCGCCGCCCAGCACCTTTTGCCAGGAGTAGGTCACCACGTCGAGCTTGTCCCACGGCAGTTCCATCGCAAACACAGCCGAGGTGGCGTCGCAAATGGTCAGGCCGGCACGGTCCGCGGGAATCCAGTCGCCATCGGGCACCTTCACGCCCGAGGTGGTGCCGTTCCAGGTGAACACCACGTCGTGGTCAAAGTTCACGCGGGACAGGTCGGCAATCTCGCCATAGGGCGCCTCAATCTTGTTGACGTTGGGCAGCTTGAGCTGCTTGACGATGTCGGTCACCCAGCCAGCGCCAAACGATTCCCAGGCCAACACGTCGATGCCCCGTGGGCCCAGCAGGGACCACATGGCCATCTCCACCGCACCGGTATCGGACGCGGGAACGACGGCCACGCGGTAGCCTTCGGGCAGGCCCAGGATGCGGGCCGTTTCGGAGCAAGCCAGGCCCAGGGCCTTCTTGCCCAGGGCGGAGCGGTGCGAACGCCCCAGGGTGTCGAGCTGCAGCGCCGCGACGTCGTAGCCCGGGCGCTTGGCGCAGGGGCCTGATGAAAAATTGGGACTCTTGGGTTTTACCGTGGGTTGCATCGTGGTCTCGCGAAGAAGAAAAAAGGAATAGCCCGGCACGCTGTGAACGCCGGGCCGGCGTTAGAAAAAACCGGGGGAAGGCTGCATGGTACGGCGCTCTGCCTACTTCTCGGCCACCGTCTTGAGCTTGGCCAGGCCCCGCTCAAAATCCTTGCCAATCATGCTGTCCATGCTGACAAATACGCCCATGACCTTGGATACATAGGGGCTGGGGCCAAACATGGCCCAGGTCACGGTGGTGGTGTCGCCCGCGGCGTTCAGCGCGTATTCGGTGGTGTTGTGGCCCTCAAAGGGTTTCAAAAAGTCCAACTGGATGACCACTTTGGCGTTGGGTTCGGTCCTGAGGATCTCCATGCGTCCGGCACCCACTGCGTCATTGCCCTCCCACTGGTACACGGCGCCCTGGCCGCTGGCGGCACCGCTGTGCGTGACTTTCATCGCGGGGTCCAGGTTTTGCCATGGCGACCAACTGCCAAATTGGTGGAAGTCATTGAGCAAGGCATAGACCTTGGCGGGCTCGGCCTTGATGGTGATACTGCGTTCGACGCGAAAGCTGTCAGGGCGCGTGGCGGCAAAGATGAGCAGCAGCACGATGGCGGCCAATAGCCCGAGAGAAATCTTCTTGACCATAAACGGCTCCTCAATGGATGGGTTCGACTACGCCGCACTATACCGAATGCCGAATGCGGGGGCGGACCGGAAGCTCACTGCGCCTTGGGCGCTGGTGGCTCCGGTGGCGCGCGCCTGCTTTCCCCGGCGTCCAATTGCAGGAAGCGGTCTTCGATGAAGTTCTTCTCGGTCTGGTTGCGCTGGAACGCGCCTTCGAGTTGGGTGATGCGGGCCAGCAATTCCTTTTCACGCTCCGACAACGCATCGATCTGGTCTTGCTGGCTCTGGATCAGTTCGGTTTGGTCCACCCCGCCACTGCCACTGGTGAACGCTTGTTCATTGATATGCGCCCGGATCTCGTCTAACTGCGCCGCATTGGCCTCGGCATGCCGCTCGGCGGCCTGGGCGCGCTCGCGGGCCTTCTGCAATTGGTCTTCGAGTTCGACGGTGCGCTGCAACAGGCTGTCCACCACACTTTGCTTGACGCCCTTGACGTCGTTGATCTCCTCGCGCAACTCGTTGTTGGCCTGCGAGGCGTCCTTCAGGCGGTACTTGGTCTGGTCGATCTCGTCCTGCAAGGCGTAGGTCTTGGCCAATGCTGCGCTCAGGTCCTCGTGCAACTTGGCGCGCAGTTCCTCGGCGCCCAGGTACAGCTTGTCAACCGCCGCATGGCCGTCGTCCGCGTCCTTTTCACGGGCATTCTTGGCCACGATGGTCTTCATGCGTTCGACCAGGTTCTTGATCTGGGAAGACAACTCCACCACGGCCCGGCCGCTGGAGCTTTCCCGCGCCGTCAGCGCGTCGTTGTTGCGCTCCATCTCGTTAAAGGCACGGCGCACCACGACCTTGATATGGGTGCCGACCTCAATGACGGAGCTGGCCGCCCGCTGCAGGTTGATCTGGCTGGTTTCGGTCAGGTCCAGGATGCGCATCAGCACGTAGGCGGCGCCAATCATGAACACCAGATTGCAAAAGAAGACAAAGGCCAGCGCCGCGTTCAGGAGAGTCATGCTGTCATCACAAAGAAGGCCATGCGCCCCTCACCATAGCCGGGTATGGAAATGCGAAAGTCCGAGCGCCTGCCGGTCTGGGTCAGCACTTCGGCCAGCTTGGCAAAGGTGTTTTTGACGATGCTGGCCTTGGCCAAGGATACCGCGACCGGACCTGGGTCGGCCGTCTCGGAGAGGCATTGCGCCACCGCGCGCATGAAGTCATTCGCCTTGGTCAGCATGGTGTCGTCGGGCTGGCCACATTCCATGGCGGCGCGCACCTCCGGCGGCAGCTTGCGCGATGCGCCCCCTCCGACCATGCACACCGCATTGCCGTCCATCACGCCAATCGCGTACACACCCTTGAGGCCGGTCCCCACGTACAGGCCCAGCAGGTTGTTGGGGGGCAGTTTCTCCGCCGTCATCGGATCGCGCGCGATCAGGCGAAACGGGATATTACCCAAGGTGGCCTGCAATTGCTTGTGCAGCGAGGCCTCCTTCACCGGCTCCACATCCTTCTTTTGCACAACAACCGGGTCGGGCACCAGATGCTTGGCCAGGTCCTTGACCGACGACACCACGGCCGCGGCCAGCTCCGCATCGTCAAAGGGTTTGTGCAGAATGAACATCGCGCCATTGCTGACGGCCTGGTCCAGCAGGGCCGGGGTTTTCTCGGTGGTGACAAAGCCGACCCGTATCGTCTTGTGGCCCATCTGCCGCAGGGCCTGCACCATCTCCAGGCCCGACACCTTGGGCATATGCCAATCGGTGATCACCAGATCGGGCACAAAGGCTTCGATGATGTCCAGGGCCTGCTCACCGTCCAGCGCCGTCTTGACTTCGACCGGCTCATAACCGCATTTCAGGATGGCGCGCCGGATGATGGCCTGGATGGCCCGGCTGTCGTCAACCACCAGAAACTTCAATGGCTTGGAAAGTAGGATGGGCGTTGCTTTCATGGGCTCACTTCACGGCGACAGACGCAAACTATCGTATAGAACGATCAACAGTCGGTGTGCACCGGCGCTACCGTGGTAAACGGCTCTGGCCACACTGTTCTCGGCAATCCTCTGATATTCCATAGGGCCCGCGGCCCGTGGCAGGCCAATTGTGACGGTCTGCTCGGCGCTGAAATCGGTCGCGATGCAGTCCGAAAACACGTTGCAGACTTCGGCGCAAGCGTCGCGCAGGTCGACCTCCTGGACGGCCTGACGCGGTACGCCAAACATATGGGCCGCCACCTGGACCGCGTCACCATGCTGGATCAGGACACCGACACCGCCGTGGCGGGCGTCCTTGGCCACGGTCAGGGGCATGAAGAAGCTGAACTCCGCAAACTGCAGTACGCCATGGTTTCCAACGGTGTAGTGAAACACCCGCTGCTCGCCACTCAAGAACGCCCAGGCCCGGGACAGTTTGCGCTCCACCCGTGCAACCCCAACAGAACTCTCGCGCTCGGCCATGGTGCATCCAGCAGTTTTTTGCAGTCTAGACGGCAGCGGCCGGGGACGCAATAGCCGCGACGCACACGTGCTGGCACCGGTCCTACCGTTCATGCCACGAGGGCGGCAATGCTTTTGCTTGCCGCAGCAGTGATTGGGCCAAACTGAAATCCCACCTTGAAGCCTTTGCCGCTGGCCAGCACACCATACACCGACTGCGCCGACACGCTGAAAACCTGGCGTTGGCCATCGTGGAAGATGTCGAATTCCAATAGGCAGGCCCGCTTGCTGGGGAACATGTCATCGAGCATGACGCAGGCGCCGGTCAAGGAAATATCGACCATCTTGCCCACGACCGCAGCGGCTCCGGCCACAACGACGCGAGCCCGCCCATTGACCTTTTTTCGCTCCGCCGCACGTGCTTCGCCAACCGGTCTTGGCGCAGGCGGCTTCGCGGCGGTGGCCGCCGACAAATCAGCCAGAGCACTGTCCACGGGCTTGCCCTGGCGGGCCAACTCTTCGCGGTAGGCTTGCCCGGCGGCACTACCACCCGTGCTGTGCGCCGCGGCGGATTCGGCAATGCCCTTCTTCGGCGGTTCAGTCATACAGCCACACTGTAGCCCGATGGCGCGCCGGCTGGGCCCCATTCAATCAGGGTAAACCAGTAAGGTGAAACACGAATTTCGACCATCTCGACCTCCCGAATCTTGGAGCGCGCGCCGACTTGGTCACTATACGCCACACCTGCAGCATCAAAATGTTACGAATGCGCATTTTTCGAATGACTGCCCGTATGATCGACGCTCACGTCTCACCGCACGCGATCACTGAACCAAACAGGCGCCAGCATGAAACACCAGGGATTCTTGGAGTACCGGCAGTTCCGCTATCTCAAGTTGGCGTGGTGGGTTGTTGCCCTCGCCAGCGTGTTCTATATCTGGCACCGTCTCTACCTCTTTCAGACGCCCGGAAGACTGGGTTACGGCGGCACCTGGCCCGGCTATTTTTTTGGCGTGAGCGCCGCCAGCCTGATGGTGTGGCTGGCATGGCTGGGGATTCGCAAACGACGCTACAACAGCAGCAGCAATACGCAGGGATGGTTATCGGCGCACGTCTATCTGGGCTGCACCGTTGTCGTGTTGGCAAGCCTGCACAGTGGTTTCGAGTTGGGATGGAACACCCATTCGCTGGCCTACCTGATGATGTGGGTCGTGGTTGGCAGCGGCATCTACGGCGTGGTGGTGTTCACCCGCATCCCGTCGCGTCTGACCGAAACCATGGGTGATGCCACGCTGTCGTCGCTGATGCTGCAACTGCAGGATGTCGACACCGAGGCGCAGCGCCTGGCGCTGACCTTGCCCGACGAATACAACGCCTTGATACTGGATGCCGCCAACCACACCCGGCTGCAGGGCACGGCCCTGGAAAATCTACTGGGCACGATTGCAAAAAATTGCCCGACCACCCGCGCTGTCGCCAACGTCGAGCGCCTGAACCAGAACCTCAACGCGGACTCCGCCCGTTCGGGCCGCGAGATCTATGGGCAAATGGTTCGGCGCAAGGGTCTGGTGGACAAGATTCGCCAGGTCCACCGGTTCAGCGCCAAGCTGCGCCTGTGGCTGTTATTGCATGTACCCATGTCCATGGCGCTGCTGGTGACGCTGGTGGCGCATATCGTCTCTGTCTACATTTACTGGTAGAACGGCATGATCCGCTGCACCATCGTAGAAACCACGGCCCAGGGGGGGGAAACCGCCTCCCGCATCGCCCGGGCAACGGTGTCCGAAACACTGACCATCGGGCGCGCCGCCGCCTGCAAAATCTACCTGCCAGACCCCCGCGTGCGCCTGGAGCATGCGCGCATCCAACGCGCCGAGGACGGCTACATCTACCTCGAAGGACTGGGTGGCGCAGTACAGGTCGATGGAGAGCCCCAGGACCTGGTCCGCCTGGCACCCGGTCAAGTCATTCTGATTGGGCCGTTCGAGTTTCTGGTCACCGACGTGGCCCATGGTCCCGACTGCGCCCAACTGCTGCTCACCCTGCACTTCACGCACCGGCCGGTCGAACAGGTTCGGGACGATACCGCACGTTCGCAAGGCGGCTTTCGCCGTTCACTGATTGGCTTGCGCAGTCTGTCCTGGACGGCGGCCCTGCTGTGCATGGTGTTTCTGCTGGCCCTGCCCGTCTGGCAGGCCTACCAGCCCATGGACCTGATCAGCGACGGCGAGGCCTCCACCAAGCTGGACGTGCTCTGGAACCCAGGCCCCTTGTCCTCGGCCCACAAGACCATTGGCAACCAATGCCAGAACTGCCACACCAAGCCCTTTGCGCGCGTGCGCGACCTCGCATGCATCTCATGCCACAAGACCTCCGGGCCCCACATCGTCGCCCACAAGGATCTGCAAGCCCAGGTCTTCATGGGCCAGCGCTGCGCCAGTTGCCACAAGGAACACCAGGGTGACGACGGCATGAAGAAAGTGGACGCCATCACTTGTGAAAGCTGCCATGGCAATGTGCGCGCCTTCGCGCCCAAGACCGCGCTGCCCAATGTGGGCGACTTTGGCAAGGAGCACCCCGATTTTCGGTTGAGCATGAAGGTCGGCCCGGAACCGGCGGTACCGCAGCGTTTCGAGTACACGCCGACACTCAAGGAAGCCAGCGGGCTCAAATTTCCGCATGACATCCATGTATCGATCAAGGGCATCCGCAGCCCGAATGGCCCGGCCAACAAAGGCGGACGGGTGTTCTTGCAATGCAATAGTTGCCACCAGCTCGACAGTGCCAAGGTTCGCTACCAGCCGATCCGCATGGAAGAGGCCTGCGGCACTTGCCACCGCCTGGGCATCGACGCACAAAACCCGGATCGGCAAGTCCCCCACGCCCAACCGCAGATCGTGGTGCAGGCGCTGCGCGACAGCTTCTCGGCGCTGGTGCTGGCAAAAAATCCGTCGCAGGTAGTCACCGTCAATTCATTGTTGCAGGGTCCACAAATCAAGCCCGCATCAAAACTGTCCAGCACCTCGGCCCAATGGGTCGATGACAAGACACAGGCCGCAGCGCAGCACATGTTCGAAAACCCCAAAGGCACCTGCCTGACCTGCCACAGCATTGAACGTGTGACCGAGCAGGGCGCCGACGGCGTGGCCACTTGGAAGGTGCAGCCCGTGCTGAGCAACGACCACTGGCTCCCCAAGTCCAGCTTCTCCCATGCGCAACACGCCAACGCCCCGTGCAGCACGTGCCACGCGGCCGGCCAGTCCAAGTCCAGCGCCGACATCCTGATTCCAGCGATCAAAACCTGCCGCAACTGCCACGCCGGGCCCAACACCCGCAATCTGAACATCGCACGGCCCGATAAAGTCATCAGCCAGTGCAATAGTTGCCATGACTTCCACAGCCCGGTGGTGCACGCCAGTTTTGCCGCCGACAAAAAGCGCGCCGCGGCCTCCGCCCCGGCCGCCTCCGCGCCATCCAAGGCAGCCTCCTCGCCATGACGGAGCGCTCTTTTCCGAATTGGGGGCGGCTGGGTCAATCGCTGGTGTTGGCCCTGGTCCTGCCGCTATGGGCCTGCGGCGGCAGCGGCGGTGGATCCAGCGCATCGGCGCCGGCCGTCGTCCCCGACTGTGGCAGCGCCTGCATGGCCGACCGGCTCAGTGTTGCAGACGTGGAGACCATCGTTGCCCAGACCGTTGTGCAGGCCCAGGCCCAGGGTGCGCGTGCCACCATTGCGGTGACGGACCGCGTGGGCAATGTGCTGGCCGTGTTCAGCATGACGGGCGCGGCCGAGACATTTCGCGTGGACGGCGGCCGTGGTGTGCGCGGTGGGCTGGAGCAAGTGGATGTTTTGCCCAGCGCGGCGGCGGCCATCAGCAAGGCCTTAACCGGTGCCTATTTGTCCAGCGCCGGCAATGCGTTTTCGACCCGCACCGCCAGCCAGATCATTCAAGAAAACTTCAATCCGCAAGAGACCAGCCAACCCTCGGGCCCACTGTTTGGCGTGCAGTTTTCGCAGCTCTCGTGTTCGGATCTGATGCGCCGCGCAACGGACAACACCAGCCTGGGTCCCAAGCGCGCGCCGCTGGGTTTGTCCGCCGACCCGGGTGGGCTGCCGGTGTACAAGAACGGCCGCCTGGTGGGCGGCGTGGGCGTGATCGCCGATGGCGTCTATGGACTGGACCTGGACATCCGCGATGTGGACGCAGATCTGGACGAGCAACTCGCCCTCGCCGCCGTACGCGGCTTCGAGGCACCGTTCGATATCCTGGCCAGCCGCATCACGGCCGATGGTCGCAGCCTGCGGTATGCCGATGCCACCGCCACCTCGCCCCTGCCCGCACTGTCTGCTTTGCCGGGTAGTCTGACCGAGGTCGGCGGCTACTTCAGCCCGGCCACCGTGCGTGCTGGCGTGGCCTTTGGAACAGCAGACTCTGGTATCCGCAAGGACAACACAACATTTGCTCCGCTGGGCGGCTACATCCTCGTGGACGCGGCCAACAACAACCTGTACCCACCGCGCTCCAGCATGGACGGCCTGGTCAGCGCGGCAGAGGCCCAACAATTGCTAAGCTCCGCGCTGGAAGTTGCCAACCGCAGTCGCGCGCAGATCCGGCGCCCCAATGGCTCTGCGGCCCAGGTGTCGATCTCGGTCGTCGGCTTGGACGGCGAGATTCTGGGCATCGTGCGCACGCCCGATGCACCGGTTTTTGGGCTCGACGTCGCCGTGCAAAAGGCCCGCAGTGCGGCTTTCTTCTCCAAAGCCAGTAGTGCCGCGGCGCTGAGCGCCTTGCCCGACGCCAAGTACCTCAAACCAGAGGCCGTGTCGCCGATCGCTCCCTACCTGACCCATCTGCGCAGCTTTCTGAACCGACCCACGGCGCTGTCCGATGGCCTGGCCTTTAGCGCCCGCAGCATTGGCAACCTGGCCCGTCCGATGTTTCCCGATGGCGTGGCGAGCACCGACAACGGCCCGCTATCCAAGCCACTGACCTCCTGGAGTCCGTTCAATGTCGGCCTGCAGTTGGATTTGTCCATCAATGCCATCGTCAACGCTGCGATGGGTGATCTGTCGTTCGGCTGCACTGGACTGCCCAATCTCCAGAACGGCTTGCAAATCTTCCCCGGCGGATTTCCGCTGTACCGCGTCAGCGGCAACACCGTGCAACTGGTGGGCGCGGTCGGCATATCGGGCGATGGTGTGGACCAGGACGACATGATTGCCTTCCTCGGCATCGCCAACGCATCGCGCATTCTGGGCAATGGTCTTGGTCACGCACCCATTAGCATGCGGGCCGACGGCATCGCACTACCAGGCGGTCGGCTGCGCTACGTGCAGTGCCCGCAAGCCCCGTTCAACAATAGCGACGAGCAAAACGTATGCGCCGGCCTGTAGCCCCCGCCCCCACGCGGCCTTTTGTATGCCGCACCGGCCTGTCGCTGGCGGTGTCGGCGCTTGCAACATCGCTGGCCTGGGGGCAAGCCACGGCACCGGCAAGCGATGCGAACCCTGCTATTGAACTCAAACGGGCGCAGACCACGCCCTTGACCTTCACGCTGCCCGAGATCGATCCACGCCAGGTCCCGCCACCCGAACGCTTCGATCCTCGCGTCAGCTTGCCCGTTCCGGACCGCTGGCGTCTGGTGGAGCAACTGGGCATCCGTGACAACCGTTGGGACCCCTACAACCAGAACACGATCAAGGGTGACCGCCCGTTCGAGCCGTTCAGCGGTTGGGGGCCTGATTGGTTTCTGAACCTGGGCGCGGTGTCCGACACCTTGATCGAGACCCGCAACGTGCCTACGCCCGTGGGCGCGCAATCCGCGGCACGCACATCCGCCAACGACGTGTTTGGACGGGGCCGCCAGACGGTGTTTGCCGAAACGCTGATCGTCAGCGCGTCAGTGATCAAGGGCAACACCACGTTCAAGCCGCAAGATTACGAATTCAAGTTCACCGGCGCCTTCAACGCCACCGATGCCAGGCTGGAGGAAGTGCGCGGCCTGAACGTGGACCCCCGCATCGGCACAGTACGCAAGGACCGGCATTTTGGCGTGCAGGAGGCCTTTGCCGACATACACCTGCGCAATGTCTCGGACAACTACGACTTTGATTCGCTGCGCGTCGGCATCCAGCCCTTTACCGCCGACTTCCGCGGCTTTTTGTTCAACGACCAGGCACTGGGCGTGCGCCTGTTTGGCAACCGCGACAGCAACCGCCTGCAATACAACCTGGCCTGGTTTCGGCGGTTTGAGAAAGACACCAATTCCGGCCTGAACGCCATCGCGCAGCGCATGCGCCGCGACGACACCTTCTTCGCCAATGTGTACCAGCAGGACTGGCCGGTGCTGGGCCACACCACGCAATTGACCATCGCCCACAACCGCAACCGCGAAGGTGGCGACTCCGACTACTACGACCGCAACGGCTTCCAGGTGCGCCCGGCCATTGTGGGCGATGTGCGCGGCCATGACTACGACGTGACCTATCTGGGCGCCAATGGCGACGGGCATTTCGGCCGTTGGAACCTGACGACCTCGCTGTATGCGGCGCTGGGCAATGCCACCTACGACCCTATCGCCCAACAATCCCAACGCATCGAAGCCGGATTTGCCGCCGCCGAACTGTCGCGTGACTTTGATTGGGTGCGTGTGCGGGCCACCGGCATTCTGGCCAGCGGCGACAAGGATCCGTTCGACGGCCGCTCCACAGGCTTTGACGCCATCTTCGAGAACCCGCAAATCGCCGGCGCCGACACCAGCTACTGGATCCGCCAGGCCATCCCCCTGATTGGCGGTGGCGGTGTGGCCTTGTCCGGGCGCAACGGCGTGCTGCCCAGCCTTCGCTCCAGCAAGGACCAGGGCCAGTCCAACTTCGTCAACCCCGGCCTGCAACTGCTGGGCATCGGTGCCGACATGGACCTGACGCCGCAAGTGCGGCTGCTGGTCAATCTGTCCAGCATCTCGTTTGCCGACACCACGGTGCTGCAATACCTGCGCAACCAGGGTCCGGTTGACCGCCAGTTGGGCACCGACTTTTCTGTCGGCGTGCAGTACCGCCCCTTCAGTACCCAGAATGTGATTCTGACCGCCTCGGCAGCGACGCTGGAGCCGGGCCGGGGCTACAAGCAATTGTTTGACTCCGGTGAGCGACCGTACTCGGTGCTGGTCAACCTGTTGCTTACTTTTTAAGAGCCCACGATGCCCACGCGTTTCAAGTCCGCACTCTGGCTTTACACCTCGCTGCTGGTCACGGTGTCTGCATCCTTGTGGGCCGTGCAGGCCGCCTATTCTTCGTCCGCTCCAACGCCCAGCGCCGATGCAGAACGGGCGCCCGCACCGGACGCACCCAAACGCCAAACGCTGGCCCGGGCCCTGGAAAAATCAGCGGGCTGCGAGTCCTGCCACACCGGTTTGGGCGAAGCCACCGCATCAGCCGCCAAGGACCACCGCAGCATGCACAGCAACCCCGGCGTCGTGCTGGGCTGCACCGATTGCCACGGGGGCGATGCATCAGTCCAGCGACCACCGAACACCAAGACCCCGGACGCACCGTACCAGAGCGCGCTCAAGGCCGCCCATGTGCTGCCCCGCTTCCCCATCCAATGGAACTACCCGTCATCGGCCAATCCACCCGGCAGCTTTACGCAACTCAACAAAGAGTCACCCGCCTTCATTCGTTTCATCAATCCTGGTGATATGCGTGTGGCCCGGCAAGCCTGTGGCGCCTGCCACCTGGCGACGGTGCAGGCCAGCGAGCGCAGCCTGATGGCCACCAGCGCCATGCTGTGGGGCGGCGCGTCGTACAACAACGGCATCCTGCCGTTCAAGCGTTACAAGCTGGGCGAGTCCTATACCGCGCAGAGCGAGCCCGCGTTGATCAAGAATCCACTGGCCGTGAACCCGCACATGGTTGACATGGGCATCCTGGACCTGTTGTTGCCCCTGCCCGCCTGGGAGACGGTGCCACCGGCCGACGTGTTCCGTGTGTTCGAGCGCGGTGGCCGCGTCATCGGCACGCAGTTTCCAGAAGTGGGCCTACCCAATTTGGGTGGCGGCCTGCAAAAACTGGACGAACCCGGGCGTCCCGACATCAAGCAATCGAACCGCGGACCCGGCACCGGCAGCCGCATTGCCGTGCCGCTGATCAATATCACCAAGACGCGTTTGAATGATCCGCATCTGTGGTTTTTGGGCACCAACGAGCAGCCCGGTGACTACCGCTCGTCCGGTTGCACCGCCTGCCACAGCCCCTACGCCAATGACCGCGACCCCAAACACTCCGGCCCCTATGCCCGGTTTGGTCACGAGGGCAAAGCCGCGACCACCGATCCCACCATTCCCAAGGACCAGTCGGGTCATCCGATCTCGCACCAGTTCACACGGGCCGTTCCGTCATCGCAGTGCATGACCTGCCACATGCACCAGCCCAATGTCTTTGTGAATTCCTTCTACGGCACCACCATGTGGGACTACGAGACCGATGCGCCCAGCATGTGGCCACAGAAGCAGAAATACCCCACGGCCGAAGAGTCCCGCAAGATACTGGCGCGCAACCCCGAAGAGGCGGCCACCCGGGGTTTGTGGGGCGATCCGGAGTTTTCCAAAAAAGTATCCGAGCTGAACCCCACGCTCAAGGACACACAGTTTGCCGACTACCACGGCCATGGCTGGAACTTCCGCCAGGTCTTCAAGCGTGACCGCAAGGGCACCTTGCTGGATTCCGACAACAAGCCCGTGTTGGACACCGATCCGCAAAAGTTCAAGAAGGCCGTGCACTTGACTTCGGTACACCTGGACGTGGGCATGCACTGTGTGGACTGCCATTTTTCGCAGGACAGCCATGGCAACGGACACATTTATGGTGAAGTGGCCGCCGCCATTGAAGTGGACTGCAAGGACTGCCACGGCAGTGCCAATGCCTACCCCAAGCTGTTCACCACCGGCCCCGCGGCCAAACCCGGCGGCATGGACATGGGCCTGCTGCGCACCCAGGACGGACGCAAGCGCTTTGAATGGCGCGACGGCAAGCTGTTCCAGCGCTCCGCGGTGGACCCCACGCTGGAATGGGAAATGTCACTGGTCAAGGACTCCGTCACACCCGGCCACCCACGCTACAACGAAAAGGCCGCACGCGCCAAACTGATGCACGCAGGCGAGGCCGGGCAAAACGGCGAATGGGGCGCCACCCCCGACGGCAAGGGCTACGCGCACGGTGACGACAACATGACCTGCTATAGCTGCCATCTGTCATGGACCACCAGTTGTTCCGGCTGCCACCTGCCCATCCAGGCCAACGCCAAGACGCCACGCCTGCACTACGAGGGTGGCGAGACCCGCAACTACGCCACCTACAACCCGCAGGTGGTGCGCGAGGACGTGTTCCAGTTGGGCCGCCACGGACCTGTCAAGGGTTCCAAGATCGCGCCGATACGCTCCAGTTCTGCGCTGGTGCTGTCCTCCACCAACGCCAACCGCGAGAAGATTTATATCCAGCAGGCACCGGTAGCCGCCAGTGGCTATTCGTCACAGGCCTTTGCACCGCACTATCCGCACACGGAGCGCAAGACCGAGACCAAGACCTGCTCGGACTGCCACATCAGCCAGGCCAACGACAACAACGCCATCATGGCGCAACTGCTGTTGCAGGGCACCAACTTCGTCAACTTCATTGGCTACAACGCCTGGGTCGGTGAGGCCGAACATGTGGAGGCCGTGCAGGTCACCGAATGGGACGAGCCGCAGGCGGTCATCGGCAGCTACCTGCACCGCTATGCCTACCCCGACTGGTACCAGAACCACGTGAAGGCAGACGGCAAGCTGCAAGAGGCCCACAACCACGGCACCGCCGGCGCAGCCCAGTGCATCAGCCTGCGCGGCGAGTACCTGTATGCCGCCGAAGGGGCTGGCGGCATGCGCGTCTACGACGTGGCGTCGATTGCCAACAAGGGGGTTTCGCAGCGCATTATTTCCGCACCGTTTTCAGACCTGGGGCACCAGACCCATATTGCATCGAGCAACGCGACCTGCGTGGCCCTACCCACCAACCAACCCATTGCACCGCTGCGCAACCAGGGGGACTTGATGCGCACCACCAACCAGGAACAGGCCTTTCACCCGATCTACCACTACGCCTTCATCAGCGATGCCAAGGAAGGCCTGATCGTGACCAATGTCGACACACTGGCCGATGGCGACTTCCGCAACAACTTCCTCCAACGCAACCTGACCTGGAACGGTGGCAGCGAAATGCCGGGCATCCTGGACGGCGCGCGCCACATCGTGGTCGCAGGCCATTACCTGTACATCGCCGCGGACAAGGGGCTGGTCATCGTCAATGTGGACGACCCGCTCAAGCCCAGCGTGGCAGCGGTCATACCCTTGAAGGACGCACGTGCCAGCGCCGTGCAATTCCGCTACCTGTGGGTCACCACGGCGGCCGGTTTGGAATTGATCGACATCACCCAACCGACAAAACCACACCTGGTTCCCCAAGCCCGTGTGGCGCTGCGTGATGCGCGCAAGGTCTACCTGGCCCGCACCTATGCCTATGTGGCTGCAGGCGCTGAAGGCTTGGCAATCGTCGACATCGAAAAACCCGAGAGCCCGCAACTGGTGCAGCGCTTTACCAATACCGACACCCAAGGCCAGGCCGGGCTGGGCGGCAAGCTGACCGATACACAGGACGTGATCGTGGGCTCCACCAACGCGTCGCTGTTTGCCTATGTGGCCGATGGTGTCAACGGCCTGAAAGTGGTGCAACTGACGGCGCCGGACACGCAACCCAAGTTCTATGGTTTCTCTCCGTCCCCCGCACCGCAGGTGGTGTCCTGGCGTCCTACTGCGTCCCGCGCACTGGCCCTGTCCAAAGGCCTGGACCGGGACCGCGCGGTGGATGAAACCGGTGGCCAGATAGCAGTGTTCGGGCGCGTTGGTTCACGCCCCTTTACCCTGCCCGAAATGCAAAAGCTGTTTCTGCGCAAAGACGGCGCTGTCTGGACCGTGGCCGATACGCTGCCATCCCGCGGCAAGGCCACACCCACCGAACAGTCGGCCGTGCAATCGACGCCACCCCTAGGAGCAACACGATGAAGGGCCTGATCTCCTCCTTGGCAACGCGGTTTGCCGTACTCGTGGTCCTGGCGACCGCAGTGTCCGGCCAAAGCCAGACCCTGCCCGACCAATCCACCGACAAAACCCTGGGCGTGGTGAGCTGCTCTAGTTCGCTGTGCCATGGCTCGGTGAACACCTGGCAGAGTTCGCCGGTAGCGCAAAACGAATATGTGGTCTGGTCCCGGCTGGACAAACATGCCCGCGCCTACAACGTGCTGCTGAACGAACGCTCGCGCAGCATTGCCAGCAAGCTCGGCCTGAGCAAACCGGCCCATGAGTCCAAGGAGTGCCTGGACTGCCATGCCCACAACCCAGTGGGCGAACGTGCCGACGGCCGACACAAGATCACCGACGGCGTGGGTTGCGAGGGCTGCCACGGCCCGTCCAGCCCCTGGATCGTCAGCCACACCGCACCGGATGTAACACACGCGGACAACCTGCAGCACGGCCTGTACCCGGCGGAAGCACCACAGGCGCGGGCCAAGCTGTGCATGTCGTGCCACTACGGCACGGCCACCAAGTATGTCAACCACCGCACCATGGCTGCCGGCCATCCGCGCCTGAGCTTTGAGCTGGAAACCTTTACCAATCTGCAGCCGGCGCACTTCAAGCTCGACGCGGACTACACCAAACGCAAGGGCTCCGGTGCCAGCAACAGCGCCAAGGTCTGGGCCCAGGGGCAGGCCATCGCGGTGGGCACGCAAATGGAGATACTGATGGACCCGGTGCGCGGGCGCGACGGTGTGTTCCCCGAGCCCACGCTGTTTGACTGCCATGCCTGCCACCACCCCATGGCCGACCAGCGCTGGAAGCCCCACACGGCCTTTGGCGCCAGTATTTCACCAGGCCTGATACGCCTGAACGACGCCAACGCGTTGATGCTGCGGCTGATCCTGCGCCAGTTGGATGCCGACCTCTACACCCGCTTCACGCAGGCCACGCAAGACGTCAACAAGGCCCTGGCCGGCAACGGCAAACTCAGCGACAAAGCCACGGCGCTGCGCCAGCAGGCACAGGCCGCCAGCGAAAAGATCGCCGCATCCGCGTTTGACGGCAACACGCTGCGGGCCATGGCGCTGATGCTGATCGATGACGGACTGGTGGGCCTCTACCCCGACTACGCCGGCGCCGAACAAGCCACGATGGCGCTGGGCAGCCTGAGCAACGCCATGCAACAGTCCGGCACCATCAAGCATGCCGCGGCCTACAACCAAGGCCTGGCCCAATTGCGCGCCGTATTGCTCAAGGACGAGGCCTACAAGCCCGCCGAATTTATGACCAAACTGCGCGAGTTTCGCAGCCTGGTTGCCGCACGGTAGCAAGGATTTGCCATGGACACTGACTACAAAATTGCCATCATCGGGTCCGGCCCGGCGGGCCTCTCGGCCGCGGGCCACTGCGCGTCGCTCGGATTGCGGCACATCTTGCTGGAAGCCCAGCCCCATCTGGCCGACACCATCCACAAATACCAAAAAGGCAAACACGTAATGGCCGAGCCGGCCGTGCTGGGTCTGCGCAGCCCGGTCAGCTTTGCGGCCGGTTCGCGTGAAAGCATCCTGAAGCAATGGGACCTCGAGGTCGCGTCACTGGGTGTCGACGTGCAACACCACGCGCAGGTCACCGCCATCACCGGTGCCAAGGGCCGCTTCCAGATCGAACTGGCCAGCTCCGAGATTCTCACCGCCGAGCACGTAGTGCTGGCCATTGGCCTGCAGGGCAACCTGCGCACGCTGGGTGTGGAGGGTGAGAACCTGCCCGGCATCCAATACCAGTTGGACAATCCGGAGGAATACCAAGGAGAGACCATCATCGTGGTCGGTGCCGGCGATGCCGCCATTGAGAACGCACTGGCGCTGGCCAAGGCCTCCAACCGCGTCATCCTGCTCAACCGCAACGAAGAGTTCACGCGCTGCAAGGACGGCAACCTGACCGCCATCCAGGCCGCAGCGCGCAGCAACCTGGTGAGCTGCCGCTTCAGCACCCAGGTCGACCACATCGAGGCCATCCAGCAGACGACGACCGAAGCGGATATGAACAGGACCATGATGGTCTCGCACGTGGACTTGTCCAAACGCTATGGCGGCAAGGGGGTCAAGCCCGGCCTCGCAGTCGTGCTCAACACACCGACGGGTGAAGAGCGCGTGGAGTGCCACCGCGTCATCGCGCGCCTGGGCGCCACGCCGCCGCGCAAGCTGGTGGAGAGCTTTGGCGTGCGCTTCACCAGCCGCGAAGCCACGGCCTTGCCCGAACTGTCGACCACCTACGAATCCAGCGTGCCGGGGCTGTACGTGATTGGCGCGCTGGGCGGCTACCCGCTGATCAAGCAGGCGATGAACCAGGGCTATGAGGTCGTGGAGACTATCATGGGCCGCGCCGTGGAGTCGGCCGACGAGCCCCTGTTGCGCCAAAAGTTTGCCGACATCCTGAAGCAATTGCCCGACCTGGGTGGTGTCAGCGGCGTGCTGCAATTGGTGGGCAGCAGCGTGCCCTTGTTCGAGGGCTTGACGGCACTGCAGTTGCGCGAGGTGATGCTCGACAGCGACCTGCGCATGTTGCGCGCCGGCACCGAGATTTTCAAGCGCAACGACTACAGCAACTCATTCTTTTCCATTGTCTCCGGCACGGTCAAGATCCAGGGCGAGACCCCAGCCTCCGACATCGTCCTGGACCATGGACAGTTCTTCGGCGAGATGGGGCTGATCTCCGGGCGCCGCCGCTCGGCCACCGCCATTGCCGGACTGGACTGCCTGCTGATAGAAACCCCGCGCCGTGCCATGCTGAAGCTGTTGGCCACGGTGGATGCGGTGCGCCGCAACCTGGACCTGGTGGCGCTGCGCCGCGCAGTGCGCAAATACGTGGCGGCCAGCGTGACCGAGACCGACCTGAACGCCATGATCGAGGGCTCCACGATCAAGCACTACAAAACCGGTGAAGCCCTGTTCAACGAGGGCGACCAGGCCGATGCGCTGTACCTGATTCGCCGTGGCTCGGTCATGGTCTCGCACATGCTGGGTGGCCGCGAGGTGGTGATGTCCTACGTGTCGGCCGGCAATTACGTCGGCGAGATGGCGCTGATGATGGACGCGCCGCGCTCCGCCACCGTGCGGGCGGCGGTGCCGACCGAGGCGATTCTGCTGGACGCCAACCAGGTCATGGAAATCCTGGCGCGCAACACCGGCATGCGCCAGCAGTTGAACGAGCAGTACAACCTGCGCGTGCAAGCCAACCAGGCGGTGGCGGACGATTCGCAATCGGGCAACCTGATCTCGTTCCTGCTCAAGCAAGGGGTCGGTGAAGCCACCGATGTGCTGCTGATCGACGAGTCGCTGTGCGTGCGCTGCGACCACTGCGAGAAGGCCTGTGCCAGCACACATGACGGCGTCTCGCGGCTGGACCGCGAAGCCGGCCCGACCTATGCCAACCTGCATGTGCCCACCTCGTGCCGCCACTGCGAGCACCCGCACTGCATGAAGGACTGCCCACCCGACGCCATCCACCGTTCGCCCAATGGCGAGGTCTTCATCAGCGACGCCTGCATCGGCTGCGGCAACTGCGAGAAGAACTGCCCCTACGACGTGATCCAGATGGCGCCCCTGTCCACCAAGAAGAAGAGCAACGGCCTGCTGTCGTGGATGCTGTTCGGTTTTGGGCAAGAGCCCGGCACGCAACAGACGGCGGACCCCAAGGACAAGAGCAGCCAGAAGAAGGCCGTCAAGTGCGACATGTGCAAGGACATCAAGGCCGGCCCGGCCTGTGTTCGCGCCTGCCCCACTGGCGCTGCGCTGCGCGTGAGTCCTGAGAATTTCTTGCAATATGCTGGGACGAAGCGGTAGGGTCCCACGCTCTGAGCGGATGCGTTTTTTTCTGCGCCCGCAGCAGGCATGGGGTGGCCGTTCTGCTCCGTGTCCCCCGCCCGCTCCAGCGGGCTCCTCCTTGACCTGCGCAGAACGGCCACCCCATGCCTGCTGCTCGAACCTATGCTTGCGATGGCTGGCGCGCCAAGACTAGCGCGGGATGATTGATGCCAATGGACTTTTTGCGCTTGATCGGCGCAAACCAAGCCGCAGGTATCAATCGGGTAGTGGGTTTTGCGTAGGTAAAGGAGGAGCCCGAAGGGCGGGGGACACGGAGCAAAACCCGCTACCCGATTGATACCCCACGAAGCCACCCTGGCGCTCCCCCCAGATCCGCTACCCAACACCCAAACTCGGCCCAGCGCTGAAGTCAGGCCCCATGCCTTCCACCACCAATCGGCGATACTGGCGCGTCAATGATTGACACCCCATCCAGCACTCCGAACCCGCGCGTCCACTCCAGCTACCTCGCCTCGCTGCGCGACAGTTTCTCCCGCATCCTGCCCATGGCCTGGCCGGTTCTGATTGGCCAGTTGGCGGTGCTGGGCTTTAGCACCGTTGACACCATCCTGGTGGCACGCTTTGCCGCCAATGACCTGGCCGCGCTGTCCATCGGCATGGCGGCCTACATCACCATTTTTATCGGCTTCATGGGCATCGTCCTGGCCATCAGTCCCATGGTCGGGCAACTGTTTGGTGCCGGCAAGTTGCACGCGGCGGGCCAGCAGGTGCACCAGGCGATCTGGCTCGCGCTGGGTGTTGCGGTGGTGGGCAGCACGCTGTTGCTGCTGCCAGGGCCCTTTCTGGCATTGGCCAAGACCAGCCCCGAAATCTCCGACAAGGTACGGGGCTACCTGACGGCCCTGGCCTTCTCTCTGCCGGCCTCGCTGCTGTTCACGGTGTACCGCGGCTTCAACACCGCCGTGTCACGACCCAAGGCGGTAATGGCCTTGCAGATCGGAGGCTTGCTGTTGAAGATTCCGCTCAGTGCCCTGTTCATCTACGGCTGGACCCTGCCGCTGCCCGGTGGCCTCGGGGTTTGGCAGGTTGCACCCCTGGGTGTGGTGGGCTGCGGAGTGGCCACGGCAATGGTGATGTGGTCGCAGACGCTGACCGCCTGGGTGGTGGTGCGGCGCGACCCGTTCTATGCGCCGTTTGGCCTGCACGACCCGGGCTTTGCCAAACCCAATCGCACGGCCATCCTGGCGCAGCTGAAACTGGGCCTGCCCATGGGCGCCGCCATCATGATTGAGGTCACGGGGTTTAGCTCCATGGCGTTTCTGATTTCCCGCCAGAGCGGTGAGGCTGTGGCCGGCCACCAACTGGCGGCGAATCTGGTGTCGATGATGTTCATGGTGCCGCTGGCATTGGCCAACGGCACGGCCACGCTGGTGGCGCAGCGCGTGGGCGCCAATGACCTGCCCGAGGCGCGCCGCCTGGGCTGGCACGGTGTCGAGATCGGTGTCGGCATGGCCGCGGTGCTGGGCGCCCTGGTCTACGCCCTGCGCGAACCGGTGCTGCACGTCTACACCGACAACCCCACCATCATCGCCGCCACCATGCCGCTGCTGGTGTGGGTCTGGTGGTTCCACGTGGCCGACGCGGCGCAGACCATGGCCAATTTCGTGCTGCGCTCACACCGTGTCACGCTGATGCCCCTGGTCTTTTATGCCACGTCGCTGTGGGGCATTGGGCTGGTCGGCGGGTATCTGGTCACCACCAGCCGCTGGGCGCCACCCGCCCTGCAAGGGGCGCAGGGCTACTGGGCCATGAGCACGGCCGGGCTGGTGGCGGCCGGCGTATCCTTGTGCGCGTTTCTGGCCTGGGTGCACCGGCGAGAAGCGCCACGGTCGGTTTGAGCCACAGAGCACCCAATTCCACCCAAAATGGGGTTTTTAGTGCCACCGCCAATAAACTTCATTGCAAAATATGCCACTAGCCCCCGTGGAATATGCGTGATAAGCTATATTTTTTATAGCAGCTCCGCACCCACCGAGTGCTGCGCTCCAAGGCGGCATCAGGATTTCGCGCCCTGCAATTGCTGCAAACGCGCGGTCCGCGCGTCGCGCGGCAGGTCGGCAAGCTGGCGTACCGCCGCATAAAAGGCCGGCCAGTCGCCGTGCTGTTGGCGGTACAGCGCTTCAAACGCCGCCACCCAATCGTCATACGCCGCCAACGCACCAAAGGAGGCGTTGTTGGCATGGGCCACCCAATGGTCATACGGCCCCTCGCCGCCCCAGCCTTGCTTGAGTTGCGCATAGGCCTGGCGGAACTCCGCATACGCGGCCACCTTGCGTGCCTCGCGCAGCGCGGCATCCGGCGGTGCGCCATCGGGGGCTTCGGCATAGATCGCCATCAGCTTCGTTCGCGTGGCCGCGGTCAACGCGCGAAAGGCCTGGCGTTGGGTGTCGAAGCGGGTGTATTCCGCTTGCGCCTCGGGGTTGGCGCGGTTGGCAAACCAGGCCGCGCTGCCCAGTCGCTCCACCGCCGTGGCAAAGGACTCATTGAACGCCGTGTCGCCCTTGGCGTAGACCACCTGGTGCGCCATCTCGTGGAACACCATGCGCGCCAATTCACCCTGCGGATACTGGATGAAGGTGCTGAGCAAGGGGTCGCCGCCGAGCCAGTTCATCCAGCCCAGCGTGGAGTAGGCCGGCACCCCGTAGACACTGGCCTCCAGGCCTTGTGCGCGCAGGCCGTCGGCCTCGGCCTTGGCATCCTGCTCGTCAAAATAGCCGCGGTATCCCACACAGCCCGTCACCGGAAAGCACCAGGTGCGCAGCTTCAGCGAATAGGGCAGCGCGGCCACCACGTTCCAGACGGCCGCGCGCCGGGGCAGTTGCGCGTAGCGCTGGTAGCTGGCGTTGTCTGGCAAGTGCAAGTTGCTGACGGCAAAGCGCCGAATGTCTTGCGCCAGCCGCAAGCGTTGTTTCAGGGCCGGCGGCGTGCTGTCTTCGCCGAGCCAATCGTCCACCGGGCGCGCCGCTTGCAGTATCTTGAGATGGCCAGCGGCCGAGCCCAGCAGATAGCCCGTATCGGCACAGCCAGCGGCCGCGAGGCAAACGGCTGCAACTGCCCCCATGCCGATGCCAATGCCGACGCTGCGCTTGCCATGTCGGTGGGTGCTGTGGTCCATGGGCTTCTATTTCTCCATCGCGATATTCTTCGCGCATTATCAATAGGAAAACTGGGCATGCGCCATCAAGGCCTCCACCTGGTCCGGCAGCGGCAATTGCACGTCCAGGCCACGGCCACCCAGTTGGGCATACAAGGGCTCCACTTGGTAAAACGGCGTGGCAAATCCCGGCGTGTGCCGCAAGGTCTGCATGGCATGCAGCACATCGGCATAGACCTGCGGATGGGTCGCCTGCAAGTACACGAACGCATAGGCATCGGCATAGGCCTCTTCGATGGACAGCGTTTTTTCCAACGCCAGGCGCTCCTTCGAGTCGGCTGGCGCAAGCGCCACACGCTCCCACAAGCCCACCGACAGGTGCTGGCCGCGCATGCGCAGGCAGTGCCCCAATTCGTGGGCCGCAACCGTTTGCATGAAAGCCTGCGCCATGGCCGGCGTGGTGGGCAAGGCCATCAGGTATTCCATCGTGGGGTTCTCACCGTCCGATACCACCACCACACAGTCCACGCCCTCCCGCTGGAGCACGCCGACCGGCGTGTAACCGATGTTTTGCGGTAGAGCCTTCGCGTAGGTGACGTGCAGGTCCTTGAACAAGGCGTGCTGGCGCACCGCCTCCAACACCGCGATCCACTGGCCCACGCCGGGTGTGCCCTGCGCAAGCGCGAGGCTTGTCCATAAAAGTATCACAAGGGCGCTGGCAAGTCTCATCAGCATGGGCTACTCCTGGATCGCTAAAGGGTCTGGCTTCTCCCCTGGGCTGCCCCACGTTCGCCAGCGCACGGACCGGCTTGGACGGCACCGCTAGAGTTTGCAAAGGACCTGCCAAAGGCTGGGTTCAGCTTAGGCCCGCCGCCACGCCTTATCTGTGTAGAAAGACATGGTGGGTGTATTTATTTGCGCGTTGGGGTGAACCAAGGAAGTCGCATGCCTGAAGTCCGGTGCAGCCAGTGTCCCCTACGGCGGCTGCCGCTGTTCACGCAGAACAGCCCCGCGGAAATCGCTTTGGTGCAGTCGCTGAAGCGGCGCGAACTGGTCGCACGCCCCGGTGAGCTGCTGATAGCCGAGGGGCAGACGGATGCGTCGCTGTTCACCTTGCTGGACGGTTGGGCCTTTCGCTTCAAGACCCTGAGCGACGGACGCCGCCAGATCCTGAACTTCTTGCTGCCGGGCGACTTCATTGGCGTGCAGCAAAAGATGGTGGCGGTGGCGGCCCATGGTGTGATGGCGCTGACCGAGGCCATGCTGTGCGTCTTCCAGCGCAACGCCCTGTGGGAGTTGCACCGCCAGTCCCCGACCATGGGCTTCAACATCACCTGGCTAAGTGCCCGCGAAGAGTCTCTGGTTGACGAAGGGTTGCTGTCGGTGGGCAGAAGAACGGCCGAGGGCCGCACGGCCGCGTTGCTGATACTGCTGTTCAACCGGGCCGCGAACCGGCAGTCGGATGCCGGCGCGGGCGGCGTGCCCTTTCCGCTGAACCAGCAGCATATTGCCGACGCGCTGGGCCTGTCGCTGGTCCATACCAACAAGACCTTGCACAAATTGCAAGGGCGCGGCCTGCACCGTATCCGAGACGGCCGTTTGCATATCCTGGACACGGCGGCACTCATGAAAATTGCCGATCTGCAGGTGCAGATCGGCAACAAAGAGGTAGCGAGCCGCCCACTTATCTAGGTCTAGCCGATACCCCATCCCTCCCCGGTCGCTCACTCCCTGAAGCCCACGGAACCCTTGGCCGAGGCATCACCGGAAGCCGAGGCGTTGCCGCCAGACACGCGGGCCGAGCCGGAACCGGAACCAGTGCCCGAGACCTTGGCCTTGCGGCTGGTGGCCGCGGCACCGCTATTGACCGCTGTGGTCGTCGCGTTGGCCCCTAGAACGGCCGCTGCCTCTGAACCGGCTGCTGCGTGGCGGGCGACCTCTTCCTTGGCCCTGGCGGCGGCATGGGCGGACGCATTGGCGTTAGCCGCTGCCGCGGCGCCCGCCTCTGACTTCAGCTGACCCGCCCGCGCCTGCGTTGCGGTTAGCTGCTCATGGGCACTGGCTTCACCCGATTGCTTGACGCGGATGGCACGGCCCGCCGCCTGAGCACCGGTGTCGCTGGACTCTTCGACGACGATCTCACCGAAGCTGCGGCTCTTGCGCGTCAGACGCTCGGCCTGCAACGTGATGTCTTCACCGTTGGATACCACCGCAGCCTGGCGCGCACTGGCCTGGCCGGCGATGGCGCCAGCGGCCTGGCCTGCCATGGCGGCGGATGGGGCCACATCCGGCACCCGCGCCGGGAACACACCTTGCACACGGGTCTGCGCGGCCGCCTGACCTGCCGCAGTGGCAGCCGCATGGGCGGCGGCTGCATTCATGGTGGCGGCGTTCAGCGCAGCGGCGTTGGACGTCGCGGCGTTCATGGTGGCGGTGGACATCACCGCGGCGGGCATGGGGGCCGTGGGCAGCGCCGGGGCGGGCATGGGTGCGGCCAAGGTACCGGTGACGTTACCCATGACACCGCCAGTGACCCCGGTGACCACACCACCCCCCAATAGACCGGCGTGGGCGGACAGTGACACAAACAGAGCCGACACCAGTACGGTGGCCAGCTTGCCGTGAACGATAGCTTGACGTTTGAACATGATGGATGCTCCTTTGACAATGTGAAGGGCTAGCCATTCCAGCCCCTACACACTGACAACGAGACCCACCGCAGAATCCGTCCCTGGCGAGTTGTAATCAATTGCAACCAGCCCCTGCCCGGCACGCACGTTTCAACGACTTGGGGTATCGCGTGGGGTATCCATGGCCGGGCGCACCAGTCCCTCGCCGACCAGGCCCAGGCCAAATACCGGGTCCCGGCCCGGCGCCCCCAGATCGACCGCGCGGGTGCTCAGACGCGTCAACGCCTTCGCGGCCGCCACCGGGTCCGGGCTGCTCAGGCTCTGCGCCAGCAAACCGGCCACCAGCGGCGCAGCGAACGAGGTGCCGCGCACGCGGGTGTAGCCACCGTTGCCATCGGCCGCTGCCAGGTCGGCACCGGGGGCGGCGAACATCACCTGCGGACCCTGCGCCGCCTCCGGCAGCACACGGCGTTGGCTGGACACCGCGGTCACGCCCACCACGCCGGCGTAGGCCGCCGGGTACAGGGGTGGCGCGGCGGGGCCATCGTTCCCCACGGCCGCCACCAGCAGAAAACCCTTGCGGTACATGGCTTGCACGACCCGCTCCAGTAGGCGGTTGGCGGGCCCCACCAGGCTGACGTTGACCACCGCCACGCCCTCTCGGGCCAGCCAGGCCAACGCCGAGGCAATCGTCTCGGCCGCACCGCCTGCGGGCTGGCCGCAGTAAATATCCGCCGCAAACACGCGCGCACCGGGCAGCGCGCCCGAAAACGCAGCGTCACGCCCCACCAGCAACGAGGCCACCGCCGTGCCATGGGGGCTGGGCTTGGATGCGCCATCGCACCCCCAGGTCTGCACCGCGCTCGCCCGCAGGGCCGGGTGCTGGCGGTCCAGGCCGCCGTCGACCAGGCCCACGCGTCGAGCGGTGGCCGGATGTGTGCGCGGGCTCTGGGCCGCGCGGCGGCCCACTTCGCCACTGGGCGTATAGATATGGTTGAAGTCGGCGTCCACCTGCGGCCCCAGGGCACGCAGCAGCGCCAGGGCTTGCGCGGTGCTCACACCCGGCGGGGGCCGCACCACCACCTGGCGCAGATCCAGTGCGGGCAAGCCCCGGTCACGCAGCACCACAAATCCTTGCGCAAGCGCCGCATCCAGCGCCGCGGCAGGGGGCGACACCAGCAGCAACTCTTGGCGACGTACCGGCTCACCGGTCGGATCGGCCTCCAGCACATCCGCATGGAGCCGCAACAGATTGCGCACCGTGGCGGCACGCAGTTGTTCCAGCGGCACGGGGTTGGACACGGCATCCCCAGCCACGGCACCCGGTAGGCGCACAACGTCCGTGGCTAGCGCTGGGGCCTGGGGCAGTTGCCCGGGCTGCTGGACGGCTGGAAGCTGTGGCAGTTTCAGCACCTGCTGAATCTGCTGAACCGGGGGCAGCGTCTGGATCTGCGGAAGCTGCTGGACCTGTGGAAGCGTGGGTGCCTGCAGTGTTGGCAAGGCCTGTGACAGCGGGGCCACCAGCGGAACCGGCGGCGTCTTTTGCACCAACGGCACTTGTGATTGCGGTGGCATGCTCACATGGGGCAACGCCACCTGGGCGTGCACGGTCGCGGCGCGGCCCAGACCTGCGGCCAGCGCAGCGGCAACACACAGGTGGCAAACCTGCCGAGAAACCGACTGCCGAAAATATTGCATGGCCATGCGATGATAACGAGCGACACCGGGAATTAAATCCCTTTCCCAACCGTTGTACTACCCATAGATGGCTGAATCCTCACCCGCCGTGCGAGATGCAATAGCCGCCCTGCTACCGCGTTTGCGGCGGTTTGGGCGCACGCTGGCACGCCACCCGGAGGACGCAGACGACCTGGTGCAAATCGCGGTCGAGAAAGCCCTGACGCACACGGAACAGTGGCGACCCGGGACCCGGCTGGACAGTTGGATTTTTCGAATCATGCAAAACGCCTGGATTGATGAAACCCGTATGCGCGAACGCCGCAACCAGACCTTTGTCGACGAGGAGGCTGGTGAAAACGTGGGCATCAACACCACCGACGCGCAGATTGACGCCATCGCCGTGCGCAAGGCCGTCGCACAACTGGGCGACGACCAGCGGGTGGTCGTCGGCCTGGTGCTGGTGGAGGGCCTGCCGTACCAGGAGGCTGCGGACGTGCTGGGCATTCCCCTGGGCACGCTGACCAGCCGCCTGGCCCGCGCGCGTGACGCGCTGCAAGCCCTGTTGGGAGACACAAAACTGGGAGCGAACCCATGAACCTCAGCAATGAAACTTTGATGGCCTTTGCCGACGGCGAGCTGGACCCAGTCCAACGCGCCCAGGTCGAAGCGCTGCTCAAGACCGACGCCGCATTGCGCCAACGCATCGTGGCGCTGCAGGTGCAACGCAAGCGCCTTGCGCAGGCGTTTGACCCCGTGTTGGATGAGCCGGTACCGGACCGCCTGACGCGGCTGCTGCAGGCGGCGCCGGTGGCGACACCACCACATCCCGCGGCCGCCGTCATCAATCTGGCCGAGGTGCGCGCCCAGCGCGCGCGCCAAGGCGGCATGCCCTCCTGGGCGCAATGGGGCGGCATGGCGGCCTGCGTGGTGTTGGGCGTCCTGCTGGGCACGCACATCACTGGCCAAAAGACAGATTCCGACCTGGGCCTGCACCAGGGGGAATTGCTCGCCGGCGGTGCTATCGCTCGGGCCTTGACGACGCAACTGGCCAGCGAGCCGCAGGCCGATGCCAGCGTTGCGGTACAACTAAGTTTTATC
>Ga0207976_100252_pt1 | contig 28724 bp, 19 predicted proteins | sample LakWasMe94_HOW11_2_FD_183916 | JGI IMG/M metagenome (GOLD analysis project Ga0207976, IMG submission 183916) | Freshwater sediment methanotrophic microbial communities from Lake Washington under simulated oxygen tension - Sediment Metagenome... | ecosystem: Environmental > Aquatic > Freshwater >... | reverse complement strand
GGACAACCTGATCGCCCATTCGCCGGCGGTGATCTATGTCCAGCGCTATGTCGAGGGCGCGCTGCAGCCGACGTTTTTCAGCGACAGCCTGCAGCCGCTGCTCGGCTGGAGCCTGAACGACTGCAACGACTGCGCCCTGGCGGAACGGGTGCATGCCGACGACCGCGACCGCTACTTCGAGCGCAACCGGCAACTGCTGCGCGAAGGCGCGGTGCGCAGCCGCTATCGCCTGCTCGACAGCCGTGGCGAATACCACTGGGTGCTCGACGAGGCCAGGCTGCTGCGCGACGACCTGGGCATGCCGGTCGAGGCCGTCGGCCTGTGGCTGGACGTCACCGACGCCACCCTGGCCGCCGAGCAGATACGACTCAGCGAGGAGCGCTACCGGATCCTGGTGGAGGACTCTCCGGCGATGATCTGCCGCTACCTGCCCGACCTGACCCTAACCTTCGGCAACCGGCCCCTGGCGACCTACCTGGAATGCCCGCCCGAACAACTGGCCGGAGCCAACCTCGGTGACTGGCTGTCCGCCGAACAACACACCGCCTTCGTGCAACGCATCCGCCAGCTGACCCCGGAATTTCCGGTCAGCACCGCGGAAATCAACCTGCAACTGCCGGGGCGCGAACACGCCTGGTGGGTCTGGTCCGACCGCGGGGTGTTCGATGCGCAAGGGCGCCTGCGGGAGATCCAGGCCGTCGGCCGCGACAACACCGAAGTCCGGCGCTCCCAGCAGCAACTCATGCAAAGCGCGAAGATGGCCACCCTGGGTGAAATGGCCACCGGGCTGGCCCATGAAATCAACCAGCCGCTGAATGTCATGCGCATGGCCATCGTCAACGTGCTCAAGCGCCTGAACAACGGCGATGTGCAGCTCGACTACCTGCAGGACAAGCTCAAGCGCATCGATGCCCAGGTCCAGCGGGCCGGCCGGGTGGTGGACCATATGCGGGTGTTTGGCCGCAGCTCAGAGATCGAGCAGCAACCTTTCGACCCGGCCCAGGCCGTGGAAGGCTGCCTGTCGCTGCTGGCCGACGGCATGCGCGGCAAGGGCGTGGAGTTGCGTATCGCGCCAATCGATTTCAAGGTGCAGGTCCGCGGCCATGTCGATCAGCTTGAGCAAGTCTTGATCAACCTGCTGGTCAATGCCCGGGATGCGCTGCTCGGCAGGCGCGAGCAGGATCCGGACTTGCAACCCTGGATCGCGATACGTGCCGAGCATGACCCGCAGCGGATGCAGCTGCTGGTCGAAGACAATGCCGGCGGCATCGACCCGCGCCTGCTGGGGCGCATCTTCGAACCCTTCTTTACCACCAAGCCGGTCGGCGTGGGCACCGGGCTCGGGCTCTCGGTGAGCTACGGCATAGTCGAGAACATGGGCGGACGCCTGAGCGTCAGCAACACCGACGCAGGCGCCTGTTTCTGCATCGAACTGCCGTTGGTACAGAGCGCTCAGATCACCAGATAAGCCCGGCCGGTCTGGCCGCAACTGAGGTTGGCGCCCACGTCAACCCGGCCCAGATCGATGCCCAATACCGCCAGGACATTGTTCAGCAGCGGGTCCAGCAACGGGCCGAGCAAGGCGCCGATGGCCGTGGCCAGCAGGCTGACTACGCCGTTCAACGCCGACAGCAAGGTATTGAGCACCACGCCGAGCAGACTGCCGATGGTGGGCGGATGCTGAATCAGCGAGATGCCGGTCAGCGACGCGCGCAGGCTGCTGACCACATTGGATGCGATCACACTGTGCCAATCGTCGTCCGCCAGTTCCTGCTTCATTTTCGGTGGATTGACGAAGGTGAAATTCGGCTCGTGGGTGCCGGCGATCCACCTGCCATCACCCGGCGCGTCGATCATCACCTCGCTGCCGCCGCCGGCAAAAGGGACGCGCGCCCCGCAAGGGCCAGACAGCCCCTGGCAGGTCCTCGCGCCGATATCCACCAGCGGCAAGGGGCTCACGCTGACCTGAGCGGTCGAAGACAGCCAGTTGCTGGCGTCCACCCGACCGACCTTGAGCTTGACCGCGGAGGTGGTGGTGTCGACGGAAAGGCTGTTGTCGTTGTCGCTGTCGCTGACGCAGGTATAGCCGGTGACATGACTGTCGCCGGCCGCCACTTCGAGGCTGACATCCAGGTTCGCGCCGTTCGGCAGGATCAGCAGGTCGGTCTTTACACAGTGGCCGCTGAGCACACAGCTGAGGTTGAGGCTGAGAACTGTATTGAGCGTACCCACCAACGGCGTCAGCACAGCATTCACCGCCTGCAACACGCTGTTGATCAGCGAGAGATCCACTGTCAGCAATGCACGTACCTGAGCGGTATGCACATAGATGCGATTGGGCCCCAGCGGGTCGGCGGCGGCCAGTTCCGGGTTGCCGATGGCGAACTCGGGAGGTGACACGATCTTGACCCGGGTGGTGACGCCCGCCAGCCCCAACACATTCACCGGCAGGGTGACAGCCGCGGCGCTCTGGCTGCTGGCCAGTTGCAGGAACGCCTCGACCAGGCTCAGCAGCTGGACGTTGGCATCCAGCCCGGAGTCCGCGGTGCCGGTCTGCAGCTTCAACAGCTCACCCAGCTTCACCGGAACCGTATTGATGGCTGCCGCCTTGATGCTGCCCAGGGCCGTCAGGACCTCGGCGGTGGCGCCGTTCTTCTGGGCCACGGCGATGCTGGTCTGGATCAGTTGGGTGACGTCGGTATCGACGTCGAGCAGCTCACTGTAGTTTCCGGCGCTCACATTCAGGTCGATGGCCAGCTGATTCAGGTAACTCAACAGGCTGATGTCGGTATCGGCCAGGCCTTGCCAACCGAGCAGGCTGACATTGATCGCGCTACCCGCGAGGCCGCTGAGGGCGCCGTTCAACAGGTTGAGATCGGCCAGCGTGCTGCGAATCGTCAATTGCGCCAGCGGTGGCTTGGGTTGAGCCGCCACCGCCATGGCACTCAACGAGGTCGTGCTGCTGACGGGATTGTCGGAAAACAGATTGGTTACGCCGAGGGCGATGCTGGTGGGTACCCTTTCACTGACCACCACCCGGATGGCGCTGGCCTGGCTGGCGTTGGGGCTGAAGGTGCGCAGGTTGTCGGCACCGGTCCGCAGCGAGCCGCAAGTGGCTGTCAGCGGCCTGTCGTCTCCCACCGCAAAGCCGTTGCGCGCCGCACTTTCTCTTGCGAATGCCACCGCGCTGAGCCCCGCCTGGCAATTGCCGCCCCGCGCCACCGCCTCCAGCGCGGCGTTATCGGCCACCCGTTGCAACTCACGCTGATCCAGGTACAGGCGTCCGCTGTCGACCACTACCAGCGTGCACAACACCGCCATGCCCAACGCCAACGCCCCTATCAGACCAATAGCGCCACGCTGCCGAGCCGGTCCGGAAAACTGCGTGCGGGAAAACATGGAGCACTCCTTTGCCGGCGCACTGCCGGGCGCAACCTCCGCTGGGTGAAAGGAGTGTAGTCAAGGCTGCAGCACAACGCTGGCGACTTGCCAGCGCTGTGTTTGGGAAGTGGGCCGTGTTGGGGCGAGGGCTCGTGCAGCCCTCGCCCCGTGACGGAGTGCAGCGGCTTACTTGGGCGGATAGTTCGCCAGGATCCGGCCGACCGTCTCCCTGATCGCCGTGCTGCGATCGGCGGGGTTCGGCGTGCTGCTGAGTATCTGCTCGTCGCTGCCGCGCCACACCAGCTTGCCGTCCTTGCCATCGAGCAGGTCGATCTGGATGGTGGCGACCTTGTAGGTGACGCTGCGGGTTTCGTTGTACGCCGGCGCGCCCCAATAGCCGTTCCACGGGCCACCCCAGCCGCCACCGTAGTTGGTGGTGACCATTTGCTGACGGCTCTCGACGATCAGGTAAGTCTGGACGTTGAGATCGGCCTTTTTGCCCGCCGCGGCCGGACGCAAGCCGCGCTGGTCCAGTTGATCGCTGACCGCCTGGCGGATGCGCTGTTCGGTCAGGTCGCTCTTGATCCGCGGATCGTCGGGGCGGTACTGCAGGGCGGGTTCCTTGAAACTCCAGCTGCGATAGGCAGCGAAGTCGCGACTGGCATCGAAGTCATGATTGACCTGGTTGGCGGCGCAGGCGCTGAGCAGCGCGGCCAGGGCCAGTGAAGCAAGAGGGCGGAACATGATGTGTCTCCAGAAGAGCAAATGCACCTGAAGGGATGTCGCTAGGGTCTGTGCGAAAGTCGGCGAGCGAAGGTCAGGCAAGCCTGTTTTTAACCCAGCCCAGCGTGCAGCCACTTTCCGTACAGAGCCTAACTAGGAGGATACGCCGCCATGGCCTTTTCCACAGCCTCGCGCAACGCATCGGCGCGCTCGCTCAGGCTGCCCTGGCTCGAGGTTTCCGCGCTGGCGCTCCACACCGGCTGGCCACTGCTAGCGTCGAACAGATTGACCCGTACCACCACGACTTCCACCTCGTAGGTACGCACCACCGGCACAGTGTTGTACATGCCGTAGCCGGGGCCGTAGCGGTTGTAGCCATATCCACCGTAACCGTAACCATAGTCGTCCTGCACCTGGCGCAGGCGCTTTTCCAGGTGCAGGTCGGCGCTGACCCACAGGTCCGCCGGGCGATTGTCGTGCAGCGGGCGCAGGCCGCGCTGGTCAAGGGCATTGCTGACCGCCTCGGCGACCTGCGCCGAATCAGCCCAGGCCGAGCCGTTGGGCAGGCGCCCGTTGCGCCAGGCCCAGCTGCGATAGCGGCCATAGTCGCGCTGGGGCGCCGGATAGGCGCTGCGGTCGAAGGTCCCGGCCGCCTGCGCAGGTGCCGGCGGCAACGGATTGGAACTGGCGACATAGGGGTTGGGGCTCTGGCAGGCCGCCAACCCCAGGGACATCACAAGCAAACCAGCGTGGCGTTTCATTTCGGGCTCCGCTCAGACCGGACGGCAAATCCAGTGCAGGTAACGCCCAAGCCCGGCAAAGCTTGGGTGACGACGATAGGCCAATTCCATTTCCAACAGATCCAGCAACTCGGCGCGGGCCTGGAACTCCACCGGCATGTAGTCGTGGAAAACCCGTACCCCGCTCTGTGTTTCGACCTGCCACAAGCCGTCGAGTTGCGCCGCCAGTTCCCGTGGATCGAGGGGCTGTTGCGGGGTCAGGCTCTGCTTCTCGCCGGCCATGTCGTTCTTGCGCATCTTGCGAAAGTGGCCCTTGAGCAGGTTGCGATAGATCAGCGCATCGCGGTTGTAGAACGCCAGCGACAGCCAGCCGCCCTGGGTGGTCAGTTGATGCAACACCGGCAGGATCGCATGGGGCTCGGCCAGCCATTCCAATACTGCATGGCACAGCACCAGGTCGTAGGGTTCGGTGAGCTGGCCCAGCAGGTCCTGCCAGGGCGCCTGGATAAAGGTCGCCTGCTGACCGGCCTCGGCGAAGCGCTGGCGGGCGCCTTCGAACATCGGTTCGGCCGGCTCGGCCAGGGTCACCTGGTGGCCACGCTGGGCCAGCCACAGCGACATGTGCCCCAGCCCGGCGCCGATATCCAGCACCCGCAGCGGCCGGTCCGGCAAGGCTTCGGCCAGGTCGGCCTGGAGCACCGCCAGGCGGATCGCGCCCTTGGCGCCGCCGTAGATCTTTTCCGCGAAACGGGTCGCCAGCTGGTCGAAATGACGGTCGCTCATCAGCTGAACCGCCGTTCGCTGTCGGCCAGCTTGCTGCGCACCACTTGCTCCAGGTCCAGGCCGAGTTCGCTGCATAGCAGCAACAGGTAGAGCACGATGTCACCGACTTCCTGGCCGGCATGGGCCAGCTTGTCGGCCGGCAGTTGCCGCGACTGGTCTTCGCTCAGCCACTGGAAGATTTCCACCAGCTCGGCCATCTCGACGCTGGCGGCCATGGCGAGGTTCTTCGGGCTGTGAAATTGCCGCCAGTCATTGCGGTCGCGAATGGCGTGCAGGCGTTGGGTCAGTTCGTCTAGGTTCATCGGGGTCTCCTGAAGGCGTATAGCTTCGGGGGGATGGCGAATGAAGGCAAGGCCCGCGCCCTCCCCTCAATCGATAACGCTGAACTCGACCCGCGCCGTCTGCCCGCCTTCGTCCAGCACGCTCAGTTGATAAGGCCCCAAGCGTTCGAAGCTGGCGTTGATGCTGCCCTGGTTGGCACTCTCGCCCAGCGGCTCGCCGTTGACGAACCACCAGCGCCGGCCGCTGCCGCCCAGGGCCGACAGCTTGAGCCGCAGCAGTTCCTGGCTGGCTGCCGGGCGGCGCAAGCGATCGCCCTCGCGCACGCCGACGATGGACAAAGACGTGGCCGCCGCCAGAGCCGGCCCCGGGCACTCCGGGTCGTTGGCCGGCAGGCGCGCTTCACGCCGTTCGATGCGCGGCAGCCAGGGCTCCAGCGGCGCCGGCCACAGCGCGATATCCCGCGCCTGCGCTCCTGGGCACTTGGCGTCGACCCGCAGGCCCCTGGCATTGACCCAGACTTTTTCCAGCAGGCCGACGCCCAAGGGTTGATCCGCCGCCTGCAAGGTCGGCGGCGTGGTGCCGTCCAGGGTCCAGGCGAAACGCTGGCGGCGGCAGTTCGGATCGCTGCGGCTCATGGGCTGGCCCAGCGGCCAACAGATCGCCGCCACCCCGACGTTCATCGGCACCGGCTGCACCGGTGCGCTGATGCCGCGCTGGCTGTCGCGGTTGATCAGCACATCGTGCACTTGCAGCATCAACGGCGCCGCCGAAGCCAGGCCGAACTGGCCCGGCACCGGGGTGCCGTCCGGGCGGCCGATCCAGATGCCGATCAGGTAGCGCGGCCCGACGCCAATCGCCCAGGCGTCGCGAAAGCCGTAACTGGTGCCGGTCTTCCAGGCCAGCACCGGGCGCTGCACCAGCTCGGCCCGCGGATCGCGGTCCGGACGCGCCTGACCGCTGAGAATGCGCCGCACGATCCACGCCGAACCGGGGGACAGCAAGGGCCGCTCGCGCAGCACATCGTCCGGTTGCAGGCGGATGCTCGCGCTCTTGCCACCACGGGCGAAGGCGCTGTAGCCGCTGACCAGGTCCTCCAGGCGGCTGCCGGCGCCGCCGAGAATCAGCGCCAGGTTCGGTTCCGCCAGCGCCGGCAGGGTCAGGGGCATGCCGCCGATGCGCATCTCGGCGGCGAAACGTTTCGGCCCGTAGGCTTCCAGCAGTTGCACCGCCGGCAGGTTCAGCGAGGTGGCCAGGGCCGTGCTGGCCGACACCGCGCCGCTGAAGCCCATGGAGAAGTTGCCCGGCCGGTAGTCGCCATAACGCCGTGGCACGTCTTGCAGCAGCGACTCGGAATGGATCAACCCGGCATCCAGCGCCATGCCATAGAGGAAGGGCTTGAGGGTCGAACCCGGCGAGCGCATGGCGCTGATCATGTCCACATGGCCGAAGCGCCGCACGTCGTTGATATCCACCGAGCCTAGGTAGGCGCGCACCGCCATGGTCTGCGCCTCGACCACCAGGATCGCCGCCGAGGTGTGCTCCGGCAGGCGCGCGCGCCAGCCCAGCAGCAGGTCTTCCAGGCGGCGTTGCAGGTTGGCGTCCAGGGTGGTGCGGATCAGCGGCGGGCTGTCCGGACGGTTCAGCCGGCGCGCGAGCAAGGGCGCCAGGCTCGGCTCCAGGCGCGGCGCCAGCAACAGGGGTTCCTGCAAGGCTTCGTCCACCGCCGGCTGCGGCCAGACCTGAAACTGCGCCAGGCGTTGCAGCACCTTGTCCCGGGCCGCCTGAGCCCGCGCGGCATGCCGGTCCGGGCGCAGCCGGCTCGGCGCCTGGGGCAGCACCGCCAGCAGCGCGGCTTCGGCGTGGGTCAGGTGCTGCGGCGACTTGCCCAGATAAGCCCAGCTGGCCGCAGCCACCCCTTGCAGGGTGCCGCCGAACGGCGCGCGGTTGAGGTAGAGCGTGAGGATCTGCTGTTTGCTCAGATGCCATTCCAGCTGCGCGGTGCGCCACAGCTGGCGCAGCTTGCCGTGCCAGGTCCGCGAATGCGGGTCGAGCAAGCGCGCCACCTGCATCGACAGGGTGCTGCCGCCAGACAACACCCGCCCACCGGTGAGGTTCTGCCAGGCAGCGCGCGCCAGCGCCATCGGGTTGACCCCGGGATGGCTGTAGAACCAGCGGTCTTCGTAGGTCAGCAGCGCGTCCAGGTAATAGGGCGAGACTTCGTCGGTGCGCACCGGATACCGCCAGACCCCATTGGCATCGGCAAACCGCCACAGTGGCGTGCCATCCTCGGCCAGCACCACCCGCGCCAGGTCGTCCTTGGGCAGCGGCAGCGGCCAGATGCGGTCGGCCAGCCAGAGCGCGACCCACAGCAGCAACAGGCCGCCCAGCACGATCCGCAGGATGCGCCAGCCACGGCGGCCGCCCGGTTGCGCCGATGGCAAGCCGGGCGACTTTACCTGGCCGGATACTCGCCCCCAGAAACTGCGCAGGCGCGATACAACTAATCGAAAAATCAAACCCGCGAACCTCTATGCTTGAACGGAACTCGCCAGCGCGATTGATGGCCAAAGGCTCAGGTCTGGCAAGCACGCCAACTTTTTCATCAGGATGCACGCATGCAGGTAGAAAGCTTCTTTGAATGGCTCGGCCAGGCGCTGGGCTCGGTCATACGGTTTATCGTCGATGGCCTCAGCGGCCTGTTCAACGCCCTGACGAATGCCGGTGGCAACTTTATCGATGGCCTGTCGCGGGCGCTGGGCATGGACACTTCGGTCATCAGCATCATCACCCTGATCGTCGGGCTGATGCTGCTGTACTCGGCGGTCCGCGCCTTCATGCGCGCCTCGATCGTCACGGGCATCATCTGGCTGCTGCTGGGGCTGTGGCTGCTGAGCTGGGTGGTGCACTGACCGCCAGGCAGTTGATCGCCAGCAAGCTCGCTCCTGGCGGGGCGAGCTTGCCGTAATCCCCCTCTCAACGCCCCTTGATCACCATCTCCGGCAGGGTTTCACCCACGGCCTGCCAGTTCGGCCGGTACATCGACTCCACTTGCGGCGGCGGCACACGATAGGTGCCGGGCGTGACCGCGCGCGCCAGGTACAGCAGGTGCGTGACGCTGTCGTAGCCGTCCAGGTTCAGCGCCGCCACATAGCGGTCATCGCGGAATTCCTGGTGCTTGAGGCTGGCGTTCTGCATCGACTCGCGCCATTCCTTGACCTGGCTGCTGGCGTTTTCCAGGCTGGCGGCGCTCTGTGCCAGGTTCTGGTTTTCCAGTTCCAGGCCGGCCGGCAGCAGGTCCACCACCAGGGCATCCGGCACCCGTTGCTTGGCGCTGACCGCCAGGTGCACCAGCACCAGGTCGCCGCTGCCCAGGGCCCGCAGGTCCAGTGGCTGGCCGTTCATCCCCAGGTATTCGCGACGAATGCTCAGGTTCTCGCCACCGGCCGGCGGCGCATGCTGTGGATAACCGGAAATGGTCAGTTGCTGGAACACCGGCTCGCTGCCTTGATTGCGCACCGACAACGGCGACGCCAGCAACGCGCCTTGCAGTTTCAGGCCCGGCTGGCCGTTGTTCAGCTCGCGGCTTTCGGCGCCGCTGCTCAGTTGCGCGCTCCAGTTGGCTTCCGGCTTGCCCAGCAGGCCACGACCGGCGAGGAACAGCGAGTTGCGCTCCTGGGTCGACAGGTACGGGCTGGCCGCCAGTTGGTCGGACAGCTCGAACAGCCGCTCCTCGCGCTTGCCCTGGGCTAGGTCGTTCTCTTCCAGCAGCGCCAGGATCAGCGCCTGGTCCCGTAGCGGGCTGCCGTAGTCGGCCAGCCAGTCCTTGCTGTTGCGCGAGGCCGCGAGGCCAGCGGTCAAGGCCTGCTCGGCCCGTGGCTGGTCGCCCATTTTCTGCAGGGCGATGGCCAGTTGCACCAGCGGCAGGCCGGAGCGCGCATCGGTACGCCGTTCGAACAGGCTGCGCAGCGCGCCCAGCGGCGCCTGTTGACTGCGCGCCAGCACCAACCCGGCGTAGGCCTGCACGGCAAAGCGCGTGTGCTCGGCGTTTTCGCTGTAGTTGACCTCGATCAGGTTGCGCTCCTGCAGGTAACGCAGCAGGCGTTCGTTGGCCTTCTTCAGTGCCTCGGCCGGCACCGCGAAGCCCTGGTCGCGGGCCCGCAGCAGGAAGTCGGTGACGTAGGCGGTCAGCCAGTATTCCTCTTCGCCGTCCGCACCCCACAGGCCGAAGCTGCCGTTGTAGCGCTGCATGCCCAGCAGGCGTTCAATGCCCAGTTCGATCTTGCGCTTGCGCTCGGCATCCGGCTCGCCTTCCAGGCCCAGGCGTTTCAGGCTGACGGCATCGGCGTACAGCGCCGGGTACAGGCCGCTGGTGGTCTGCTCCAGGCAGCCGTAGGGGTAGGCTTTGAGTGCACGGATCTGCTCGCCGAGGTTCAACGGCGGCCGGCTCGACAGGCTCAGCAGCGCTTCACGCCCGGCCGGTTCGAACGCCGCCAGCTCGCCTTCCGGCAGGCTCCACGGCTGATCCTTGAGCACCGCGCGGTAATGCCGGAGCAGCGCCGGATAGGCCGGTCGCACCCCCAGGGTCCATTCGCGGCTGAACGGCGGCAGGCTCTCGCCGGGAAGATCCAGGCCATTGACCAGCACCTTGACCTTGCCCTGGCCGAAACCGCCCAACGCCCGCACCGGGATACGCAGCGTGGTGCGCTGGCCCTGGGTCAGTTGCACGCTCTGATGCGTCTCGTTGACCAGCGCCAGCTGGCCTTCGGCGCTCAGTTGCACATCGAGTTTCTGCGCCTTGCCCGAAAGATTGGACAGGTCCAGCGCCAGGCTGGTCTGGTCGCCACCGGCGAGGAAACGCGGCGCCGACAGCTCGGCGATCAGCGGCGCAGCGATCACCGTCTTGCCTTCGGCCATGCCGTAGCGCTCGTCGGTCCAGGCCTGGGCCATCAGGCGCAGCTCGCCGTTGAAGTCGGGAATGTCGACGCTGACTTCGCCTTCGCCCAGTTCGTTGAGAGTCACCGGTGCGCTTTGCAGGGCGACGATGGTGACGCTGGTGTCCGGACGCTTGCCGCCCTTGGCCAGCGCCGCGTCACCACCGAAGGCCAGGCTGGCCAGGCGGCCCTGGCCGGCTTCGATCAACTGGCCGTAGATATCCAGCTGGTCGGCACCATAGGCCTTGCGCCCGAACAGGCTGGAGTACGGGTCCGGGGTCGGGTATTCAGTGATGTTGAGGATGCCCACGTCCACCGCCGCCAGCAGCACATGAGCCTGTTTCGGCACGCTGCCATCGGCGTTCTTCGCCTGGATCTTCACCTTGAGCGGCTGCTTGGGACGCATTTTTTCCGGCGCGCTCAGGGTCAGGCCAAGCTTGCGCTGGGTGCGATCCAGCGGCAGGTGCAATACGCCCACTGCGCGTTTCGGGGTGATGTTGGCCTTGCGTTCGCCGGGGCGAATGACCAGCGCACTGACGTACAGGTCGTGCCGCGCCCACTTCGGATCGAGCTTGATCCCATAGCTCTTGCCCTCGGCCGGCACGTCGATTTCCTGCCACCACAACGGACCGTCACTGGACTCCACCAGCAGGTAACCCTTGCCGGCAGCCGGCGGGGTTACCGTGACATTGGCGGTGTCGCCGTCGCCGTACAGCGGTTTGTCCAGCGCCAGCTTGACCTGGTCGGGGCGCACTGCGCCGCCTTCGGCGTTGTCCTGGGTACGGTAGCCGGCCCAGAAACGCAGGCTGCTGACCAGCCCGGTCTGCGGGTCTTCGACCTCGACGCGATAAGGGCCCCACTCCACCGGGAAGCTGACCTTCGCGGTATCGCCGGCCTTGATGCTCAGGGTCTGCTCATCCTGGGTGAGGAATTTCTCGTTGAAGTGGTAACTCCAGCCATCGCTTTCCGAGTAGTTCCAGTAGTAGTCGCGGCGCTCGCGCACCAGGCGCACCTTGAGGTTGTCGGCGGCCAGCTTCTGGCCTTCGTTGTTGGCCACCAGCAGTTCGAATTCGGCCGGGCCATCGCCGTCGATTTCCGCGCCGTCGAACAGCGCTCGCAGCCCCGGCAACCGGTCTGCCGGCCACACCGGCAGCACCACCCGCCGGGTGATCGGGCGACCACCCGATTCCTGCAGGCTGCCCTGGACAATCAGTTGCAGCGGCGAACGGGCCTCGGCCCATTTGCTCTCCATGGCGATCACTTCTTCGCCGTTTTCATCCAGCGTCGACTCTTCTATTTCCAGGTCCTGGCTCAGCTCTTCCTCGGTGACCGAGCCGAACTGGTAGCCCGGCAAGGCCTTGACCGCCTCGCGCAGCGGCCGCACGTAGATCTGGCCGCTCAGGCGATTGCCGGCGGCCGGGGCGCCATACAGGTAACGACCGTTGATGCTGATCTCGACGGTCTCGTCCGGTTTGAGCGGTGTGTCGCTGCCCTTGAGTTCCAGCGCCAGGCGCTCGGGCAGGAAATCTTCCACGAGGAATTCGTAGAGCTGCGGCTTGCCGTCGCCGAGGTCGAACACCAGTTGCCAGCGCCCGGTCGGCGCTTCGCCAGCCAGTTGCAGCTGGTACTGATAGAGCCCCGAGGCATCGGCATCCCAGACGAACTTGCGGCTGACCTGCTCATCCGGTCGGCGCACCTCGACGCTCACCGGCTGCGGCTTGACCGCATTGCCGTCCTTGTCCCGCAGCAGCGCGTTGAGCAGCACGGTTTCGCCCGGGCGATACAGGTCGCGGGGGCCGAACACGAAGAACTGCAACGGATGGGGCTGGGGGCCGCCGATATTGAATTCGGCCAGGTCCAGGGCGGCGCCGTTCAAGCGCAGCAGGCTGGTCTGCTCGCCCTGGTGGGCCAGCAGCACTTCGGCTTTCTTCGGCAGCGGCAGCTCGGCATGGCCGCCCTTCTCGGTCTTGCCCTGGCCAAGCACGCGGCCATCGCCATCCAGGAGCTCCAGGCTGACGCCGTCCAGCGCCTTGCCGCCTTCCAGGGCCTGGGTGAATACATCCAGGCGGTTCTGGTAGCGGTGCACCGACAGGCCAATGTCGCTGAGGGTGAACAGGGTGGCCGGCTGCGAATAGTTGTAGGTGCCCGAGGCACGCATCACCGCCAGGTACACGCCCGGCTGTTGCAGCGGCTTGAGCCCGGCGATCGGCAGCAGCAGGGTTTCCCGGGTATTACGCGCCGGGTTGAGGTCGAAGCGGCCGCCATACACCAGGTCGGCCATCGGCAGCAGTTCGCGGGACTCGTAGGTGTGCAGGCTGTTACTGCGCCCCCACTGGGCGAGGAACACCGGCAGCGATTCCGGCTTGATGCGGAAGAACTCGACATCGACCTTGTCGACGTTCAGCGCGATCACCGGCAGGCCTTCGGCGAGGCGGGTCGGCAACAGGGTGCCGCGGCTGGCGAAACCGACCGTGGCCTGCAGGTCGCGGGTTTCCAGGCGGCTGACGTATTCGGCGGCCAGGGTCGCGTCGTTCACCCCGCGCAGCCCGGCGTCGACGGTCAGCACCAGTTTGCGCTGCGGCTCCAGGTGGCGCAGGCGCAGCTCCATGAAGTTGTCCGACAGCTCCCAGGCGCCGTCGACCTTGCCGCTCTTGCTGTCCACCAGATGCAGCTTGTCGGCGAACTTCTGCTGCGGGTCCAGGGGCACCGAGAAACTCACCGACAGAGTGCTGGCCCCGTCGAGCTGCACCTCGGACACGTCCACCACGCTCAACTCGCGACCGGCGTAGCGTTGCTTGAGGACAGCGACATCCTGCACGGGCCGGGTCTTGGCCGCGGGCGCCGCCGCTGTCGGAGCCGAGGCGGTCGCCGTCTTGTCAGAGGTCGAGGAATCGCAAGCGCTCAGCAAGGCCAGCGCACAGGCCAGGAACAATCCTTTGTTAAGCATGGGGCACTCATAGGCAGGAGTATCGAAGGGTTGAACTATATCTCACCGCAGTCCGGCTGGCTGTGGCGCAGCGCACATTGATCGACAGAGGGCCTGTCGAACGACACCGTCCCCGTAGGAGCGAAGCTTGCTCGCGATTGGCGCCGGCACGCTCACCGCCCTCCCATGGATCTGTGCGGGGTCGAGAGCGCCGCTTTGCGGCTGATCGCGAGCAAGCTTCGCTCCTACAGGATTTGGGGCGTGATTGGGATGGCATGGCCGGGCGGGCAAGCAGCTACAATGCCGGCTCTCGCAAGGAGCCTGCATGTCCAGCCTGATTTGTGCCTGGCGCCACCGTCCGACCCATGGTCGGGTGTGGGCGCTGGCCGCGCCGATGATTCTTTCCAATATTTCCGTGCCGCTGGTGGCGCTGGTCGACAGCACCGTCATCGGCCATTTGCCCCACGCCCATCAACTCGGCGCGGTGGCGGTCGGTGCCAGCCTCTATACCTTCCTGGCCTGGGCCATGGGCTTTCTACGCATGGGCGCCACCGGCTTTGCCGCCCAGGCCGCCGGGCGCGCCGACGGTGCGGCGCTGCGGCAGATCCTGGTGCAAGGCCTGCTGCTGGCCATGGGGCTGGCCCTGCTGCTGGGCGCCATAGGCGTGCCGCTGAGTGGCGTGGCCTTGCAGTTGATGCAGCCTTCGGCCGAGCTGGACGAGATGACCCGGACCTTCTTCCATACCCGCCTGCTCGGGCTGCCGGCGGCGCTGGCCAGCATGGCCCTGGTCGGCTGGTTCCTCGGTACCCAGAACGCCCGGGCGCCGCTGGCGATCCTGTTGAGCACCAACCTGATCAACATCGCCCTCAACCTGTGGTTCGTGCTGGGCCTGGACTGGGGCGTGGCCGGCTCGGCCAGGGCCTCGGTGATCGCCGAGTGGACCGGCGCGCTGATCGGCCTGGCCATGACCCGCCCGGCGCTGCGCGCCTATCCGGGGCAGATGGCCTGGGCGGCGTTACAGCGCTGGGCCAGTTGGCGACCGTTGCTGGCGGTCAACCGTGACATCTTCATTCGCAGCCTGGCGCTGCAATCGGTGTTCTTCCTGATCACCGTGCAAGGCGCTCGCCTGGGGGACGCGACCGTGGCCGCCAACGCCCTGTTGCTCAACGGCCTGCTGCTGACCGCCCACGCCCTGGACGGTCTGGCCCATGCGGTGGAAGCCCTGTGCGGCCACGCCATCGGCGCCCGCGATCGCCTGGCCCTGCGCCGTTCGCTGGTGGTGGCCGGCGGTTGGTCGCTGCTGGCCAGCATCGGTTTTGCCGTGCTGTTCCTGTACGCCGGGCACCTGTTCATCGAGATGCAGACCGACATCGCCGAAGTGCGCCAGACCGCCTTCGCCTACCTGCCCTATCTTGCCGCCCTGCCGCTGATCGCGGTCTGGAGCTACCTGCTGGACGGCCTGTTCATCGGCGCCACCCGCGCCCGGGAAATGCGCAACGGCATGCTGCTCAGCGTGCTCATCACCCTGCCCTGCGCCTGGGCCTTGCAGGGCCTGGGCAACCACGGGCTGTGGCTGACCTTCCTGCTGTTCATGCTGGTGCGCGGCCTGACCCTGCTCGCCTTCGCCCTGGGGCTGCGCCGGCACGACGGCTGGTTCAGTCCGGCCCGCTGAGCCTTCCGGCGAGCATAAAAAAACCACCGCAAGCGGTGGTTTTTTTTCGAACGGTCGACCTATCAGGAAGACAGGTACGACGAGCGGGTCAGGCCCAGACGCAGGGCGTCGAGGAACTGGGTACGCTCGCTGGCGCTGATCTTCGCGCTGGCCACCTTGTCGCGGTAATGAGTCATCAACTCCTCCGGCGACAAGTGCACGTAACGCAGCATGTCTTCGATGGTGTCGTGGGTCTCGATGCCGGCGTGGTACACGGTGCCGTTCGGGTTCTGGTAGATGTTCACCGAGTCGGTATCGCCGAACAGGTTGTGCATGTCGCCGAGGATCTCCTGGTAGGCACCCACCAGGAACACGCCCAGCAGATAGTCCTCACCCTCTTTCAGGCCATGTACCGGCAGGCTGGTCTCGATGCTCTGCTCGTCGACGTACTGGTTGATCTTGCCGTCGGAGTCGCAGGTCAGGTCTTGCAGCACGGCGCGGCGCATCGGCTCTTCGTCCAGACGATGCAGCGGGATGATCGGCAGGACCTGGTCGATGGCCCAGGTGTCCGGCAGGCTCTGGAACACCGAGAAGTTGCAGATGTACTTGTCGGCCAGCTTGTCGTTGAGTTCGTCCAGTACCTGGCGGTGCGAGCGCTGGCGTGCCTTCAGCGAGTTGTGCAGGCGCCGGCAGACGGCGAAGTAGCACTGCTCGGCCAGGGCTTTTTCGGCCAGGGTCAGCTTGCCGTCGGCGTACTGGGCGGCCACATCGCTCATGTAGTGGGTGGCGCGCCAGTAGGTTTCGGTGACCATCTCGATATCGGTCGGGCCCAGCAGGTCCACCAGCCATTGCACGGTTTCCGGCAGGCTTTCCTTGTTCTCGATCAGCGGCACGTCGTCGTTGTGTTTCTCGACGTCGGTCACCTGCACCACCAGCATGGCGTGGTGCGCGGTCAGCGAGCGGCCGCTTTCGGAGAAGATGTGCGGATGCGGCAGGCTCTGCGCGTCGCAGAATTCCTTGAGCATGCCGACCACGACACCGGCGTAGTCGTCCATGTCGTAGTTGATCGAACTGGCGTTGCGCGAGTGGGTACCGTCGTAGTCCACGCCCAGGCCGCCGCCGACATCGATGTGATCCACCGGCAGGCCGAGGTTGCGCAGCTCGCCGTAATAACGGATGGCTTCCTTGAAACCGTGCTGGTAGTCCGCCAGGTTGGCGATCTGCGAGCCCATGTGGAAGTGCAGCAGGCGGATGCCCTGGTCCAGGCCGGCGCTGCGGAAACGCTCGACCACCGACAGCAGCTGCGCCGCCGACAGGCCGAACTTGGATTTCTCGCCGCCGGTGTCGGCCCACTTGCTCGACGCCAGGGACGACAGGCGCACGCGCAGGCCGACCTGCGGCTTGACCTTGAGCGTGGCGGCCTCTTCGATCACCAGGCCGACTTCGGATTCCTTCTCGATCACGATGAATACGTTGTGACCCAGCTTCTGGCCCATCAGCGCCAGGCGGATGAACTCACGGTCCTTGTAACCGTTGCAGACGATGGTCCCGCCTTTCGGTGCCAGCGCCAGCACCGCCAGCAGCTCGGGCTTGGAGCCGGCTTCCAGGCCGATGGAGACGTTCTGGGTGGCGATGATGTTCTCGATCACCGCTTCCTGCTGGTTGACCTTGATCGGGTACAGCGCGGTGTACTTGCTCTGGTATTCCAGGCGCTCGATGTTGGAGTCGAAGGCACCGGTCAGCTGGCGCACGCGGTCCTGCAGGATATCCGGGAAGCGCACCAGCAGCGGCAGGGACAAACCGCTCTTGCGCAGCTCCTCGACTTGTTCGAACAGGTCGATAGGCGAACTGTTCGGGCCGTTCGGACGAACTTCGACGCGACCGGCGTCATTGATCGCGAAATACCCGGCCCCCCAATGGCGAATCCCATAAACACTGCGGCTGTCCGCAACTGTCCATTGGCTGCCATCGTCTTTGCGTGTGCGTCGTACGGACATCGAAGTCCCCTATAAAGAAGTCATAGAGCGCTACCCCCGTCCGGGGCTGGCGCAGTCTAAAGAATGAAAATGACGATTAGCCTGCAACGAGGACGTAGACCTCGTTTACAGCGCTGAGTTTAGAAACCGGTCATGAACAGGCTCTGTGAAAACCATGAAGACGACGGCAACCTGAATCGGATCAGGGCTGCATCAAGTCGGGGGTGGTTTTCACAGAGGCTGCTAGCCGCCGGACTTCTTCGCCTTGAAACCGTGCTTGATCAGCTCTGCCAAGAGTAGCTCGACATGATCGCCCTGGATCTCGATGACGCCGTCTTTCAACGCGCCACCTGTGCCACAACGTTTCTTCAACGTGGTCGCCAGCTCCTTGAGTGCGTCTTCGGCCAACGGCACGCCGGTGATGGTGGTCACCGTCTTGCCGCCACGGCCCTTGCTTTCGCGACGCACGCGAGCGATGCCGTCGCCGGCAGGGATAACGGTTTGTTTGCAGATGCAGGCTGCCACCGGCTGGCTACAGTCCGGGCAATGTCGACCTGCGTCGGTGGAAAATACCAGGCCACCAAGGGCGGCGAAGGATGCGGCTTTTTTGGCCACCGGCAATCCTCTTGGGAGGACAAAGACTGGTCGAAGCACATGGCCTGTGCCATCGACCGCGAAGCCCCACTCAGGCAGGGGCAGCGCTACTGGACCGACCGCGCTTATAAAGGCAGCGCCGGCTCAGCTTGAAAAAGGTCGCGCAGTGTAACGGCAAAAAGCCGACTTGCTAAGAGCCTAACCGCGCCAATTTATACAACTTTAGCGACGCCGCGCCAGATAGCGCTGCAAGGCCGCCAGGGAGTCCGGGCAATAGGGCTTTTCGGTGATTTCCCGCATCACTTCGTCGATCGCAATGAAGCGTGCTTCCAGCACCTCTTCCGGCTGCAGGCACAGAGGCCCGTCCCAGACCGCCGAAAAGGCCGAACACCAGAGGCGATTGCCGGTGTCTTCGAAAAAGAAGTGGTCGTGGGCGGTCAATTCCACCCCGCGCACCCCCAATTCTTCCTCCAGCTCACGGGCCGCCGACTCGGCGTAACTCTCGGTGGCCAGCACCATGCCGCCCGCGGCCACGTCCCAGTAACCGGGGTAGAGGGCCTTGCTCAGGGTGCGCCGATGCACGCACAGCTCACCGGCGGAATTGAACAGCAGGATATAGGTGCCGCGCCCGATCAGGCCGCGCTCGCGCAACTCCGAGCGGGCCAGCGCGCCCAGCAACTGGTCCTCGCCATCGACCCAGGCGACTTGTTCGGCATCGGAGGCCGCGCGATGCGCGGCCTCATTGGAGGTAACCACCATGAATCAACCCTGGTTGAGCAATTGACGCAAGTCGATGACAGCCGCATTGGCCCGGGAAATATAGTTGGCCATGACCAGCGAGTGGTTGGCCAGCACGCCAAAGCCGCTGCCGTTGAGAATCATCGGGCTCCACAACGTTTCCTGGGACGCCTCCAGTTCACGGATGATCTGGCGCACGCTGACGGTGGCGTTCTTCTTGGCCAGCACGTCGGCGAAGTCGACCTCGATGGCGCGCAGCAGGTGCGACAGGGCCCAGGCCTGGCCGCGAGCCTCGTAGAACACGTTGTCGATCTGCATCCAAGGGGTTTCCACCACCTCTTCGTCAACCTGCGGCGACTGGCCCGGCGCCGGGGTTTCGGTTTTCAGCGCGGTGTTGAGCTTGACCCGGCCAACACTGGCCGACAGGCGCTGGGACAACGAACCCAGGCGGGTCCCGACGTCACCCAGCCAGTTGTTCAGGTTGTCGGCACGGGCATAGAACAGTGCGCTCTTCTGCTCCGGGTCGGACAGGCGTGCCTGGTAGCGGCTCAGGGAGTTGATGCCTTCCTGGTACTCGGACTCGCTGGACGGCAGCACCCAGCTCTTGTTGTCGAAGTTGAAGCGCGGCTCGGCCTTGGCCAGGTCGGCGTCCTCGGCGGACTGCGACTGGGAACGGGCGAAGTCCTTGCGCAAGGCGCGGGTCAGGTCGCGGACCTGCACCAGCACGCCGTATTCCCAGCTCGGCATGTTGTCCATCCACAGGCCCGGCGGGAAACGGTCGTTGGAGATATAGCCACCCGGCTTGTTCAGCAGGGTGCCGGCCACGGTCTTGAGGGTTTCCACCGTGGTGTAGCCCACCACCATCTGCTTGCCTTCCTTCTCGGCGGCAATCTGCGCGCTTTGCTGGACCGGGAACAGCGACGGCTCCTGGCTCCAGTACCAGCCCAGGGCACCGGCCACCAGCAGGTACAGGGCCAGCAGGGTGCCCAGGGCGCGGCTGAACAGCAGGCCACCAAAGTAGCTGCGTGTCGCCGACTTGGGTTCGGCAGCACGATCCGGCGCGCTGCCCGCGCGGTTCTTCCAGTCCAGCATGGCTATATCCTTTCAATCACTTGGGTTCATCGGTTCGACCACAACCCTACTCCATCGTGCCTCGAACCGAGCGGATTAAAAAATCATCCACCGCACAAGGCGCCACATGCCGGGTGTACATCGAGCGGCCACTATAAATGAAGCACAGTTCAGAACCTATGCGACCAGTCGGTCGGGAACTGAATAAGGTCGCTTTGCAGATTGTTGACGTACGACACTCGTACAATCCATAAGAGGTGCTAGCATAGAGCCACCAGTCGATCTCAGCATGCACCCTAACTAGTAGTCAGGATATGACCGAGCCAGAAGACCCCAGCCGTGAGCGCCTCAAGCACCACTTTGCCCAGCGGGTAATTCACCAGGCTCGTCAGATCCTCGAGATATGGCAGCGCCTGCAGCGCAGCGAATGGTCGACCGCCGACATGTCCGAACTCAGCGAGGCCAACCTGCGCCTGCTGCGTTTCGCCGAACGCTTCGAGCAACCCGAACATACCCAGCTGGCGCGCAGCATCAGCGATTCGCTGGAAGCGGTGGACGCCAACCGCGGGCGCCTGAGCAGCGGCCTGATCACCGACCTCAACCGCCTGATGCAACGCCTGTCGCGCACCGGCCTGCGCCATGGCGACCAACTGGAACAGACCTTCCTGCCGCCCCTGCGCAAACCGATCTACGTGATGCTGCAAGACCACGATCGCGGCGAGCGCCTGGCCAAGCAGCTGGAATTCTTCGGCCTCAGCGCCCAGTCCCTGGACAGCATCGCCGCGTTTCGCTCCTCGATGGTCGAGCGCCTGCCCGCGGCGATCGTCATCGACGTCGACTTCTGCGGCAACGGCATGGGCCTGCAACTGGCCGCCGAAGCCCAGGAAGGCCTGGAGCAGAAGCTGCCCCTGCTGTTCTTCAGCCTCCACGAAACCGACACCCCGACCCGCCTGGCCGCCGTGCGCGCCGGCGGCCAGGAGTTCCTCACCGGCACCCTGGAGGCCTCAAGCCTGCTGGAGAAGATCGAGATCCTCACCTGCGTCGCCCAGTACGAGCCTTATAAAGTGCTGATCATCGACGACTCCCGCGCCCAGGCCCTGCACACCGAACGCCTGCTCAACAGCGCCGGGATCATCACCCGGACGCTGATCGAGCCGATCCAGGCGATGGCCGAACTGGCCGACTTCCAGCCGGACCTGATCATCCTCGACATGTACATGCCGGCCTGTACCGGCACCGAACTGGCCAAGGTGATCCGCCATAACGACCGTTATGTCAGCGTGCCGATCATCTACCTGTCGGCCGAAGACGACCTGGACAAGCAGTTGGACGCCATGAGCGAAGGCGGCGACGACTTCCTGACCAAGCCGATCAAGCCGCGCCACCTGATCACCACCGTGCGCAACCGCGCTGCCCGCGCGCGCAACCTCAAGGCGCGCATGGTGCGCGACAGCCTCACCGGGCTGTACAACCACACCCATATCCTGCAACTGCTGGAAGATTGCAGCTTCCGCGCGCGCCGCGAGAACAAGCCGCTGAGCTTCGCCATGCTCGACATCGACCACTTCAAGCGGGTCAACGACAGCCACGGCCACCCCATGGGCGACCGGGTGATCAAGAGCCTGGCGCTGTTCCTCAAGCAGCGCCTGCGCAAGACCGACTTCATCGGCCGCTACGGCGGCGAAGAATTCGCCATCGTCATGCCCGACACCGACCTGGAAGCGGCCTGCAAGGTGCTGGATGAAATCCGCCAGCGCTTTGCCGAAATCCACTACCCGGCCCAGCCGCAGGACCTGTGGTGCACCTTCAGCGCCGGGGTGGTCGAGCTGCGGGAAGACTCCGACAGCCTGATGATGGCCAGCCAGGCCGACGAAGCGCTCTATCGCGCCAAGGACGGTGGGCGCAACCGGGTTCAGGCGGCGCGCCAGCAAAGCGCCACTTTTTCACCGGAATCCACCGACTCGGTCATAACCCTGTAATACAAACGCAATAAATTCAGGCACTTACCATTCAAGTCGTTGGTAGAACGCGATGCGCCTGAAGCTGCTGACCAATCTCAATACCCTGCTATTAGTTGCCGTTTGCCTGGCCCTGGGCGCAACGCTCTGGTGGTCGCAACGCGCCCTCGAGCGCCCCTATCTGTTGATGGAGCGTTACCTGGGCTTGTCCCAGCAGTTCCAGAACCAGGCGGCGCGCAACATCGAGGACTACCTGGCCAGCGGCGACGCCCTGCGCCTGAGCAGCGCCAGCCAGGCCATCGAAACCCTGCAAGCCCAGCTCGGCGAACTGCCCACGGAGCTGGCGCAGAGCCTGCGCCCGAGCCTGTCGGGCCTGGACGAATTCAGCAAGACCGACCTGCTGGCCGCCGGCAAACTGGCCGGTGATCCACAAGCCTTGCTGCTGCAGGCCGAGCGCGAGCTGGGGGCCAGCCTCGAACAACTGAGCCAATACGCGACCGGGGCGACCAGCAATCCGAACGCCGCAACCTACCTGCCGCTGCTGCTGAGCGCCTCCCAGCACCTGGGCAAGCTGTCCCTGGCCCGGGAAAAACTGGTGAGCAGCGGCCGCAGCGAGCTGGCCGCCGATGTCGAGCGCGAAGTGAGCAACATGCGCGCCCAGGCCGAGCAACTGGAAGCCCTGCCCTTGCTGGGTGTCGCGGCCAGCAACGAATCGAATACCGATGATTTCGCCGCCATGATGGGCCTGGAGAACACCAAGAAGGCCGCCGCCGAAGACGCCGGCATCGGCCTCAAGCGCGAACTCAACAGCCTGCTCGGCCGCTACCCCGCCGAGCTGAACCGCACCCGCGAGCAGATCCAGAAACGCGCCGACCTCAGCGCCGCCACCCACCTGAAAATCACCGCCGTGCAGCAGGCCATCGCCGAACTGGAGCCGGTCGTGCGCGCCCAACATGGGCAGATCCAGAGCGAAGTGCGGCTGATGCAGGGCCTGATGATCGGCCTGATCCTGCTGATCGCCCTGGTCATCGACACCTTGCAGCGCCGGCTGGCGCGGGTCCTGACCAACCTGGCGCCAGCCCTGTCGACCTGGGCCGAAGGCGACTTCAGCCGCGACATCCAGCTGGGCCGGACCAACCGCGAACTGCACGACATCGAAGAATCCCTGAACCGTCTGCGCGCCTACCTGGTGGACCTGGTGGGCACCATCCGGCAGAACGCCGAACAGGTCGCCGGCAGCAGCCGCGCCCTGGCGGACCTGAGCACTGGCCTGCACGGCGGCGCCGAGCGCCAGGCCGGTGACACCGCGCAGATCCGCGACGCCCTTGGCGAGCTGGAAGCAACCATCCAGCAAGTCGCCGGCGATGCCAGCCAGGCCGCCGATGCCAGCCGCAGCGCCGGGCTGGCGGTGGAACAGGGGCAGAAAGTGATCGGCCTGAGCCTGACCGGGTTGCATGCCCTGGTCGGCGAAGTACAGGGCAACGCACAGATGATCGAACAGCTGGCCGAAGAGTCGGCGACCATCGGCGGCGTGCTCACGGTGATCCGCTCCATCGCCGACCAGACCAACCTGCTGGCCCTGAACGCCGCCATTGAAGCCGCGCGGGCCGGGGAAATGGGCCGCGGTTTTGCCGTTGTCGCCGAAGAAGTGCGCTCCCTGGCCCAGCGCACCGCCGGCGCCACCGCCGAGATCCAGACCCTGATCGCCGGCCTGCAAGCCGCTGCCCGGCAATCGGTGGAAGGCATGCGCGCCCAGGTCGAACATGCCGAAGCCACCGCCAGCCAGGCCCAGGCCGCCGACGGTGCGCTGGATGAAATCGTCGGGGCGATCCAGACCATTTCCGACACCGCCATCCGCATCGCCGATGTCACGGCCCAGCAAAGCGGCGCCGTCAGCGAAATCCGCGACCACAGCGAACGCATCCATCAACTGGGTGGGGATAACCTGCAACGCATCGGCGAAGGCCGCGAACAAGGCGAAAACCTGCTGGCATTGGGCGGCCAGCTGCACACGGCAGTGCAGGCGTTCCGCGTCTGACTCGAGCCTTATCGCGGGCAAGCCTCGCTCCTACAGGTTGGCGTCATCTGTAGGAGCGAGGCTTGCCCGCGATCAAAGCAACCCAGGCCACCCGCCAGCCTGCGAACCCCGCCGCTCTCCGCTATCATGCGCACACCTTCGATTCGCGAGATTGCCATGCGTCGCCTGCTTTGCCTGATGCTGTTCGTGCTTGCCCTGCCGGCGACCGCCGCCGGGCTGCTGGACAGCCGCCCCAGTTCGACCCTGGGCTCGATCAACAACAGCGCCGACTTCCTGCCGGTGCGCGAAGCGTTCCAGCTGAGCCTGCTGCAAAGCACGCCGCAATCGATCAAGCTGCGTTTCGTCGCCACCGAGGGTTACTACCTCTATCGCCACCGCTTCCAGTTCCGTGCCGAGCCCGCCGAGATCACGTTGGGGGCAGCCCAACTGCCCAAGGGCGAACAGAAACATGACGAGTTTTTCGGCGACGTCGAGGTCTACCACGGCATTGTCGATGTCGAACTGCCGCGCAGCGCCGATCAACGGGCCTTCACCCTGGCTGTGACCTACCAGGGTTGCGCCGACAAAGGCCTGTGTTATCCACCGGAAACCGAGCGTTTGCAGATCGATGGCACGGCCTCTTCTGCCAATGCCTCAAGTGCCGGCAGCCCCGCTACCGACAACGGAAAAACCGGCTGGAGCTGGCGTGAACTGGCGCTGTTCTTCCTCGCCGGCATCGGCCTGACGTTCACCCCCTGCGTCCTGCCGATGCTGCCGATTCTGTCCGGCGTGGTCCTCAAGGGCCAGGTCGGCGGCTGGCGCGGTTTCAATCTGTCGCTGGCCTATGTGTTGCCGATGGCCGCCTGCTTCGCCCTGCTCGGCGCCTTGATGGGGCTGTTCGGCGCCCAGCTCAATTTGCAGGCGCGCCTGCAATCGGCCTGGGTGCTGGTGCCCTTTGCGCTGTTCTTCGCCGTATTCGCCCTGGCGATGTTCGATGTCTTCGAACTGAAGCTGCCGCGTTTTATCAGCCAGCGCCTGGAACACATTGCCGGGCGTACCGAAGGTGGCTCGCTGTGGGGCGCGGCGGTTCTCGGCGTGGTGTCCAGCCTGCTGGTATCGCCCTGCGTTTCGGCGCCATTGGCGGGTGCCCTGCTGTATATCAGCGCCAGCGGCGATGCCCTGGGCGGCGCCCTGAAACTGTTCGCCCTGGGCCTGGGCATGGGCGCGCCGCTGTTGCTGGTGGCTACAGGCGGCGCGGCCTGGCTGCCAAAAAGCGGGCCATGGCTGGTCTATGTGAAAAACGCCATCGGCGTGCTGTTGCTCGGCCTGGCGATCGGCCTGCTGAGCCGGGTCTTGCCGGGCCAGGTCAGCCTGTTGCTGATTGGCGCACTGGCGGCGGGTGTCGGCCTGTTTCTCGGCGCCCTGGAATTTGTCTACAAGGCGCCGCGCGCGCGCCTGGCACAGCTGTGCGGGCTGTTCCTGCTGGTGTATGCCCTGGCCTGCTGGTACGGCGCATTCAGCGGCCAGACCGATCCGTTCAGCCCGCTCGCCCGTGCACCGGTCGCGGCCATCGGCAACAGCCCTGAGAAAACCAGCGCCGGCCAGTGGCAGACCGTCACCACCCCGGGCGAGCTGGACCAGGCCCTGGCCGATGCCCGAAACGCGGGCGCCCCACTGCTCCTCGACTGGTACGCCGACTGGTGCATCAGTTGCAAAGTCATCGAACGCGAGGTGCTCAACGACAGCCAGGTGGTCGAACGCCTGCGGGGCTATCGCCTGGTTCGCTTCGATATCACCGCCAGCAACCGCGAACAGCGTGCCCTGCTGGACCGCTACCAACTGTTCGGCCCGCCGGCGCTGATGTTCTTCGGCAAAGATGGTGTCGAACGTGCCGACGTGCGCGTAGTTGGCGAAATCAGCGCCGCAGACTTCGCCGAACGCATTGCCGCAGCGAATGACCGGATTTAGTCAGTTGGTCACATATTTCGCGTAAACATCGGTCATCGTGCTGCCTATTGCAGAGAACTGGACAGTCACAAAGGCTTTGCGGCATAGTCGCCGGGTTCTGATAACCGCACACTCCAATCACTGCGCAATAACAAGGAACGGCAGATGGCGACCCTACTGGTTCTTCACGGACCCAACCTGAACCTGCTCGGCACCCGTGAACCGGGGGTCTACGGTGCAGTCACCCTGGCTGAGATCAACCAGGACCTGGAACGCCGGGCTCGCGAGGCCGGCCACCATTTGCTCTACCTGCAAAGCAATGCCGAGTACGAATTGATCGACCGTATCCACGCCGCCCGCGATGAAGGCGTGGACTTCATTCTGATCAATCCAGCAGCTTTTACGCATACAAGTGTCGCATTACGTGACGCGCTGCTGGCGGTGAGCATCCCATTCATCGAAGTGCATTTGTCTAACGTGCACAAACGCGAACCTTTCCGCCATCACTCCTACTTCTCCGACGTTGCTGTGGGAGTGATCTGCGGCCTTGGCGCCAGCGGTTACCGACTGGCCCTGGAGGCCGCTCTAGAGCAGCTTGAACAACAAGCTAAACGCCCCTGACCGACCCTTGGGAGTTGATGATTCATGGATATCCGTAAAGTTAAGAAACTGATCGAACTGCTGGAAGAGTCCGGCATCGACGAGCTCGAGATCAAGGAAGGCGAAGAGTCCGTACGCATCAGCCGCCACAGCAAGACTCCAGCCCAGCAGTACTACGCACCGGCACCCATGGCTGCTCCGGCCGCCGCACCTGTCGCTACCGCTCCGGCCGCCGCCGCTGCACCAGCAGCTCCAGCTGCCCCAGCGCTGAACGGCACCGTTGCCCGTTCGCCGATGGTCGGCACCTTCTACCGCAAATCCTCGCCTACCTCGCCATCCTTCGTTGAAGTCGGCCAGAGCGTGAAGAAAGGCGACACCCTGTGCATCGTCGAAGCCATGAAGATGATGAACCACATCGAAGCTGAAACCAGCGGTGTGATCGAATCCATCCTCGTCGAAGACGGCCAGCCGGTTGAGTACGACCAACCGCTGTTCACCATCGTTTGAACCGCGGAGAGCCAACGATGTCTGCGAAGTTGGAAAAAGTTCTGATCGCCAACCGCGGTGAAATCGCCCTGCGGATCCTGCGTGCCTGCAAAGAGATGGGTATCAAGACCGTCGCCGTTTACTCCAAGGCCGACAAGGAACTGATGCACCTGGGTCTGGCAGACGAATCCGTCTGCATCGGCCCGGCCTCCGCCGCGCACTCCTACCTGCACATTCCGGCAATCATCGCGGCCGCCGAAGTGACTGGCGCCACCGCCATTCACCCGGGCTACGGTTTCCTCGCGGAAAACGCCGACTTCGCCGAGCAGGTCGAGAACTCCGGCTTCGCCTTCATCGGCCCGAAAGCCGAGACCATTCGCCTGATGGGCGACAAGGTATCGGCCAAGCACGCCATGATCGCTGCCGGCGTACCTACGGTTCCCGGTTCCGACGGCCCACTGCCGGAAGACGAAGAAACCGCGCTGCGCATCGGCCGTGAAGTCGGCTATCCGGTGATCATCAAGGCCGCTGGCGGCGGCGGTGGTCGCGGCATGCGCGTGGTGCATAAAGAAGAAGACCTGATCTCCTCGGCCAAGCTGACCCGCTCCGAAGCGGGCGCGGCGTTCGGCAACCCGATGGTCTACCTGGAGAAGTTCCTGACCAACCCACGTCACGTGGAAGTCCAGGTGCTGTCCGACGGCCAGGGCAACGCGATCCACCTGGGCGACCGCGACTGCTCCCTGCAGCGTCGCCACCAGAAGGTGCTTGAAGAAGCGCCGGCTCCGGGCATCGACGAAACCGCTCGCCAGGAAGTCTTCGCGCGCTGCGTCAAGGCGTGCATCGACATCGGCTACCGCGGCGCCGGCACCTTCGAGTTCCTGTACGAGAACGGTCGTTTCTACTTCATCGAGATGAACACTCGTGTGCAGGTAGAGCACCCGGTATCGGAAATGGTCACTGGCATCGACATCGTCAAGGAGATGCTGAGCATCGCCGCTGGCAACAAGCTGTCGATCTCCCAGAAGGACGTAGTCATTCGCGGCCACGCCCTGGAATGCCGGATCAACGCCGAAGACCCGAAAACCTTCATGCCAAGCCCAGGCACGGTCAAGCATTTCCATGCTCCGGGCGGCAATGGCGTACGCGTCGACTCGCACCTGTACAGCGGTTACGCGGTTCCACCGAACTACGACTCGTTGATCGGCAAGCTGATCACTTACGGGGCAACCCGTGAAGAAGCCATGGCGCGCATGCGCAATGCGCTGGACGAAATCGTGGTCGACGGGATCAAGACCAACATCCCGCTGCACCGCGACCTGACTCGTGACGAAGGCTTCTGCAAAGGTGGTGTGAACATTCACTACCTGGAGCACAAGCTGGCCGGTCAACACTGATCGACACCGCACCAGACCGACAAGGCCGCTTTCGAGCGGCCTTGTCGTTTCTGCGGTTTCCTTACGTTGCAGAGGCGATATCGGCGCACGGAAATGGCGCCTGGCGTGTCGTCTTCTGCTTCCTGCTCGCGTAAACTTGCGCGCTTCTCGCAGCCCGCTAGGCTGCACATTACATATTTCAAAGGTGCCCGCCATGCCTTGGCTGCAAGTCCGTCTCGCCATCAGCCCAGAACAAGCCGAAACCTACGAAGACGCTTTTCTTGAAGTCGGCGCCGTTTCGGTGACCTTCATGGACGCCGAGGATCAGCCGATCTTCGAGCCGGAACTCAACACCACCCCACTGTGGAATCACACTCACCTGCTGGCCCTGTTCGAAGACGGCACCGAGGCCGCCAGCGTGCTGGCCCACCTTGAGCTGCTGACCGGCAGCCCGCTGCCCGAACATCACAGCGAAGTGATCGAAGACCAGGACTGGGAACGCAGCTGGATGGACAACTTCCAGCCAATGCGTTTCGGCCAGCGCCTG
>Ga0207976_100246_pt1 | contig 29230 bp, 25 predicted proteins | sample LakWasMe94_HOW11_2_FD_183916 | JGI IMG/M metagenome (GOLD analysis project Ga0207976, IMG submission 183916) | Freshwater sediment methanotrophic microbial communities from Lake Washington under simulated oxygen tension - Sediment Metagenome... | ecosystem: Environmental > Aquatic > Freshwater >... | reverse complement strand
GCGGGCGGGTGCCGGCGCAGCCGGGGTGAGGGGCTATTTTACCGGCGCAGCGGCGAGCCCGGGCTGATCTGCATCAGCGCCCGCTCAGTGCGGCTGGGGCAAGGGGTTTTCCACCAGCCAGGCCTGGGCGAAGTCCAGGTAGGCGCGGACGATGTTCGAGGGCGGGCGCTGGTTCGGGTAAAGCAGGTGCAGCTGTTGCTCCGGCATCGGCAGGCGGGGCAGCAGGGCCCGCAGACGACCGTCGCGCACCGCTTCGGCGGCGAGAAAGGCCGGCAGCTCGGTGACCACCTTGGCGGTCAGCGCCAGCTGGCGCAGGTGCAGGTAATCGTTGGCAGCGAACAGCGGATTGGGGCTGTAGGACTGGTCGCCCAGTTGCCACTGTTCCCGGGCATCGGCATGGCGCGACCAGACGGCACAGGGAAAACCGCGAAGGTCGGCGGGGGTTTGCGGGGTGCCGAGGCGCTCCAGCAGCAACGGGCTGGCGACCAGCATATGCCGGTAGCTGCCGAGCAGGCGCGCCGGGCGATCCTCGTCGAACAGCGGCCCGGCGCGCAGGGCGACGTCGACCCCATCCTGCGCCAGGTCGCTTTCCCGCTCACTGGTGTAGACCGCGACCTGGACTTCGGGATGGCGCCGCTGGAACTCGGCCAGCAGCTTCCACCAGCTTTCGAACGCCGCCGGCACCGACACACTCAGGCGACCCTGCAAGTGCATTCGATCATTTCTGACAGCCTGTTCGCCCTCGGCCAGGGCTTCGATACCACGGCTGGCGTGTTCGTAGAGCTGGCTGCCGGCGGCGGTCAGCCGGGTGCCGCGGGCGGAGCGTTCCAGCAGTTGCACGTTGAGGCTGCGTTCCAGTTCACGGATGCCTCGGCGGATGGTGGCCAGCGGTAGTTGCAGCAGGTTGGCGGCGGACGAAATGCTGCCGCATTGGACCACGCTGACAAACATCCTGGCGGCGTTGAGATCCATGAGCGCTCCCTGTCGAATATAGGGGAAAGCCTATCAGCTGCGGCTCTGCCCGATCAAAAATGCGCAGCCCGCGAGCGATTTTTATCGCCGGTTTTTCTTCCGCGCGGAGGGCTGTACGAAGGGCGGGTGAGGGCCGTGTGAGGGATAACCACGACAACTGTGTTCTCGACCCGGCGGCGTGCGTCTAGCAGCGGTAGCTTCGCGGCGGTGCGAGGCACGAAGTGCGAGTCTGAACATGCAAGCGTTGTTGAACGAGATCCTTGACGAGGTCCGTCCCTTGATTGGCCAGGGCAAAGTGGCCAGCTACATTCCGGCGCTGGCCGACGTGCCGGCCAACCAGCTGGGGATTGCCGTGTATGGCAACGATGGCCAGGTGTTCAGCGCTGGCGACGCCGATACGCCGTTCTCGGTGCAGAGCATTTCCAAGGTGTTCAGCCTGGTGCAGGCCATCGGCCATTCCGGCGAGGCGATCTGGCAGCGCCTGGGGCATGAGCCCTCAGGGCAGCCCTTCAACTCCCTGGTGCAGCTGGAGTTCGAGCGTGGCCGTCCGCGCAACCCGTTCATCAACGCCGGGGCGCTGGTGATCTGCGATATCAACCAGTCGCGTTTCGCCGCGCCGGCGCTGTCCATGCGCGATTTCGTGCGGCGCCTGTCCGGCAATATGCAGGTGCTGGTGGACGGCCGCGTCGCCGATTCGGAATACCAGTACCGCGCGCGCAATGCGGCGATGGCCTACCTGATGCAGTCCTTCGGCAACTTCCACAACGACGTCGAGTCGGTACTGCGCAGCTACTTCAGCCACTGCGCGCTGCGCATGAGTTGCGTCGACCTCGCGCGGGCCTTCTGCTTCCTGGCCAACGACGGCTTCTGCAAGCACAGCGGCGAGCAGATCCTCACGGCGCGCCAGACCCAGCAGGTCAACTCGATCATGGCCACCAGCGGCCTGTACGACGAGGCCGGCAATTTCGCCTACCGCGTCGGCCTGCCGGGCAAGAGTGGCGTGGGCGGCGGCATTGTCGCGGTGGTGCCGGGGCAGTTCACGGTGTGCGTGTGGTCGCCGGAATTGAACGCGGCGGGCAACTCCCTGGTGGGCATGGCGGCGCTGGAGCTGCTGAGCCAGCGCATTGGCTGGTCGGTGTTCTAGGGGCGGCGAGAGAGTTGCGGCCGGTTGCGGGTGCTGCGCACCCGGTCGCAGGCTGCGCCAGCGGCTACAGGAACGCGGTGTCTGTGTAGCCGCTGCCGAGCTTGCGAGGCTGCGCTCGGTTTGGGCGGCATTGCGACGTAGCAACCGCAAAGCCTGAGTCCGCGATCTGCCTGGATAAACGCGTTGGCAGGCTTGGCGACGGCTGCGCCGCCGATCGCAGGCTGCGCCAGCGGCTACAAGTGTGCAGCCGATTACCAGGTGAAGTTGGCGGTCTTCGGCAGGCTCAGCTGGCCCTTGTCGACGAAACGCATAGTGCCGAACGGGCCGCCGGCGAGCTTGCCGCGCAGCACGTAGGGCAGGTCGTCGAGGTTTTGCGTCTGGCTCAGGCCCAGGGTCTGGCGCAGTACGGCGAAGGCCGAAACGCTGACCGGCACCACCAGCACACCCTCGGAGAAACGCGCGATGCTGCCGGTCTGGTCGCTGACCCCGGTCGCCAGCGGTTGGCCGTTGACTTCCAGGTCCAGGGCCACGCCGTTGTAGTTGATCGCGGTTTCGTTGGGGTTCTGCAGGCGCAGCTTGACGGCGAAGCGCACTTCCAGGTCCTGGCTGGGCAGCGGCTCGATACCGACCACATTGATGTGCAACTGATCGCGCTGGGGAAACAGGGCGCAGGCGCTCAGGCTGAGCAACAGCACGGAAAGGGTGAGACCGAGGAATCTGCGCATTGGAAGCTCTCTGCAAAGAAAGAAGGCAGTGTTGAATCTATCGCGCCCGGGTCTGCACCACAAACCGAAGGTTGTTTGAGGGGCGCCATCTTCTGTAGGAGCCAGGCTTGCCGGCGATTGGGCCGGCAGGGCTGGCATTGGGCTTGAGGCCGGGCGTCTGGTGGTGTTGCCACTGATGCCATCGCGAGCAATCGAGCGTCGACCGGCTGCTCCTACAGATGCGCGCTGGGTCAGGCGTTGGGCTTGGCGCTCACATCCGGGTCCTGCATGACCTTGAGGGTAGCCGCTTCCGGGTCGAACTCATCTTCTTCCAGCTCGATGAACTCTTCCGGCAGGAAGATGTTCAGCAGGATCGCGCACATCGCGCCCACGGTGATCGGCGATTCGAAGATGTTGTGCAGCGCCTTGGGCAGTTCGCGCAGGACTTCCGGCACCGCCGCCACGCCCAGGCCCATGCCCAAGGAAATGGCCACGATCAGTACGTTGCGGCGATGCAGCCCGGCTTCGGCGAGGATCTTGATCCCGGCCACGGCCACGGTGCCGAACATGATCAGGGTGGCGCCGCCCAGCACCGGCTTGGGCATCAGCTGCAGCACCGCGCCGATCACCGGGAACAGCCCCAGCAGCACCAGCAGGCAGGCGATGAAGTACGCCACGTAGCGGCTGGCCACGCCGGTCAGCTGGATCACCCCGTTGTTCTGGGCGAAGGTGACCATCGGCAGGCTGTTGAACACCGCCGCCACCATCGAGTTGAAACCGTCGGCCAGCAGGCCGGACTTGATGCGCTTGATGTACAGCGGGCCCTTGACCGGCTGTTGGGAAATCATCGAGTTGGCGGTCAGGTCGCCGGCCGCTTCCAGGGGCGAGATCAGGAAAATCACCGCCAGCGGGATGAAGGCGATCAGGTCGAAGGAGAAGCCGTACTTGAACGGCACCGGCACGCTGACCATCGGCACTTCCGGCATCGCCGCCATATCGACCCGGCCCAGCAGCCAGGCGACGACGAAGCCCAGGGTCAGGCCGATGACGATCGAGCCCAGGCGCAGCATCGGGTGGCTGAAGCGGTTGAGTATCACAATGGTCAGCAGCACCAGGGCGGCCAGGCCCAGGTTGCTGGCGGCGCCCAGGTCCGGCGCGCCGAAGCCGCCGGCCATGTCGGTGACCGCCACCTTGATCAGCGACAGGCCCATCAGGGTGATGATGGTGCCGGTGACCACCGGGGTGATCAGCTTGCGCAGCTTGCCGATGAACTGGCTGAGGAACATCTCGATAAAGGCCGCGCAGAAGCAGATGCCGAAGATGGTCGAGAGGATTTCCTCGTTGCTGCCGCCACGGCCCTTGACCATCAGCCCGGCGCTGAGCAGCACGCTGATAAAGGAAAAGCTGGTGCCCTGCACGCACAGCAGCCCGGAGCCGATCGGCCCCAGGCGCCGGGCCTGGACGAAGGTGCCCAGGCCCGAGACGAACAGCGCCATGCTGATCAGGTAGGGCGTTTCGTTCTGCAGGCCCAGTACGCCGCCGAAGATCAGGGTCGGCGAGATGATGCCGACAAAACTCGCCAGCACGTGTTGCAGCGCGGCAAAGATCGCCGCGCTGAAATGCGGGCGGTCCTCCAGGCCATAGATCAGGTCGGACTTGTAGCGCGGCGTGGAGCGATCAGGTGCGGTCATGGGAAAAAGCCTGCCAATGACGTGTCGATAGGGCATGAAACACGTGGAGAAAAGGGGCGCGACGCGGGATGTCGGAGGACGTAAGGCAAAATCTGCGGACCCGGTCAGAAAAATGGAGGCGCAGGATGCCAGAAAGGTGGCCGGGTCAGAAGAGCAAAGCGCATTGCCGGCTGAAACTTCAATCGACGGCAGCGGCTACAGGTTCTGCGGATCACTACTGACAGATCCTGACAGGGGGCTCTGTTAAGCTGCGCCGATCCTTCCCTGCCGAGTCCGATGACGTGTCGCGCACCACTCGTTTGTTGACCCTGTTGCAAGTGCTGCGCGGCAAGCGCTGCCCGGTGACCGCCGCGGCGCTGGCGGCCGAGCTGGAGGTGTCCGAGCGCACCCTGTACCGCGACATCGCCGAGCTGACGGCCCTGGGCGCGCCTATCCATGGCGAGGCCGGGATCGGCTATGTGCTGCGCAGCGGTCTGTTCCTGCCACCGCTGATGCTCAACGCCGACGAAACCGAAGCCATCGTCCTCGGCCTGCGTTATGTCGACCAGCGTGGCGACGAGGTGCTCGGCAAGGCCGCCGCCGATGCTCTGGCGAAGATCGCCGCGGTGCTGGCGCCGGCGGCCCAGGAAGCCTTGCACAACCCGACGGTGCTGCCCGGTCCGCCGGCTTATTGCTACCCGGAAAACGTGGTGCCGCTGAACGTGTTTCGCCAGGCGATCCGCGAGCAGGCCAAGCTGCACATCGATTACGCCGATGTGAACAAGACTCCCAGCCAGCGCCTGATCTGGCCCCTGGCCCTGGGCTTCATGAACGAGGCGCGGGTGATAGTCGCCTGGTGCGAGCTGCGCAACGATTTCCGCACCTTTCGCACCGACCGGATCGCCGCCGCGAGCGAGCAGGGCCAGCGTTATCCGGGGCGCCGCAGCGACCTGTTGCGCACCTGGCGCCAGCGCATGCAACTGGACGATGCCGGGCGTTTCACTCCTGACAAGAACTGACGCGACGGCGTTTTAGCATGGCTCCAGCAACGATAAACAAGGAGCCGTAACACCATGTCCAGCACAGCCACTTCTCTCGCACCGGCCATCGCCGCCTACCTCGCGGCCACCAATGGTCGTGACAGTTCGGCGGTCGCCAGTTTCTTCGCCGAAGACGCCCAGGTGTTCGATGAGGGCCAGCATCAGGCCGGCACCCGGGCCATCGCCCAATGGATGGAAGACAGCGCCCGCCGTTACCAGCCCCGGGTCGAGGTGCTCAAGGTCCAGCAGCGCACCGGCAAGGTGCTGCTGGACAACCTGATTTCCGGCAGCTTCCCTGGCAGCCCGCTGGAATTACGCTACGTGTTCCGCCTCGACGAGCAGGGCAAGATCGCTCGGCTGGATATCTCGCTGTAGCCGCTGCCAAGGTGATGCAGGCATTAGCTGTTTGTAGCCGCTGGCGAAGCCTGCGATCGGCAACGCAGTTGCCGTAATCCGGGTCGCGCGTTCTGCCTGATGCACCACGTGCTGAGGTTTTGCGGCAACTGCGTTGCCGATCGCAGCCTCGCGCTGCTCGGCAGCGGCTGCATAGACACTGCGCAACGGTCGCCAGGCGAGGCATGGCATACTGCGGGCCCATTTGCGGATGCGTGGCCCCCATGCCTTTCGATTCCCCCCTCAGCGCCTATCAGTACGCCCTTCAGGAGCGCGGTTTTGTCGCCGACGAGGCCCAGGAACGGGCGATGCTGGCCCTGCAGCAGTGCCATGTCGCCCTGCATGAAGGGCGCAAGCCGATCACCGGGGTCTATCTGTGGGGCCCCGTGGGAAGGGGCAAGACCTGGCTGATGGACCAGTTCTATCAAAGCCTCGAGGTGCCGGCGCGGCGTCAGCACTTCCACCATTTCATGGGCTGGGTCCACCAGCGTTCGTTCCAGCTGACCGGCACCGCCGACCCGCTGCAAGCCCTGGCCCGCGAGCTGAGCGAAGAGGTGCGGGTGCTGTGTTTCGACGAACTGTTCGTCAACGACATCGGCGACGCGATCATTCTCGGGCGCCTGTTCCAGGTGATGTTCGAACAGGGCGTGGTGATGGTCTGCACCTCCAACCAGCCCCCACAGCAGCTGTATGCCGATGGCTTTAACCGCGAGCGTTTCCTGCCGGCGATTGCGGCGATCGAGGCACATATGCAGGTGGTGGCGGTGGACGGCGCCCAGGACCATCGTTTGCACCCGGGGGCGGTCACCCAGCGTTATTGGCTGACCCCGGCCGGCCGGCCGAGTGCCCTGGGTCCGGTGTTCGAACAGTTGGCGGCGGGGCAGGCGGTGTCCAGCGCGGTACTGTCGGTGGGCTACCGCGAGGTCCAGGTGATCAAGGCCAGCGAGCGGGTGCTCTGGTGCCGCTTCGCCGACCTCTGCGAGCAGCCGTTCGCCGCCATGGACTTCATGGCCCTGTGCGACCGTTTCAGCGCGATCCTGCTCAGCGAAGTGCCTGAACTCAGCGCGCAACAGCGCCCGGGGCGGATTGCCCGGGGCACCGAGGACGGCGCCGAGCGAGTCGTGGCCGGCGATCGCGAGCTGCCGCAGCTGTCGATCCACGATGACAGCGTGCGGCGTTTCATCGCCCTGGTGGACGAGTGTTACGACCGCAAGGTGCCGCTCTACCTCGACGCGCGGGTGCCGATGGAGGCGCTGTACACCGAGGGCTACCTGGAGTTTCCATTCCGCCGTACCCTCAGTCGTCTGAAGGAGATGCAGCTGCAACGTTTTGGCTGAACACTCCTGTTCATTACAAGGGAGACCTGACCGTGAACCAGCCCCTGTCCCATCATCTGCTGACCATGGCTTACCAGAACGCCTGGGCCAATCATCGCCTGGGCAAGGCCTGGGAAATACTCACCCCGAGCGAACTGGCGGCGCCGCGGGTGAGTTTCTTTCCCAGCCTGAAAGCCACCCTCAATCACATCCTCACCTGCGACTGGTTCTACGTCGACGCGCTGGAGCGCGAGCTGCGCGGCGAGGCGCCACGGCCTGACTGCTATGTGTTTTTCGACGACGAGGAGCCCTTCGACCAGGCCGCCGACCTGCGGCGCGAGCAGGCGCTGGTGGACCGCCGGCTGATCGCCTACTGCGAGCAGCAGCGGGATGTGGACCTTGCGCGCATCGTCACCATCGCCCGGGAAAAACCGCAGCGCGATACCCGGCTGCGCATGCTCTCGCACCTGTTCGAGCACCAGCTGCATCACCGTGGCCAGGTGCACGCCATGCTCAGCGGCACCCGGGTGGCGCCGCCGCAGCTGGATGAGTTCTTCTGCGCGGGCGAGGCGGCACTGCGCGCCGAGGACTTTGCCGAGCTGGGCTGGAGCGAGGCGCAGATCTGGGGCGAGGGCGCGGAGGCGGTCGAGGAAAAGAACGGTAGCGCTTGACGCGGTAGCCGCTCGTTTCGTCATGTGCCGGTGTTTACAATCGCGCTTGCCGGAATGCATCCGGATCAATCGAACCGTTGAGGACAGACATGGACGTTGCAGACGTATTGGTACTCCAGGCCAGCTACACCAACCCGGTACACGCCGAGGCGATCGCCCTGGTGCTCAACCACTATGCCCAGGACCCGATGGGGGGTGGCCAGCCGCTGGACGCCGATCTGTTGCGGCAATTGCCCGGCGAACTGGCCAAGCGCCCCCATGCTTTCAGCGTGCTGGCCTTTGTCGGCGGCGAACCGGCCGGGCTGGTGAATTGCTTCGAGGGTTTTTCCACCTTTGCCGGCCGGCCCCTGGTCAACGTGCACGACGTGTCGGTGATCGATAAATTCCGCGGCCTGGGCCTGAGCCAGAAGATGCTGCAGAAGGTCGAGGAGATCGCCCGCCAGCGCGGCTGCTGCAAGATCACCCTGGAAGTGCTGGAGGGCAATGCAGTGGCCCAGGCGTCCTACCGCAAGTTCGGTTTCGACGACGCCATGCTCGATCCGAGCCATGGCCGGATGCTGTTCTGGAACAAAGCCCTGTAAGCCCCAGGAGCCCGCTGGCCGATGAACTCACGCCCCTGGATGCCCTGGTACCCAGTTCGTCCAGGGTCCTTACGCCCGCGGTGGATGATTGAGCCGGGCAAACACCAGGCGGAACAGGGTGAAGCTGCCGGGTACGCTGCTGACCTCGGTCCGCCCCTGGTGCAGGTTCATGATCGAACGCACGATCGCCAACCCCAGGCCAGTACCGCCTTCGGCGCGGGATCGGCTGCTGTCGACCCGGTAGAAACGCTCGAACAGGTGCGCCAGGTGCTGCTCAGGGATGCCGGCGCCAGGGTTGCCCACCGACAGCGACACGCTCGAATCGTGCTCCTCCACCAGGATCGAAATGCTCGATGCCCGAGGGCTGTGGCGGATGGCGTTGGACAGCAGGTTGGAGATGGCCCGCTGGATCATCAGGCGGTCGCCGTACACCCGGCCATCACCGGACAGGCTGATGCCCAGGTGTTTTTCCTCGGCGCTCAGGGCGAACAGTTCCGTGACCCGCCGCGCTTCCTCGCCCAGCGAGACTTCCTCGAACGCCACCTGGGAGGCCGGGTGGCTGACCTGGGCGAGGAACAGCATGTCGCTGACGATCCGGGTCAGGCGCTCCAGTTCCTCGGTGCTCGACTCCAGCACCGCCTTGTACTCGTGGGGCGGGCGTTCCCGGGACAGGGTGACCTGGGCCTTGCCCATCAGGTTAGTGATGGGCGAGCGTAGCTCGTGGGCCAGGTCGTCGGAGAATTGCGAGAGCTGCTGCACGCCGCCGTCGAGCCGGTGCAGCATGAAATTGATGCTGTGGGCCAGCTCCGCCAGCTCCCGCGGCAGGTTGTCCGGCGACAGGCGATGGGTCAGGTCCTGGGTCGTGACCTTGGCGGCTACCCGGCTGAACTGCTGCAACGGCGCCAGGCCGCGCTGCACCACCCACCAGGCGCCGATGCCGATCAGCATCAGCAGCAGGGGCAGGGCGATCACCGTGGAGCGCAGGTAGGCACTGAGCAGCGCCTGGTCGTTGGCCCGGTCCAGGGACAGCACCACCCGCACCTGTTCGCCATTGCGCAGGCTGATCAAGCTGGAGGCGCTAAGTAGCCGGTTGCCGGCGCTGTCGAGCCAGTCGAGGAACGCCGGGCTTTCCGGTTGGGTCAGGGCGACGGGCAGCGGTTCGAGGTTGCGGTTGCCGATGTTCAGCAGCGCTTCGGCCTGGGGATCGGCGCCGAAAATGCTCAGGTGCAGGTTGTCGTGGCCCATCACCAGGTCCAGCAGCGAATGCGGGCGGGCGGCGATATCGCCGGTCTTCAGGTCGCTGGTCAGGGTGTGGCGGATCTGTTCGAGTTTGCTGTCCAGGCTTTCCCGCGCCAGGCTGCCCAGTTCATGGCTGAGGGCCAGGTAGGCCAGGGTCGCGAGCAGCAGCACCAGGCCGGCGCCCATCAGGCTGACGGTCAGGCCCAGGCGCATCGACAGGCTGCTGGCGGTGCGTTGTGGCGAGGCTTTCATTGGCGCACTTCCAGGACATAACCGACACCGCGGATGGTGTGGATCAGCTTGATATCGCTGGCATCGTCGATCTTCGCCCGCAGGCGGCTGATGGAGACTTCCACCACGTTGGTGTCGCAGTCGAAGTTCATGTCCCAGACCAGGGAGATGATCTGGGTCCGCGTCAGCACTTCGCCCGACTGGCGCATCAGCACCTGCAGCAGGGTGAACTCCTTGGTGGTCAGGTCGATGCGCCGCGAGCCGCGATAGGCCCGGTGCCGGCGTGGGTCGAGCTCGAGGTCGGCGACCCGCAGGGTCTCGGTCGCCGGCAGGTTCTCGCTGCGCCGCAGCAGGGTGCGCACCCGCGCCAGCAGCTCGGGGAACTCGAACGGCTTGACCAGGTAATCGTCGGCCCCCAGGTCCAGGCCCTTGACCTTGTCGGCCAGGCGTCCGCGCGCCGAGAGCATCATCACCCGGGTGCTGCTGTCCTTGCGCATGTCTTCCAGCACCTGCCAGCCGTCCTTTTCCGGCAGGTTGACGTCCAGAATCACCAGTTCGTAGTTCTGCTGTTCGATCAGGTAAAGCCCGTCGACACCGGTGGCGGCGCGGTCGACCACATAACCGCTTTCGGTCAGACCCTGATGCAGATAATCGGCAGTTTTACGCTCGTCTTCGACAACCAGAATGCGCATGGAAAAGTGACCTCTTGATCATTGATACGATTTCAATGGCGCTGGATATGAAGTTGTTGTTGGACCAGCCATAAAACCCACGAAGTTGCTGCTGATAAATAGCTTCAGCGGTTTGGGTGGGGGAATGTTCAAGCCTGAAGTGGCTTTAGGGTCAAGATTTAAAGTGCCTGATATCAATGGCTTGTGCCTGTTTTCGACAGCCGGTCGCTGACTACCCCAAGTAAGGTGATTCATTGTAGGAGCGAAGCTTTCTCGCGATGGTCGTTAACGATACTGCGTATTGACTGGAGTACGCGGTGCTCTCAAGTTCATCGCGGGCAAGTCGGATCGCCGCCCGCTCGCTCCTACAAACTGATCATGTGTTATTTACTGTTTCAATATATGTCTAAGTTCGGCGGGGACTTATGTTAATACAGCGGGCAGTGACGGTTGCCTATATGGCGTAATTGTCATTTTGACGTCAGAAAGTTGATAGCCGATGGTCATGTCGCTGATATCGACGGGATAAAAAAGGCGCCCATGAAAGGGCGCCACAAGATCCTCTCTACCAAAGGAGCATTATTGCCAGAGAGGAGTAGAGCTCGGGGCATATCAGGCGTCCGGTTGCGCGGTGGCGCGGGTCGAGTCCTCGGCGGGTGCCTGGGTTTTTTTCCCGTTTTCGGAGGACGCCTGTTCGCTATCGGTGCGCGGTATCTGCTGGCTGATGGGGAAGTTGTCCCAGTAGTGCTTCATGCGTTCAGCGCCGCCTTCGGCGAACGCTGCACCCGAGCTGGCAATCATCAGACCGGCGAGCAGGAGTGTGGAGGCTTTCATGTGCGGTGTCCCATTAACAGTGATCGGAATTCCGTCGCGTCCCTGTAACGAAGCAGTGAGGGAAGTCTGACGCGATCTTATTAACGGGGGGTTAACAGGGCGCTGAAGGCGGGATGACAATTCTGTCATCCCGGATGAGAGCTGCTGACGGCCCACAGCTATGAGCCGTGTAGGAAGACGGACGGGTTACAGCTTCCAGTCCAGGCCCAGGGTCAGGGTGCGCGGTTCGCCCCAGTAGACGCCGTTATAGAAGCCGACCCGTTCGTAGTACTTCTTGTCGAACAGGTTGGTGACGTTGAGCGAGGCCGACAGGTGCGAGTCGAACTCGTAGCGCGACATCAGCCCGGCCACGCTATAGGCCTGCTGGTGGATGCGGGTGTTTTCGGTGACGAGGCGCCCGCCGCCGTCGCGCCCCACCGGCCGCTGGCTGCTGCCATAGATTTCGCTTTGCCAGTTCAGGCTGCCGCCGACGGTCAGCGCCCGCCATTGGCCCGGCAGGCGATAGGCCGTGGACAGGCGCAGCATGTTCATCGGCTCGCCGCCGTTGGCGCGCTGCTTTTCGCCGTTCAGGGCGTGGGTGTAGGTGTAGCCGGCGGTGAGGTTCCAGCCCGGGAGGATTTCGCCCGAGACCTCGGCCTCGAACCCCTGGACCTTGCCGCCTTTGCCGCCCGACTTGTAGAACTCCTCGCCGGTGACCGGGTCCGGCGGCACCGAGCTGTCCAGTTCGGCGACGTTGTCCTGCTTGCTCCAGAACACCGCGGTGGCCAGGTTCAGGCGCTCCTCCAGCAGGCTGCCCTTGAGCCCCAGCTCGTAGTTGCTGCCGACCACCGGTTCCAGGTATTTGCGGCTGGCGTCGCGCTTATCCTGGGGCTTGAAGATATCGGTGTAGCTGACATACACCGTGTATTCGGGGGTGAGGTCGTACAGCAGGCCGGCGTAGGGCGTCCACATGTCGTTGTGCTGCTGGCGGGTGTCGTCCTGGCGGACCAACTGGTTGTTGGTGTCATAGCTGCGAGCCCGGCTGTGGATGCTCCAGCTGCCGTAACGGCCGCCGAGCACCGCATGCAGCTCGTCGCTCAGGCTCAGGCGGGTGGCCAGGTAGCCGGCCTTTTGCCGGGTGCTGTCGCCGGAGCCTGGCAGGTTGGTCACGGTGTCGGGAAACTTGGCGATGCCGCCCATGTATTTCCAGTCGGCGATGCTGGCGTAATTCGCTGGCGTCGGGCCGTCGACGGTGTGGGGCGACGACTCGCGGCGCTCGGCCTCGCCGTAGCCCAGCATCAGTTCATGTTCGCGGCCCAGCAGGTTGTAGGGACCGGCCAGGTTGAAGTCGTACACGCGCATTTTCTGGGTGCCGATCATATGGCTGGCCCAGGCGGTCATGCCCGAGCGGTCGGCTTCCGGGAAACCGGCGCCGCCGTAATAGACCTTGCCGTCGCTGTCGCTGTCGCGGTGGGTGTAGGCGGCTTTCAGGTGCCAGTCGTGGCCCAGGCGCTGGTCGAGGGTGGCGAAGGCGGTCTTGTCCCGGAGCGGCCAGGAACTCCAGTGCGCCGCCATGTTGGTGGAGCGCGGCAGGTTGGCCTTGCCACCCGAGGCGTTCCAGTAGGGCACGGTGCCCCAGGAGGTGCCCTGGACCTGCTTGTCCTGATAGTCGTAGCCCACCGCCAGGGTGGTGCTGTCGGTCAGGTCGGCCTCGAGAATGCCGTAGCCGACTTCCCGCTGCAGCTGATAGTTGTCGCGAAACGACTGGCTGTCGCGATAGGCCAGCACCGTGCGCCCGCGCAGGCGCCCGTCGAACCCCAGCGGGCCGCCGACATCGACGTAGCTGTAGTAGTTGTCGTAGCTGCCGCCACTGACGCCGGCCTTGGCCGCCCATTCGTGGGTCGGCCGCTTGCGCACCATGTTGACCGTGGCCGAAGGGTCGCCGGCGCCGGTGGTCAGGCCGGTGGCGCCGCGGACCACTTCGATGCGGTCGTAGATGATGGTGTCCGAATCGGACTTCATGCGGTTGAAGGTGTTGAGCATGCCATCGATCTGGAAGTTGTTGATGGGGTAGCCGCGGGAGGAATAGATCACCCGGTCGGAGTCCAGGTGCTGCACCACCACCCCGGTGGTTTGCCCCAGCACCTCGGACAAGGTATCGAGTTTGAAATCGTCCATCTGCTGGCGGGTCACCACCGACACCGATTGCGGGGTTTCCTTGATCGACAGGTTCAGGCGCGTGGCGGTGCTCATGCTGCCGGTGGTGTAGGACCCGGTGTTTTCCGTGGTCGCGCCCAGGCCCTGGGCGGTGACGCTGGTGGCATCGAGTTCCAGGGCCTTGGCGCCGTGGTCGGCGTTCCGGGCGGGTTCGCTTTCAGCCAGCAGCTCGGGGCTCAGAACCGCGCCGCACAGGCCGAATGTCAAAGTCATGGAACGGGTGAATGGCGCGAGCATCGCTGCGGCCTCCTTGTCGTCGAGGGAAAAAATCCGTTTGCACTGAGACGAAAAGGAGGAGGGGTATTTAGGCTAAACGAGAATAATTATTATCTTTCAGATACAAAAATGCCCCATGAAGGGGCATTGAAGTCAGGTGCTACGGGGGCTGCGTGAGCCCCCGTAGGAAACGGCTTATTTTTTCACTACGGCGTCCGGCGCAGAGGTGGGGGCCTTGGGCTTCATCAGGCTGAAGTCGATCAGGGCCTTTTCCTGGCGCTCGTAAGGGTTGCCGATCAGCAGCGGGCGCGGCTTGAAGCTGTCGCTGACCAGGCTCTTGCTGCGATCCAGTTCGTCGAAGCTCAGGCCGGCCATGTCGGCCCAGGTGTGGATCAGGTGCGAGCTGCTGTACGGGCGGCCGAGGTCGCCGGCGAAGTTCCAGTCATGGTTCTGCTTCCACTTCGGCGAGGCCCAGGCCATGAACGGAATGGTGTACATCGGCGCGGTCGGCTTGCCTTCGTTGCGGCCCAGGGTGTTGTGGCCGGCGGAGTCGAACACGTCTTCACCGTGGTCCGACAGGTACAGCAGGAAGCCGTTGGGGTCGGTCTTGGCGTAGTCCTTGATCAGGCTCGAAACCACGAAATCGTTGTACAGCACGGCATTGTCGTAGCTGTTGTAGGTCGGCACCTGGTCGTCACGCACGCCAGCCGGTACGCCGCTGCGGTCGGTGAACTTGTCGAAGGTCGGCGGGTAGCGGTACTGGTAGCTCATGTGGGTGCCCAGCAGGTGGACCACGATGAACTTGCGCGGCGCGGCGTCGGCCAGGGCCTTGGAGAACGGCTCCAGCACGTCGCCGTCATACTGGCGGGCGTTCTGGTTGCGGTTGTTGTTCAGGTAGACCTGCTCGTCCGCCTGCTCGGAGAAGGTGGTGAGCATGGTGTTGCGCTTGGTCATGGTCTGCTGGTTGGTGATCCAGTAGGTCTTGTAGCCGGCCTGCTTCATCACGCTGACCAGGGACGGGGTCTTGAGGTACAGGTCCGGGTTTTCTTCGTCGGCGAAGGTCAGCACCTGCTGCAAGGCTTCGATGGTGTAGGGGCGCGGAGTGATGACGTTGTCGAAGACCGCCAGCTGGTCCTTGAGCTTGTCCAGCTCCGGCGTGGTCTGGCGCGGGTAGCCGTAGAGGCTCATGCGCTGGCGGTTGGTCGACTCGCCGATCACCAGTACCAGGGTCGAAGGCTGGTTGGCCATGCTGTCCTTGAGGTTATGCAGCGGCGGGATCTTGCTCACGTTGTCGAGCATGCCCTGCATGTTTTCCAGCTGCTCGCGGTAGCGCCGGTAGGCCACCACCATCTGCCATGGCACCGCGGGCTCGATGCGCGTCTCGAATTTCTCCAGGCCGCCGGCGAAGCTGCCGGTGCGCGCGGTCTGCTTGATCAGCGGGTAGCCGATCACGGCGATCAGGATCGCCATGGCCGCCACCAGCGCGCGACCGCGCGGCAGGTAGACCGGGCGCAGGCGGGTCCAGAGGAAAATGGCGAAGGCGGTATGGGCGAGGAACGCCAGCACCATCCACCAGGCGAAGTACTGGGTCAGGTACTCACCGGCTTCGGAGGGGTTCGACTCGAACATGATGAAGATGACGCTCTGGGAGAACTCCTGCTGATAAATGAAGAAGTAACCCAGGCTGGCCATGGAACAGGCCCAGAGCACCACGCCTATGACGGCGGCCATCACGCGGGTACGGGCCGGGAACAGCAGCACCGGCGCCAGCCAGATCGCGCTCATGATGAAGGCCTGGCGGAAACCGGCGAAGCCGGAAGTATCGGTCAGCTGGATCAGTAACTGGGTGATGCCGGAGAAGTACCAGAAGAACAGGAAGAGCCAGCCCAGGCCCGCCCAGTCAAACCCTTTCGCGGACGTCTTGTCGCGTTTAAACACAGCCATCGAGCGCTCCAGCTTCATTGAACATGACGTTCGCCGGAAAGCTTCGACTACCTCGGCGAACGCGCGCCGCGCCCGTGGGGGCGGCAATATTGCGCCGGAGTATCCACAAGAAGGTGTGAAAACTTTGTGAGTTGGTACCTGCGTGTCAGATAATGCCGTCGCCAGGAGGCGGACGGACAAAAAGAAGCCGGCGATCCATCGAGGACTCGGCCGGCTTCATTAATAACCTGTTGCAAGGACCGGCCACGGCGGGCAGGTTCCTCGGATCCTCAGGCGTGTAGCTGGGTGACGGCAGCCACCTGACCCTGGTTCTGCAATGCCAGGCGCAGTTGCGCCAGCTCTTGCTTCAACTGGTCGCGCTCGTTCTTCAGTGCGCGCAACTCGTCACGACGGATAGTGACGTAGAGGGTTTGTGCAGGTCGTGCCGGTAGTACTGTGCCCATTGCTCACCTCGCAAATGGCGTGCATCAACTGTGGTCCGGCCGCTCGAATTCCGGGGCCTGAAACACTATCGGCGGCAATTTTGATTTCTTTTGCCGGCAAAGGGAACTTTTTTATTTTCAGTGGTCGTTGTGCCTTCTGGGCGATTTGCGTCGTTATCCACTCACTGCTTGGGAAACACTGTTTTGGAAACTTAGTCCGGATGCTCTGGACTAACCCTCACGAGCCTCGTTGGGCTATAACCTTTTGACACAATTTAGTAGTAAGGAGCATCAGCACATGCAACTGGGGATTATCGGACTGGGCCGCATGGGCGGAAACATTGCACGGCGCCTGATGCTCAATGGGCATGAAACCGTGGTCTATGACCGCAACAGCGCTTTTGTCAGCACCCTGAGTGGCGAAGGCGCCAAGGGCGTCGCCGACCTGCCGGCCCTGGTCGCCGGCCTGGAAAAACCGCGCGCGGTCTGGGTCATGCTGCCGGCTGGCGCGCCCACCGAAGACACCATCGAAACCCTCAGCCAGTTGCTCGAACCGGGCGACGTGATCATCGATGGCGGCAACACCTACTATAAGGACGACATTCGTCGCGCCCAGGCGCTGGCGGAGAAAGGCCTGAACTACATCGACGTCGGCACCTCCGGCGGTGTCTGGGGCCTGGAGCGTGGCTACTGCATGATGATCGGCGGCGACGCCGAGGTGGTGCGCCGCCTGGATCCGCTGTTCGATGCGCTGGCACCGGGCATGGGCGACATCCCGCGGACCAGGGACCGGGTGGCTGAAGACGATCGCGCCGAGCGCGGTTACATCCACGCCGGCCCAGCCGGTGCCGGGCACTTCGTCAAGATGATCCACAACGGCATCGAGTACGGGATGATGCAGGCTTTTGCCGAAGGCTTCGACATCCTCAAGACCAAAGCCTCGCCAAGCCTGCCGGAAGATCAGCGCTTTGACCTCAACGTCGCCGATATCGCCGAAGTCTGGCGTCGCGGCAGCGTGGTCTCGTCCTGGTTGCTGGACCTGACCGCCGACGCCCTGGCCAGCGATCCGCAACTCGACGGTTTCTCCGGCGAAGTGGCCGACAGCGGCGAAGGTCGCTGGACCATCGAAGCCGCCATCGAGCAGGCGGTGCCGGTCCCGGTATTGTCCAGCTCGCTGTTCGCCCGCTTCCGTTCCCGCCAGCAGAGCACCTATGGCGACAAGATGCTGTCGGCCATGCGCTTCGGCTTCGGCGGCCACGTGGAGACTCCGAAAAAATGACCTCCTCGCGAAAGAAGTCCAAGGCTCAACCCGCTCCACCCACCACACTGTTTCTGTTCGGCGCCCATGGCGACCTGGTCAAGCGCCTGCTGATGCCGGCGCTGTACAACCTCAACCGTGACGGCTTGCTGGATGAAGGGCTGAAGATTGTCGGCGTCGATCACAACGCGATCAGCGATGTGGACTTCGCCAAGAAGCTCGAGGACTTCATTCGCACCGAGGCCGCCGGCAAGGTCGGCAACGGCGCGCAAGCGCTGGATCCGGCGCTCTGGGCCAAGCTGGCCAATGGCATCAGCTATGTCCAGGGTGACTTCCTGGACGACAGCACTTACGACGCGCTGGCGGCGAAAATCGCCGCCAGCGGCACCGGTAATGCGGTGTTCTACCTGGCCACCGCACCGCGCTTCTTCAGTGAAGTGGTGCAGCGCCTGGGCGCGTCGGGGTTGCTGGTCGAAGGGGACAACGCGTTTCGCCGGGTGGTGGTGGAGAAGCCGTTCGGCTCCGACCTGCACACCGCGCAAGCGCTCAATGAATGCCTGCTCAAGGTGATGAGCGAGAAGCAGATCTATCGGATCGACCATTACCTGGGCAAGGAGACGGTGCAGAACATTCTGGTCAGCCGTTTCTCCAACAGCCTGTTCGAGGCTTTCTGGAATAACCATTACATCGACCACGTGCAGATCACCGCGGCGGAAACCGTCGGGGTGGAAACCCGTGGCAGCTTTTATGAAAACACCGGCGCCCTGCGGGACATGGTGCCCAATCACCTGTTCCAGCTATTGGCGATGGTCGCCATGGAGCCGCCGGCCGCCTTCGGCGCCGATGCGGTGCGCGGCGAAAAGGCCAAGGTGGTGGGGGCGATTCGTCCCTGGAGCACCGAAGATGCCCTGGCCAACTCGGTGCGTGGCCAGTACGTGGCGGGCAAGGCGGGCGACAAGTCCGTGGCCGGCTACCGTGAAGAGGCCAACGTGGCCCCGGACAGCAACACCGAAACCTACGTCGCCCTCAAGGTGATGATCGACAACTGGCGCTGGGTCGGCGTGCCGTTCTATCTGCGCACCGGCAAGCGCATGAGCGTGCGCGACACCGAGATCGCCATCTGCTTCAAGCCTGCGCCGTACGCGCAGTTCCGTGACACCGAGGTCGACCACTTGCAGCCGACCTACCTGCGCATCCAGATCCAGCCCAATGAAGGCATGTGGTTCGACCTGCTGGCGAAAAAGCCCGGGCCGACCCTGGACATGGCCAATATCGAGCTGGGGTTCGCCTACAAGAACTTCTTCGAGATGCAGCCTTCCACCGGCTACGAGACGCTGATCTACGATTGCCTGACCGGCGACCAGACCCTGTTCCAGCGCGCCGACAACATCGAAAACGGCTGGCGCGCGGTGCAGCCGTTCCTCGATGCCTGGAAGGAAAAGGCCAAGGTCCATATCTACCGGGCTGGCGAGGATGGGCCGGCGGCCGGCGACGAGTTGCTGACCCGCGACGGCCGTGAATGGCACAGCCTCGGATGAGCGGCGAGGGGCAACATCCCATCCAGTTCCTGCTCAGCGACATGGACGGCACCTTGCTGCTGCCCGATCACAGCCTGAGCCAGCGCACTATCGCTGCGGTGCGTGCGCTGCGCGAAGCCGGGGTGTTCTTCAGCCTCGCCACCGGGCGGCCGCCACGGGCCATGTTGCAGCAGATCGAAGCCCTGGGCGTCGACTTGCCGACCGCGGCCTTCAATGGCGGCACCATCGTCAACCCCGATGGCAGTTTTCTGGTGCGCCACCATGTGCCGGTGGAAGTCGTCGTCAGCACCTTGGCGCTGCTGTCGCCGCGGCCGGAAGTGGAGGTCTGGGTTTTTGCCGACGGTGAATGGCTGCTGCGCAATCCCCATGGGCCGATGGTGCCGCGCGAGCAGCATGGCCTGGGTTATCCGCCGCTGGTGGTGGAGAGCTTCGACGATTACCTGCCGCGCATCGACAAGATAGTCGCCGCCAGTGCCGACACTGAACTCTTGGTGGAGCTGGAGGCGCGCTTGCTGGAGCAGGTCGGTGGACAGGCGCAGGTCTCCCGTTCGCAACCGGTGTACCTGGATGTGACAGCGCTGCAGGCCAACAAGGGGCAGGCGCTGGTTACCCTGGCGGAGTTCCTCGGGGTGCCGCTGGAGCGCACTGCGGCGCTGGGGGATGGCGGCAACGACCCGGCGATGTTCCAGCAGGCCGGGTTGTCGATTGCCATGGGCCAGGCCGAAGCGGCGGTGAAACGCCAGGCTGACCTGTGACGGGCAGCAACATCGCCGATGGCGCCGCCGAGGCGATCGAACGATTTATCCTGCCGCGCTAATGCAAAAACTGTAGCCGCTGCCGCAGGCTGCGATCGACCCGCAGGGTCGCGGCGGTCTCCAGATCGCTGAAGGCCTTCGGCCTTATCGCAGCCTGCAGCAGCGGCTACAGGTTTATCGTTCGCGGTCCGAGCCTGCGCCAGCGATTACGGGCTTACAGCCAGTAACTCACCGCATACCAGCCCAGCACACCCATCACCAGGGTGTAAGGCAACGCCATCCATACCATGCGTCCATAGGACAGGCGCACCAGCGGCGCGATCGCCGAGGTCAGCAGGAACAGGAACGCCGCCTGGCCGTTGGGCGTGGCCACGCTGGGCAGGTTGGTGCCGGTGTTGATGGCCACCGCCAGGGTCTCGAAGTGTTCGCGGCTCATCTGCCCGGAAACGAAGGCCTGTTTCACTTCGGTGATGTAGATGGTGGCGACGAACACGTTATCGCTGATGGCCGACAGCAGCCCGTTGGCGATAAACAGCATGCCCGGCTGCTGGCCCGCCGGCAGCGCCAGCACCCACTGGATCAGCGGGGTGAACAGCTGCTGGTCGTGAATCACCGCCACCACCGCGAAAAACACCACCAGCAGGGCGGTGAACGGCATCGCATCCTTGAACGCGTTGCCCAGGCGGTGCTCGTCGGTGATGCCGGTGAAAGCGGTAATCAGCACGATCACCATCAGGCCGATCAGGCCGACCTCGGCGATATGCAGGGCCAGCCCGGCAATCAGGATCAGCGCCGCCAGGCCCTGTACCAGCAGCGCCGCGCGTTGCCGGTCGGTGCGTTCGGCGTTGTCTTCGGCGGCGTAGTTGGCCAGCACCGCGCGCACGTTGTCCGGCAGCAGGGTGCCGTAGCCGAACCAGCGCAGTTTCTCCAGCAGCACGCAGGTCACCAGCCCGGCCACCAGCACCGGCAGGGACACCGGGGCGACCTTGAGGAAGAAGTCGGCGAAGTGCCAACCCATTTCATGGCCGATCAGCAGGTTCTGCGGCTCGCCCACCAGAGTGCAGACGCCACCCAGGGCGGTGCCCACCGCGCCGTGCATCAGCAGGCTGCGCAGGAAGGCGCGGAACTGTTCCAGGTCCTGGTGATGCAGTAGGGGCAGGTGCTGGTCGTCGTTGAATTCGCTGTCCTGGCGCGGGTCGTTGCCGGAGGCCACCCGGTGATACACCGAATAGAAGCCTACCGCGGCGCTGATGATCACCGCGGTGACCGTCAGGGCATCGAGAAACGCCGAGAGGAAGGCCGAGAGAAAACAGAACAGCAGGCCCAGCAGCGCCTTGGAGCGCACCCCCAGCAACAGCCGGGAGAACAGGAACAGCAGCAGTTCCTTCATGAAATAGATGCCGGCCACCATGAACATCAGCAGCAGGATCACCGGGAAGTTGTGCACCAGCTCGTCGTACAGCGCCTGGGGCGTGGTCATGCCCAGCGCCACGGCTTCCAGCACCAGCAGGCCGCCGGGCATCAGCGGGTAGCACTTGAGGGCCATGGCCAGGGCGAAGATGAACTCGGCCACCAGCATCCAGCCGGCCGCCACCGGGCCGACCGTGAACAGCAGCAAGGGGTTGAGCAGCAGGAAGGCGAGGATGCTGGCTTTGTACCAGCGCGGTGAATGGCCGAGAAAGTTGTGGGCGAAAGCCTGGGCCAGTGAACCGGACATTGGCTGCTCCTTGTAGTGAAGAAGCGCGCAAGGTGCCGCATGCACCCATGAAGATCAAGGTTCGCTGAAATCTTTTGCCACAAATACCACCCGGACCGGTGCAGGAGCCGGTAAGCCAGCTCCTGCGGGTCGTGCCGGTCAGTCTTCGCGTTTGACCACCAGGGTCAGGATGTCGTAGCTGGCCACCAGTTCACCCAGCTGGTTGCTGACCTCCACGTCCCAGGCCACCACGCCCTGGGGGATACCTTGCGGGCTCTTCTTGCCCTGGTCGATCTTGCGCTTGCAGGTCAGGCGCGCCTGGATGGTGTCGCCAATGCCCACCGGATTGATGAAGCGCAGGGTATCCAGGCCGTAGTTGGCCAGCACCGGGCCCGGCGCCGGGGACACGAACAGCCCGGCCGCCGCCGACAGCACGAAGTAACCATGGGCGATGCGCTTGCCGAACTGCGACTCCTTGGCCGCGATCTCGTCGAAGTGCATATAGAAGTGGTCGCCGGACAGGCAGCCAAAGTTCACCAGGTCGGCCTCGGTCACCGTGCGCCTGTGGGTCAGCAGCGACTCGCCGATCTGCAGGTCCTGGAAGAACCGGCGGAACGGATGTACTTCGGTCTCGATGACCTTGGCGCCACGCACGTACTCGCCGGTGACCGCCGCCAGCATGGTTGGCGAGCCTTGCACCGCCGCCCGTTGCAGGTAGTGCTTCACCGCGCGCAGGCCACCGAGTTCTTCACCGCCGCCGGCACGCCCCGGGCCGCCGTGCTTGAGCTGCGGCAGCGGCGAGCCATGGCCGGTGGATTCGGCGGCGGATTCGCGGTCCAGTACCAGCAAGCGGCCGTGCCAGGCCGCGGCAACCGGGATGGCCTTGGCAGCGATCTGTGGATCGCGGGTCACCAGGCTGGCCACCAGGCTGCCTTTGCCCCGCGCGGCCAGGGCCAGGGCTTCGTCGAGGTCGTCATAGGCCATCAGCGTGCTGACCGGGCCGAAGGCCTCGATATCGTGGGCGCCGCCTTCGGCATGCGGGTTGCGAGCCTGCAACAAGGTCGGGGCGAAGAACGCGCCCTGGCTGGTGTTTGCCCCGCGCGGCTCGAAGCCGTCCCGGGCGCCGAACAACAGGTCGCTGCTCTGCAGCAAAGTCTCCAGGCGTTCCGCCACGTCCCGCTGCTGGTCGTGGGAGGCCAGCGCGCCCATGCGCACGCCTTCCACCGACGGGTCGCCGACCACCACCTTGGCCAGCCTGTCGCGCAGGCGGCTGGCGACCGTGTCTATGTGCCTGGCCGGCACTATGGCGCGGCGAATGGCGGTGCATTTCTGCCCGGCCTTGGTGGTCATTTCCCGGGCCACTTCCTTGATGAACAGCTCGAACTCTTCGTCGTCCGGGCTCACGTCCGGGGCGAGGATCGCGCAGTTCAGCGAGTCGGCCTCGGCATTGAACGGAACCGAGTTGCGAATCAGCTGCGGATTGGCGCGCAGCTTGGCCGCGGTATCGGCCGAGCCGGTGAAGGTCAGCACGTCCTGGCCCTGCAAGCGATCCAGCAGGTCGCCGGTACTGCCGATCACCAGTTGCAGGCTGCCGGCGGGCAGCAGCCCCGATTGGTCCATCAGGCGCACCACGGCTTCGGTCAGGTAGCTGGTGGCGGTGGCCGGCTTGACGATGCACGGCATACCGGCGAGGAAGCTCGGGGCGAATTTTTCCAGCATGCCCCAGATCGGAAAGTTGAAGGCGTTGATATGCACCGCCAGGCCACCGCGGGGCACCAGGATATGGGTGCCGGCGAAGCTGCCGAGCTTGCTCAACTGCAGCGCCGGGCCTTCGTGGACGATATTGCCCGAGGGCAGTTCCCGCGACCCCAGGCTGGCATAGGTGAACAGGGTGCTGTTGCCGCCCTCGATGTCGATCCAGCTGTCGGCGCGGGTGGCGCCGCTGTGGTGGGAGAGGGCGTACAGCTGTTCCTTGCGTTCGCTCAGGTACAGCGCCAGCGCCTTGAGCCGCTGGGCGCGCTGCTGGAAGTCCAGGGCCATGAGGGAGGCGATGCCCTGGCGCCGGCCATGGTCGAGCGCCTCGGCGAAATCCAGGCGCTCCTCGTGGGTGCGGGCCAGTTCGTGGCCGTCGATGGCGCTGCGCAGCACCTGGGCGCCGTGTTGGCCGATCCAGCGGCCGGCGATGAAGCTTTGCAGGGTAGGGGCGTGAGGCATCACGATTCCTCCGGATGATCAATGAGGCCGGCGCGGCCAGCGACCGCGCCGGCGGGGTTTACCAAAGAGCCAGGGTGTAGCCGAGAATCAGGCGGTTCTCGTCGAGGTCGGTGGTCAGGCCGTTGCCCGAACGAAAAGTCAGGTTGCGCCAGCGGAGGCTCAGGTCCTTCAGCGGTCCGCTCTGGATCACGTAGGTGATGTCGGTGTCGCGTTCGGTTTCGCGGCCGTTGTCGACAGTGCCCGCCTTGACGTGGCGGCCGTCGGTGTAGCGGGTCATGAAGGTCAGACCGGGCAGGCCCATGGCCGCGAAGTCGTAGTCGTAGCGCAGTTGCCAGGAGTCTTCCTCGGCGCGGGTGTAGGTGTTGTAAGTCACCAGGTTGACCACGTAGGGATCGCCGCCGTTGAGGAACGGGAAGGCGCTGTCGCCGGACAGCTGCTGCCAGGTGGCGCTGACTTTGTGCGGGCCCTTGATCAGGCTGAACATACTGTTGAAGTTGCGGTTGTCGATCCGCCCGGCGCGCTCGGCGCCGTCGCCACGGCTGTCGAAGTAGCGCAGGTCGCTGCGCAGGCTGAAGCCGCCGCCCAGGGGCTGGGTATGCAGCAGGCCGAGGTAGTGCTGGCGATAGATCTGTTCGAGCTTGCCGTAGTAATAGCTGAGGCTCAGCTGCGGGCTGAAGGCGTAGCTGGCGCCGGCGAAGTCGAAATGATCGCTGCGGGCGGCGCCATAACCGATGTCGTCGTTGCTTGAGGAATCCCGCAGGTTGGCTTCGGTCAGGCGCCCGGCATTCAGTGTCAGGCCGCTGATTTCCTGGCTGGTCAGCAGGCCGCCCTGGAACGTCGAGCCCAGCAGGCGGGTGTCGTTGTAAGTCGCCACGGGCAGCAGCGGTTGCAAGGTGCCGATCTTCAATACGCTTTTCGACAGGCGCAGCTTGCCGGTCAGCCCCAGTTCGCTGAACTCGTCCGCCGGTTCGTGGCTGTTGGGGCCGAACGGCAGCAGGCCGGTGCCACGGCGATCCGGGCTGGAATCAAGCTTGAGCCCGAGCTCGCCAAGGGCATCCAGGCCGAAACCCAGGGTGCCCTCGGTGTAGCCGGACTCGATCCGCGCGGTGAAGCCCTGGGCCCATTCCTCGGCCTTGGACTGCGCGGCGTTGGCCTGGCGAAAGTCACGGTTGATGTAGTGGTTGCGCATTTCGATCCGTGCCTTGCTGTCGCCGATGAAGCCGGCTTGTACGCTGCAGGTGAACAGGCCCAGGCCCAGCGAGGCCATGGCCGGCAGCAGGTGTTTCGGTGAGGCGATGGAAACGGGGTTCATTGTTGTTATTCCCTGTCATCGATCGGAACGGGTTCAGTGTTTGCTGGCGCCGGAGGCGCCGATACCGGTCATCGAGCGGATGAACTGCGCGAGGTAGCGGCCACGCTCCAGTTCGGCCCGCGCCGAGGTGTCGGTCACCGAGAACAGCCAGGCACTGAGGAACGCCAGGCTCATGGAAAACAGCGCCGGGTTGGAGTAAGGGAACAGTGCCCGTTCGTGATGCAGCACGTTGACCCAGACCGCCGGGCTCAGCACCAGCAGCACGATCGCCGACACCAGCCCGGCCAGGCTGCCGGTCACGGCGCCGCGGGTGGTCAGGCCTTTCCAGAACATCGAAAGGAACAGCACCGGGAAATTCACCGAGGCGGCGATGGCCAGCACCAGCCCGGACAGGAAGGCGATGTTCTGTGACTCGAACAGCAGGCCGAGGACGATCGCCAGCACGCCGATGCACAGGGTGGCGATGCGCGACACGCGCATTTCCTGCTGCTCGCTGGCCTGGCCCTTGCGCAGCACGCAGGCATACAGGTCGTGGGACACCGCCGAGGCGCCGGACAGCGCCAGGCCGGCGACCACCGCGAGGATGGTAGCGAAGGCCACCGCCGAGATGAAGCCGAGGAACAGGTTGCCGCCCACCGCCTGGGCCAGGTGCACGGCGATCATGTTGCCGCCGCCGATGATCGCACCGTTGGCATCGCGGAACGCCGGGTCGGTGCCGACCATGACGATTGCGCCGAAGCCGACCACGATCAGCAGCAGGTAGAAGTAGCCAATGAACCCGGTGGCATAGAACACGCTCTTGCGCGCTTCCTTGGCGTCGCTGACGGTAAAGAAGCGCATCAGGATATGGGGCAGGCCGGCGGTGCCGAACATCATGCCCAGGCCCAGGGAAATGGCATCGATGGGGTTCGACAGCAGCCCGCCGGGGGCCATGATCGCGCTGCCCTTGGCATGCACGGCGCTGGCCCCGGCGAACATCGCCTCGGTGCTGAAGCCGAAATGCCTGAGCACCATGAACGCCATGAAGCTGGTGCCGAACAGCAGCATCACCGCCTTGATGATCTGCACCCAGGTGGTGGCGAGCATGCCGCCGAAGGTCACGTAGAACACTATCAGCACGCCGACCAGCATCACCGCGTAGAGGTAGCTGATGCCGAACAGCAACTCGATCAGCTTGCCGGCGCCGACCATCTGCGCCACCAGGTACATCAGGGCCACGGTCAGGGTGCCGAAGGCCGAGGTCAGGCGCACCGGGGTCTGCTCCAGGCGGTAGGACACCACGTCGGCGAAGGTGTACTTGCCCAGGTTGCGCAGGCGTTCGGCGATCAGGAACAGGATGATCGGCCAGCCGGCGAGCACGCCCAGGGCGTACAACAGGCCGTCGTAGCCGTTGAGGAACATCATCGCCGAGATGCCCAGGAAGGACGCCGCGGAGATCATGTCGCCGGCGATCGCCAGGCCGTTCTGCAAGCCGCTCATGCCGCCGCCGGCGGTATAGAAGTCGCTGGCCGAGCGGGTGCGCAGGGCGGCCCAGCGAGTGACGCCGAGGGTGAACAGGACAAACACCAGGAACATGCCGATGGCGTTCCAGTTCAAGGGGCGCGCGCTGCCTTCGGCGGCCAGCGCCAGGTCGGTGGCGAACACGCACGGCAGGGCGAACAACGCCAACAAGCGCTTCATTGGGCGCACTCCTGCTTGAGCTTTTCGTTCAGCGGGTCGATCAGGTTATTGGCGCGATAGACGTAAAAACCGGTGAGGGCGAAGGCCAGCAGCACGATTGCCACGCCCACCAGCATGCCCACCGTGGTCACCCCGCCACTCAGCGAGCGCCCCAGGGTGCTGGGGGAAAACGCCACCAGCAACACGAAGCCGTAGTAGATCACCAGCATGGCCAGGGTCAGGGACCAGTAGAGGTTCTGTTTGCGCCGCACCAGCTGGATGAAGTCGGGATGCTGGCGGATCTGTTCGATGTCTTGCGGGGTCATGGGAGCGCTCTCTTGATGTTGTTTTTGTTTTGGTTGAAACGCGGTGAATTTTTTTTGCTTCTGTAGCCGCTGCCGGAGGCTGCGATCGACTTGGGCGGCACTCCGACGAAGCGGGCGCACGGTCTTAAGATCGCTGAAGGCCTTCGGCCTTATCGCAGCCTCCGGCAGCGGCTACAGGTCAGAGCTGGTCGAAGTCCAGCACCACCTTGTCGCTGACCGGGAACGACTGGCACGACAGCACGTACCCGGCCGCCACTTCGTAGTCCTCGAGGGCGTGGTTGCTGTCCATCTCCACTTCGCCTTCGATCACCTTGCACTTGCAGGTGGAGCACACCCCGGCGCGGCACGAATAGGGCAGCTCGGCGCCCTGGGCATTGCCGGCGTCGAGGATGCTCTGGCTGTTGCGCGGCAGGTCGAAGGCCAGGGCGCGACCGTCGCTGATCACGGTGATCTGGCTGACTGCCGCGTCGCGCTGCCGGGCCGCCTCGCGCGCCTCGCGCTTGTGCTGGCTGCCAGCGGCGGCGAACAGCTCGAAGTGAATGCGCTCGGCGGCCATGCCGCGGGCTTTCAGGCTGTCGCGCACGGTTTCGGTCATCTCCTGCGGGCCGCAGATGAAGGCCGCGTCCAGGGCCTTGACGTCGAGCCAGCGGGAGAACAGCCGGGCACATTTGTCGGCGTCGATCCGGCCGTTGTAGAGGTCGACGTCCTGCTGTTCGCGGCTGAACACGAAGATCAGGTTCAGGCGTTGCAGGTAGCGGTTCTTCAGGTCTTCCAGCTGTTCGCGAAACAGGGCGGCGGAGCTGGAACGGTTGCCGTACAGCAGGGTGATGCGGCTGTGGGGCTCGGTTTCCAGGGTGCTCTTGATGATCGACAGGATCGGCGTGATGCCGCTGCCGGCCGCCACCGCCAGGTACTGGCCATGGCGCGCGGGGTCGAGCTGGACATGGAAGTGCCCGGCGGGCGGCATCACGTCCAGGCAGTGCCCGGGCTTGAGCCGGTCATTGGCAAACGCCGAAAAACGCCCGCCGGCCACGCGCTTCACGGCAATGCGCAGCTCGCCGTCGTTGACCCCGGCGCAGATCGAATAGGAACGACGCACTTCCTCGCCATCCAGCTGGGTGCGCATCACCAGGTGCTGGCCCTGGGTGAAATGAAAGCTGTCTTGCAGGTGCTGCGGGATCTCGAAGGCGATGGACACCGCGTCGCGGGTTTCGCTGCGCACATCCTTGATGGTCAGGCTGTGGAATTTGCTCATGGTTGTTCTCCCACTGACGCGGCGTCAGATGCACTTGAAATAGTCGAACGGCTCCAGGCAGTCCCGGCAGCGATACAGCGCCTTGCAGGCGGTCGAGCCGAACTCGCTGAGCTGTTCGGTGTGGGCGCTGCCACATTGCGGACAGCAGATGGCAGCGCTTTCGCCCAGCAGGCTGCGCTTGCTGCTACTGCCCACGGGCGGGGCGATGCCGTAGGCCCGCAGCCGTTCGCGGCCGCTGGCGGTGATCCAGTCGGTGCTCCAGGCCGGGATCAGCCGGCGTTGCAGGCGGGGCGCGGAAAACCCGGCGAGTTCCAGGGCGGCGCGGATATCGCCCTCGATCACCTCGGTGGCCGGGCAGCCGGAGTAGGTCGGGGTGACCACCACCTGCAGGTGGCCGTCGTGCCAGTCGAGGTCGCGAACGATGCCCAGGTCCACCACGCTGACCACCGGCACCTCCGGGTCCATGACCGCGCCGAGGATGTTCCAGGCGGCTTCCAGGTCGCCCGGTTGCTTGGCACGGGCGCCGCGGTCGCTGGAAATCAGTTCACCAGGTCGCATCGGGGTAGGCTCGTGGCAGTGCCTGCATTTCCGCCAGCAGAATGCCCAGGTGTTCGCTGTGCAGGCCGCAGCGGGCGTCCAGGTAGAAATGGCTGGGGGCCGGTGGCAGGGGCAGGGTGGCGCTGGCGAAGATCCGCGTCACAGTGGCCTGCCAGGCGCTGGCGACCTGTGCGGGGTCGGCGATGAGGCCGGCGTTGTGCAGGTGGTTTTCGCTGTCGTCGCCGCTGATCAGCTCGACGGTGAAGCGCCAGAGCAGGGGAATCGCCTCCAGCATGCGCTGGTGGCTGTGCTCGGTGCCGTCGCCCAGGCGCTCGACCCATTCGCTGGAGCGGCGCAGGTGATAGGTGACTTCCTTCACCGCCTTGGCGGCGATCCCGGCGATGCGCTCGTCGCTGGACTGGGCCAGGCCCTTGAG
>Ga0207976_100245_pt1 | contig 29362 bp, 30 predicted proteins | sample LakWasMe94_HOW11_2_FD_183916 | JGI IMG/M metagenome (GOLD analysis project Ga0207976, IMG submission 183916) | Freshwater sediment methanotrophic microbial communities from Lake Washington under simulated oxygen tension - Sediment Metagenome... | ecosystem: Environmental > Aquatic > Freshwater >... | reverse complement strand
CTCAGGTGGTCGCGCAGATCGGAGAGGGTGTGAACGAGTTTCATCGTGCTTAGTGGGTGTTCGTCTTGTCACCAGGCGTGCAGACTGTCGTCCGGGAACGTGCCGTTTTTGACCGCGGCCACATAGGCCTCGAACGCGCCGCGGATGCTGCTGGCGTCGTCCATGAAGTTGCGCACGAACTTGGGGTTCTTGCCCAGGTTCAGGCCCAGCATGTCATGCATGACCAGCACCTGGCCGGCGGTGCCCTTGCCTGCGCCAATGCCGATGGTGGCGCAGTGCACCAGCTCATCGGTCAGCTCCTTGGACAGCGGTGCGGGCACCATCTCCAGCACCAGCATGCTGGCACCGGCGTCTTGCAATTCATGCGCCTGGCGTTTGAGCACTTCGGCGCTGGCCTGGGTCTTGCCCTGCACGCGGTAGCCGCCCAGCGAGTGCACGGTTTGCGGCGTGAGCCCCAAGTGCGCGCAGACCGGGATGCCACGTTCCACCAGGAAACGCACGGTCTCGTTGGTCCAGCCTCCACCTTCGAGCTTGACCATATGGGCACCGGCTCGCATCAAGACGGACGCGCTGCGGATGGCTTCTTCCTTGGACTCCTGGTACGAACCAAAGGGCAGGTCGCCAATCAGCCAGGCCGTGGCCTGTGCGCGGCGCAGGCCGCGTGACACCATCTCGGTGTGGTAGCGCATGTGCTCCAACGTGACACCCACCGTGGTGTGCAGGCCCTGGCAGACCATGCCCAACGAGTCGCCGACCAGGATGCTGTCAATGCCGGCAGCATCGGCCACCGCCGCAAAGGTGGCGTCGTAGGCGGTGATCATCGTGATCTTTTCACCCCGGGTGCGCATCTCGGCCAGACGGGGCAGGCTGATGGGCTTGCGGCTGGGCATGGGGGATGCTGGGGGTAGCGTGCCGTAGGGGGTGGCGTGCAGGGCGGCTGCGTTGCTGTCGGTGATGTGTTGGGTCATAGAGCAGAGTTCCGTTGGCGGAGTTTTAGGCTAGATCGGGCGAATACTAACCGGATCGGCGCCGGCGTGTGGGTTGTCTTGACAACGGGGTGTGGCGCTAGGCGTTTGCGGTCTGCTCCGCACATCTCAGGTGGGCGAATACGCCAGGCGCACATAGATCGGCGCAAAGGCTTCGGCCTGCGTGATTTCGATCAGGGTTTCCTTGGCCAATTCCAGCAACGCAATAAAGGTTACTACCAGCACGGGCGCGCCACTCTCGGGGTCAAACAAGTCCTCAAAACCGACAAACCGGCGACCTTGCAAACGCTTGAGTACCATGCCCATGTGCTCGCGCACCGACAGCTCTTCGCGGGTGATCTTGTGGTGCTGGACCAGCTTGGCGCGTTTGAGGATGTCGCGCCAGGCTTCTTGCAAATCGGCCAGGTGCACATCGGGAAAGCGGGGCGCCAGCGATTGCTCGATGGTGATTTCGGCTTTGAGGAAATCGCGGCCAAACTGGGGCAGGGCATTGAGCCGTGCCGCCGCCAGCTTCATTTGCTCGTATTCGATGAGGCGGCGCACCAGCTCGGCACGCGGGTCTTCGGCCTCTTGTCCCTCTGCCACTTTCTTGGGTGGCAGCAGCATGCGCGACTTGATCTCGATCAGCATGGCCGCCATCAGCAGGTATTCGGCCGCCAGCTCCAGGTTGCGGTTGCGGATCTGGTCCACATAGACCAGATACTGCTTGGTCACGCTGAGCATGGGGATGTCCAGAATATTGAAATTCTGCTTGCGGATCAGGTACAGCAACAAGTCCAGCGGGCCTTCGAAGGCTTCCAGAAACACTTCGAGCGCATCCGGCGGGATGTACAAATCCTGCGGCATTGCAAACAGCGGCTCGCCATAGAGGCGCGCCAGCGCGACCTGGTCCACCACCTGTGGCATGACCGGCAGATTGGCCAGGCCGGTGTCGGCAGAGTCCGATGGTGGGACGGGTTGCGTCATGGGGTTGCTATCAAAACAATAGCCACCCACGCATACTTTACGGGGGCTACAGCCTGAATTGACTCTTACTTGCCGTCGGCCTGGTAGACGTAGGGCTTTTGCGCGACCTTGGCCTTGCGGTAGCCAGCCCAGGCGTCACGGTCGACGATCTTGTTCCACAACAGGGCCAAGCCCTTGCGCTGCTCGTTGACCAGCTTGGGTTCGTCTTTCTTGAGTTGCTCAATGAACAGCGTGGCTTCGGATTTGTAATCGGGGCGGCGGAAAAAACTCATGGGGTGACCTCGTTGAGCCGCATGTGGGCTCTTTGCGGCATTTTACCGGGCGAATTGCGGTGTGCTGGAAAAGTCGGCCCAGGTCAGCCGCCCGCGCCTAGGGCATCGATGCCGGGGAACCGGCTACCGTCATCGACCAGTTGCACGATGCGCTGAAACTCGGCCCTCAGTTCCAACTGCGCCACGCCGCTGCGCGCATCCAGGGCCTGCCCCAGATCCATGGTCTTTGCCGATAGCGCCACCCCCTTCGTTGCGAGCACGACGTGGTTGGCGCGCTGCGGGACGCGCAGGACCACCATGTGGCCGCGGTAGCTGGTGTGCACCCGTTGCAAAAAGACGTGGTGGGCCGGATGGTCGCTGTCCAGGTTGATGGCGATGACCCCTGGTGATTGCAATACACGGCACGCGTCTTCGTAAAAGTCTTTACTACTCAACTGCGCGGATTGGCCGTCGCCGTCGAATCCATCAACCAGGATGGCATCAAAGGTCTCGCGGCTGTCGCGCACGAATTCGGCGCCGTCTGCGCAAACCACCTTTAGGCGCTCATCGTCATCGGGTAGTTGAAAGTGCCCGCGCATGGCAATGACATGGGGGTTGATTTCCACCACCGTGATGCGGGTCTCGGGCAGGTGCTGGTAGCAGAACTTGGCCAATGATCCCCCGCCCAGACCCACCATCAGGATGTGGCGTGGCTGGGGCACCGGCAGCAGAAAACCCATCATGGTGAGGGTGTAGGGCAGCTCCAGCCGGTTGGGCTGCTGCACCGACATCAGGCTCTGCAACTCGCCTTGCCGAAAGCGCATGGAGATATGGTCGCGGTCCGCGTAGACAATGGGCCGTGGATGCACCCAATGCGTGAAAAAGTCAGGCATGCTGGGCAAGCCAGGCGGGCCAGTCCGCGCAGTATTTTTGAATGTCGGCGCGCAAGCTAGCCGGTGCAATGTCGACGCTGTGGCTGGCAAACACGATGACGTTGCCATCGTCGTTGGTCGTCACTTCGACCATGTTGCCGCCAAACACCTCGTCGATGCGCGCAATGAACAACTCGTACTGGGCATGTGTGTTGTGCAGGTTGATGACCAGCACACCGCCCTCCGCCAGAGACTGTTTGCACGCTGTGTAGAACGCCAAAGAGCACAATTGCTCGGGCTGCCCCTGGTAATCAAAACCGTCCACCAGCAGCACGTCGACCTGTCCCGCGGCGCCGCGGACATAGTCTGCTCCATCGGCCTCGACCACACGGAAGTATTCGCCATCGTCGGGAATCAAGAACTCTTGCCGCATGGCGATGACATGCGGGTTGATCTCGACCGCGGTGAACAGCGTGTTCGGAAAATGGTGACGGCAAAACTTGGCCAGGCTGCCGCCACCCAGGCCAATCATCACAATGTGCCGGGGGTGGCGGTTGAGCAGCAAATACCCCATCATCACCTGCGTGTAGTCAATTTGCAGCGCGTTGGGCTGGCTGACACGCATCAGGCTTTGCTGCTGGTGGATGGTGAAGTGCAAGGCCTTGGTGTCAATGTCATCATAGACAAAGGGTTGTGCGTGCACCGTGCGTGCACGCGGGGTTCGTTCCTGTATTTCAGCGTCCATAGTACCTTTGCTAACGCCCCGATTCGCTGTGCGACAGTGCGGCGCCACCGCGCGCCAGCGCCCGTGAGGCCAGAAACACACGCGCCATACTGGGCAACAGGTCCGCCCATGCGGATTCGTCAAAACCGTGCGGGCAACGCACGCCGGCCAGGCTGGTCAAGGCCCGGGAATCGCCCTTGACGGAAAAGGCCACGCGGTTGGTGGCGCTGGGGTCATCCACCACGAGCAAGGCGCCGTGAAAGCTGCCCTGGAGTCTGTCCACCACCACGTCAAACAGCGGGTTGCATCCGTGCAGATTGGCCACCAGCATGCCGTTGGGGTTCAGCGCACGGTAGCAGTCGTCATAAAACTGTGATGAGCCCAGGGCCGGTGGCAGACCGTCAATGTCGAAACCGTCTGCCAGTATGACGTCAAATGTCTCGTCAGTATTGCGGAAAAATTCCGCGGCGTCGGCCTGCCGCACGGTAAAGCGGTGGTCATCGGAGGGTACGGCGAACGTATCGCGCAGGGCAATCACGTGGGGATTGATTTCGACCACGGTGATGTCGCACTGCGGTAGGTGGCGATGGCAAAACTTGGCCAGTGAGCCGCCGCCCAAACCCACCATGGCCATGCTGCACGGACTGGGGTTGTGCAGCAGGAAGCCCATCATGATCTTGGTGTACTCCAGCTGCAATTCGTCGGGCCGCAGGATGTGCATGCGGCTTTGCACATCCCTGAGCGAGAAGAACAAGGACTTGCTGGTCAGGGTCTCGTAGACGACCGGCTTGGTATGCGCTTCATGGGTCAGCCGTTCTGGTTGCGACATGGTTTCCTTGTGGCTGTGCGGGCGTGTCGACGCCCTGGCAATTGCATTGAGGGTTTTAGGCCTTGAACCGCGGTTTTGCAATGGCCGAAGTCTACTTGGACTTGCTTTTAAGACAACTACTATGATAATAACATTATCATGTTTCTGGCGATTTTTGGTCCAATTTCCGTGTTGGTGGCGGGGCCAACGTGACTAAAATGAACATCCAATTAACATGCAAATCTCATGGAACTTAAAACTGCGCGCCTGACGGTGTTGATCGACCCGGCGAAGAAAAAGGCCTTCGAGACCCTGTGCGCGCGCCAGGATTTGACACCCTCCCAGGTGGTTAGGCGTCTTATTCGCGACTACCTGGTGCAGCATGGCGTCGAGTTCGTGCCCAGTGGCCAGGTCGCAGAACCTGGGACTCCGGAAGACCAGGGATGACAGTTTTTCTTCCATGACGGTCTAGGTAAGACATGCACAGTTTCACGCACCCCGGCAACTGGCTCCATCTGGATTGGGTGTTGGTCGTGGTGTGTGCGTGGTTGGTGATCGGGTGCGCCGGTGTTGCGGCATTGCGGCGCTTCCACTTTGTGGCCACGGTATTGTTCCCGGTCGGCGCATGTTTCTCGGTGCTGTTGATGGCGCTTGCACTGAGTGCCACCTTTGCTGGCGCGGAAGTGGCGGTGCTGCCCCTGGGGTTGCCGCAACTGCCGTTCCATTTGCGGCTGGACAGCTTGTCGGCCTTCTTCTTGTTGTTGATCGGGGGTGTGTCGGCGGGCGTTTCCACCTTTGCGGCTGGCTACTTCCGCAAAGGCGAGGGCACGCCACCGGGGTTGATTTGCCTCGAATACCACGTGTTTCTCGCCAGCATTGCGCTGGTCGTGCTGGCCGACGACGCCTATGTCTTCATGGTGGTGTGGGAGACCATGGCGTTCTCGTCCTTCTTCCTGGTCATGGCCAACCACCGCATTCCCGAGATCCGCCGTGCCGGTTACTTGTACATGCTGGTGGCGCACATCGGGGCCCTGGGCATTCTGTTGTGCTTTGGCCTGCTGCAGGCCAATACCGGTGACTACACCTTTGCCAATATGCGGGCCCAGCACCTGACGCCGTTCTGGGGCTCGGTCGCGTTCTGCCTGGCGGTGTTCGGCTTTGGCGCCAAGGCCGGCTTGTTGCCGCTGCATGCCTGGTTGCCCGAGGCGCACCCGGCTGCGCCATCGCCGTTCTCCGCGCTGATGAGTGGCGTGATGCTGAAGATTGCGTTGTACGGCATTTTGCGGGTCGGCTTCGATCTGCTGCAGACCCGCATCTGGTGGTGGGGCGTGCTGTTGATGGCCGTGGGGCTGGCCACCGCGTTGTTTGGCGTGGTGTTCTCCACCGTGCAGGTCGAGATGAAGCGCCTGCTGGCCTACTCGTCGATTGAAAATATCGGCCTGATCTGCGCGGGCATGGGCCTGGCCATGCTGTTCGCGTCCCATGGCATGCAGGCCTTCTCGGCCTTGGCCCTGACGGCGGCGATGTACCACATGATCAGCCATGCGTTCTTCAAGAGCCTGCTGTTTTGCAGCACGGGCGCGGTGCTGCATGCCACCGGCGAGCGCAGCCTGGGCAAGCTCGGCGGCCTGATCCGTTATATGCCCTGGGTGGCCTGGCCTACCCTGATTGGCGTGCTGTCCTGCGCCGGTCTGCCGCCGTTTGGCGGCTTTGTGGCCGAGTGGTTGTTGCTGCAAAGCTTTCTGTTCACCACGGGCCTGCCCGGGGCGTTTCTGGACATGCTGGTGCCGGTGATGGCGGCCATGATCGCGCTGATTGCCGCGCTATCCGGCTACACCATGGTCAAGTATTTCGGCGTCATCTTCTTGGGGCAACCGCGCGATGACAAGCTCGCGCAGGCCCACGACGCCGGAGCGTGGGAACGCCTGGGCATGGTGTGGCTGGTGACGGGTTGCGTGCTGCTGGGCCTGTTTCCCAACCAGATGATTGCGTTGATCGACCCACTGACCCAACTGCTGGTGCATGCGGGTCTGGCCCACACCGTGGCCGAGAACGGCTGGCTGTTGGTGCCGGTGCATATGGACCGCGCGAGCTATGCGCCGACGATCTTCTTGCTGGGGGTGATGGCCACTTTTGGCGCCACCTATCTGCTGGTGCGCAAGCTCTACCACGCGCGCATGCGCCGGGTGCCACCCTGGGACTGTGGCCACCCCTGGCAGACGGCGCGCATGCAGGATTCGGCCGAGGGTTTTGGCCAACCCATTCGCCAGATCTTCGAGCCCTTCTTCCGCATGGACCGGCATCTGCCCACGGCCTTTGACTCCGAACCCAGCTACAAGGTCCAGGTGGACGACCCGCTGTGGCACTGGCTGTATCTGCCGGTGGTGCGACTGGTGGAGCGGGTGTCCAAGGTGGTGGGGCTGTTGCAGCAGGGCCGCATTGCTGTCTATCTGATGTACAGCTTTGTGACGCTGATCGTTGTCTTGCTGGTGGTGCAGCGATGAGCGCCCTGGGCGTGTTGTCCCAACTGCTGGCGCTGGTCACGGCCCTGCTGTTGGCGCCGCTGTTGACCGGCTGGGTCAACCAATGGCGCCATTGGCTGCAAAACAAATCCGCGCCGGGCTTGCTGCAACCCTACCGCATGCTGCACAAGCTGTTCAAGAAGGAATCCCTGGTGGCCGAGCATGCGTCGTCGCTGTTTCGCATGGCGCCCTATGTGGTCTTCGGCTGCATGCTGTTGGCCAGTGCCATTGTGCCCACCCTGTCCACGGATTTGCCGTTGTCACCGGCGGCCGACGCGATCGCGCTGGTGGGTCTGTTTGCGCTGGCGCGGGTCTTTATTTCGCTGGCGGCCATGGACGTGGGCACGGCCTTTGGCACGCTGGGCGCGCGCCGCGAAATGCTGGTGGGCTTTCTGGCCGAGCCGGCCCTGTTGATGGTGCTGTTTTGCGCATCGATGATCACGCGCTCCACGTCACTGACCGTCATCGTGGAGACTCTGGCCAACCGGGACCTGGCCATCTACCCCAGCCTGCTGCTGGCCGGCGTGGCCTTCACCATGGTGTCGCTGGCCGAGAACTCGCGTGTGCCGGTGGACAACCCCGACACGCACCTGGAGTTGACCATGATCCACGAGGCCTTGATCCTGGAATATTCGGCTCGCCACCTGGCCCTGCTGGAGTGGGCCGCCAGCCTGAAGCTGTTTGCCTACTCCTGCATCGGCCTGGCCCTGTTTGCACCCTGGGGTGTGGCCCATGCCCAAGCGCCCTTGGCACTGCTGCTGGCGTTGCCGGTGCTGGTATTCAAGCTGGCCGTGGGCGGCATCGCGTTGGCACTGATTGAGACGCTGAGCGCCAAGATGCGCATCTTCCGCGTGCCCGAGTTTTTGGGCACCGCCTTCTTGCTGGCGGTGATTGGCCTGCTGGTGAACGTGTTGCTGGGGGTCGGATGATCGCATTGGCGCCCCAGCTCATCAACCTGTTTGCGACGCTGATCCTGTTGCTGTCGTTTGCCATGATTTCGCAGCGGCGCATCGTGTCCCTGATCAACATCTTTGCGATGCAGGGCGTGGCCTTGGTGGCGGCGTCGTTCTTGCTGGGTTACGCCACGCACCAGACCGACCTGTATGTGTCGGGCGCGCTGACGCTGGTGCTCAAGGTCATCTTCATTCCCTGGATGCTGCACCGCTTGATCCGCCGGCTCAATGTGCGCTGGGACGTGGAGACACTGATCAATATCCCCACCACCATGTTGGTGGGCATTGGGCTGGTGATCTTCGCCTTCAGCCTGGCACTGCCGGTGTCGCGCCTGTCGCACTCCATTGCCGGTGGCTCGCTGGGCATTGCGCTGGCCTGCGTGCTGCTGTCCTTCATGATGATGATCACCCGCTCCAAGGCCGTGCCCCAGGTGATCGGCTTTTTGTCCATGGAAAACGGGCTGATCTTTGCCGCCACCACGGTCACCAATGGCATGCCGATGATTGTGGAGTTTGGCATCGCGCTGGATGTGCTGGTGGGTGTGCTGATCCTGGGTGTGTTCATGTTCCAGATCCGCGAAAAGTTCGACAGCCTGGACATCCACAACCTCGAAACCCTGAAGGAAGAATAGGAATGAACGCGCTGGCTTTCGTTCTGGGTTTTCCACTGCTGGGCGGTCTGGTGTTGGCCCTGGTAGGCCACTGGCCGCGCGCACGCGATGTGAATGTGGTGTTCAGCCTGGGCACCTTTGTGGCGGCCTGCTTCCTGACCGACTACGTCATCGACCATGGGCCGCAAACGGTGTGGGGCCAGCAGTTTTTCATCGACCCGCTGAACGTTTTTCTGGTCACGCTGACGGCCTTTGTCGGCATGACCACCGCCATCTTCTCGCGCCCCTATATGCGCGTCGAGCAGGATCACGGCAAGATGACGCCGCCGCGCATGCGGCTGTACCACAGCATGTACCAGTTGTTCAGCTTCACGATGCTGCTGGGCTTTACCACCAACAACTTAGGGATCATCTGGGTGGCCATGGAGGCGGCCACGCTGACCACCGTGTTGCTGGTCAGCGTGTACCGCACCTCGGCCAGCCTGGAGGCGGCGTGGAAGTATTTCATCCTGTGTGGCGTTGGCATCGCGCAGGCGCTGTTTGGCACCATCCTGCTGTACATGGCGGCCGACAAGGTACTGGGGCCGGAACACGCCACGCTGCTGTGGACCAGCCTCAATGATGTCAAGGGTCAGTTGGACCCGACCATCGTCACGCTGGCCTTTGTTTTTCTGCTGATCGGCTATGGCACCAAGGTCGGCCTGGTTCCGCTGCATAGCTGGTTGCCCGATGCCCATGCGGAGGGGCCCACGCCTGTGTCGGCCGTGCTGTCGGGGCTGCTGCTCAACGTGGCCATGTATGCGGTGTTGCGTTGCAAGGTGCTGACCGATGGCGCATTGGGCACGCCCATGGCGGGGCAGTTGATGATGGGCTTTGGCCTGCTGTCGGTCACGGTGGCGGCGTTCTTTTTGTCGCGGCAAAAAGATGTGAAGCGCATGTTCTCGTACTCGTCCATCGAGCACATGGGGCTGATCACGTTTGCCTTCGGCATGGGCGGACCGATGGCCAACTTTGCAGGCCTGCTGCACATGACCGTGCACTCGCTGGTCAAATCGGCCATCTTCTTCACCGTGGGCCACGCCACGCAAAAGGCTGGCACCCAGGTCATGAGCGAGATCCGCGGGCTGATCAAGGTCAACCCCACGGTGGGCTGGGGCCTGATGCTGGGCGTGATGGCGATTCTGGGCATGCCGCCCTTTGGCGTGTTTGCCAGCGAGTTTTTGATCCTGATCACGGCCATGCGTGAGCAGCCCTGGGCCGCACCTTTCCTGTTCCTGGCGCTGGGCGTGGCGTTTGCGTCCATCCTGTCCCGCGTGTTGCCCATGGTGTTTGGCGACACCACGCTCAAGGCCCTGGCCCATCCACCGGCGCTGCTGCCGGTGTTTTTGCACTTGGTGCTGGCCCTGGTGCTGGGTTTGTACATACCGCCTTACCTGAACGGTTGGTACGTGCAGGCGGCTTCCATGTTGGGAGGGGTGATGCCATGAAGATACCCGGTCTTGATGTGGAGTTCAGCGCGCTGCAGGCCCCGGTGCCGCTCTGGCATGCACGGGTGACGGCGCAGGAGTGGTGCCTGGCCGCCTCCGCCGTGCGCGAACGCGGCGGACGCCTGCTTGCGCTGTGGGCCGGGCATGCTACAGAAGTGATAGCTAATGGCGTAGCAACGACGAGGGCTAGCGCGGTATTTGTCTCCTATGTTTTGCTGGAAGGGGTGTTCTGGCTGGCCTTGCCACTGGACTACGCCAACGGTGCGGCGCTCTACCCTGACCTGTCCGGGCTGTTTCCCGTTGCTGCCCGCATGCAGCGCGCCGCGGCTGACCTATCGGGCATTCAGGCCCAGGGCGCGCGCGACCAGCGACCGTGGTTGAACCACGGCGCCTGGGCACAGGACCATCCTCCTCTGTTGCAGAACCCGCTGGCCCTGCCCACGCCCGTGCCGGGTGCGCTGGTGGACTATCCGTTTGTGCGGGTGGAGGGTGATGGCGTGCACGAGATCGCGGTGGGCCCGGTGCATGCCGGCATCATCGAGCCCGGGCACTTTCGCTTCTCGGTGGTCGGTGAAAAAATTCTGCGGCTGGAGCAGCACCTGGGCTACACCCACAAGGGCATTGAGCAGCGCATGACACAGATGGCGCCGCTGGATGCCCACCGCCTGGCCGGACGCGTGTCGGGCGACTCCACCGTGGCCTATGCCTGGGCCTACTGCATGGCGCTGGAGTCGGCCACGCAGACCACCATTCCCCCACGCGCCGCCTGGCTGCGTGCCCTGCTGCTGGAGCGTGAACGCGTGGCCAACCACCTGGGCGACCTGGGCGCACTGGGCAATGACGCGGCCTTTGCCTTTGCGTTGGCCCAGTTCTCGCGCCTGCGCGAAGAATGGTTGCGCAACGCCAAGGCCGCCTTTGGCCACCGCTTGATGATGGACTGCATAGCCCCCGGCGGCGTGGCGGTGGACCTGGACCGCGGCCAGGTCGAGCCCATGCTGCGGCTGTGTGATGCGCTGCAGGTGGAGGTCAAACGGTTGTTCGATATTTTTGAGGCGCACGCGGGCTTGCAGGACCGCCTGCTCACCACCGGCCGCGTCACGCCGGCGCTAGCCGCGCAGTTGGGCCTGACGGGCCTGGCGGGGCGCGCCAGCAGCCAGGCCTGGGACCTGCGCTGCGACCATCCCTTTGTGCCCTACACCGACCTGCGCGTGGCCATGGCCATCCACAAGAACGGCGATGTGGCGGCGCGTGTGGCGGTGCGCTTTGAGGAAGTGTTTGAGTCCCTGCGCCTGATGCGGCGCATGCTGCAGGAGCTGCCCGATGGCCCACTGCGCAGCGACGTGGTGCTGGGCGCCGACCCCGCGCGGGGGGCGGGCTGGGTCGAGGGCTGGCGTGGCGAGATTTTTGTGGCGCTGGAGCTGGCCAGCGCCGAGCAGGGCCACCGCATTCTGCGCTGCCATTTGCACGACCCATCGTGGCAAAACTGGCCGGTGCTGGAGCATGCGGTAATGGGCAATATCGTGGCCGACTTTCCACTGATCAACAAGTCGTTCAACCTCAGCTACTCGGGGCAAGACCTATGATTTGGAAAACCATCTGGTTGATCGGCAGCGGCGGTATTCGCACCGAAGACCCACCCGATATCGGCGCGCAGGCCGAGGCTGAGGTGTTCCGCATCCAGAAGGAGCTGTTGGACATCCTGGGCCAGGCCCTGACGATCCGCGAAGTGGATGCCGGCTCCTGCAACGGTTGCGAGCTGGAGATCAACGCGCTGGGCAACCCCTACTACAACCTCGAAGGCCTGGGCATCCGCTTCGTGGCCAGCCCGCGCCATGCGGACCTGCTGCTGGTCACCGGCCCGGTGTCGCGCAACATGGAGACGGCATTGAAGCGCACCTTTGAGGCCACGCCCGAGCCCAAGCTGGTGGTGGCCGTGGGCGACTGCGCCTGCGATGGCGGCATGTTTGGTGAGAGCTACGCCACGCGGGGCCGCGTGGCCAACGTCATACCGGTGGATGTCGTGGTGAACGGCTGCCCGCCCGAGCCGGTGGATATTTTGCGCGGCATTCTGACCGCGGTGCGACGGCGGATTCAGATCGGCAAGGCCGTACCCTAAACGCGACTAGGAGTGTTGGTTTGGCTTGGCCGCATCGCCGTGGCTGACCTTGGGCCCAGAGGCAAACCGCCCATTGCGCACATCGTCCATCAGCGGCCCCCAGGTCACGACCATGAGCAATAGCGCCAGCGGCACCGTGGACACATAACCGTAGACCTTGAACCCATAGGCACCCACCAAGGCACCGGTCAGGAAACTGCCCACCAGCAGCGCGTGGATGCGCATCTTGGTGCGGTTGGCCATTACTTTCTGGCTGAACGGCAAGCGGTTGAAGTAGAAAAACTTGCCCAGCTCAATGCCCAGGTCGGTCATCAGCCCGGTGACGTGGGTCGTGCGGATCTCCGCATGCGACACCTTGGTGATGACTGCATTTTGCAGCCCCATGATGAAGCACAGCAGCATCACGGTCAGCGGCACAAACAGGCTGGCAAACGGGTGGATGGCCGCGCCAAAGATGCCAAAGATCAACAGCAGCGCCGCCTCGACCAGCAGGGGGCGGGCGAAGGCGCTGCGCATCTGGCGGCGCTGGCTCCAGTTCACCATCCAGGCCGTGGTCATGGAGCCCAGCACAAACGACATCAGCAAGGCCACGCTGGCAAAGGCCAGTTGCACCTTGCCCAGCACCAGGTTGTCCGCCACCGACGACAGGATGCCCGACATGTGCGAGGTGTACTGCCCCACGGCCAGAAAGCCACCGGCGTTGGTGGCGCCAGCGATGCCGCACAGCGTGCAGCCCAGGCGCAGATTGGTTTGGGCGCTGCGGTGGGTGTCGGCCCACCAGTGCATGCGGTAGCTCATGGGTGCCGCTCCGCAGCCATCAACGTGCACACTCCCGATGGTCGGGAGGGCAGGTGCATGCGCGGTCGTGACCCATGGCGTGCTGTCAGTGGATGCGCATGCCGGGCTGTGCACCCGGCCAGGGGTTGAGGATGTAGATACCGGGGTTGGACTTTTCATCCCCGTGGCTGGCAGCAAGAACCATGCCCTCGGACACGCCAAACTTCATCTTGCGCGGCGCCAGGTTGGCCACCAGCACGGTGAGCTGGCCGACCAACTCTTCGGGCTTGTACATGCTGGCAATACCACTGAACACATTGCGCATGCGGCCTTCGCCGGCGTCCAAGGTCAGGCGCAGCAGCTTGGTGGAGCCTTCGACCGCCGCACACTCGACGATTTTGGCGATGCGCAGATCGATCTTGGCGAAGTCGTCGATGCTGATGGTCGGCGCGATGGCCTCGCCGCCGGGTACGGCTGCTATAGTTTCGGGAGCGGCCTGCGCTGATTCCACGGGGGCTGGAGGCTCAAACAATGCATCGAGTTGCTCGGGGGTGACGCGTTGCATCAGGTGTTGGTAGGGCTGGATGGCTTGCACATTGCCAGCCACATCCCACCGCTGCATGCTCTGGCCCACAAAGCCTTCCACCGCCTTCGCCAAGCTGGGTAGGACGGGCGCCAAGTAGCGCGTCAGTGCAGCGAAGGCGTTGATGAGCACTGAGCAGACCTCATGCAGCTTCGCGTTGTTGGCAGCGTCCTTGGCCAGGTCCCAGGGCTTGTTTTGGTCGACGTAGGCGTTGACGCGGTCGGCCAGCAGCATGATCTGGCGGGTAGCCTTACCAAAATCTCGTGCTTCGTAGTCTTCGGCCAAGCTGCCTTTGGTTCTACGAATGCTATCGAGCACGTCATTGCCTTCTACGCCAAATTCTGTGACCAGCTTGCCATCAAATCGCTTCGTCAAGAACCCCGCCGCACGACTGGCGATATTGACGTACTTGCCAATCAGGTCTGAGTTCACCCGCGCCATGAAGTCATCGGCATTGAAGTCCACGTCTTCATTGCGGCTTGAGAGCTTGGCTGCCAGGTAGTAACGCAGCCACTCGGCGTTCATGCCCAGGTCCAGGTATTTGAGGGGGCTCAGTCCCGTGCCGCGGCTCTTGCTCATCTTCTCGCCGTTGTTGATGGTCAGGAAGCCGTGCACAAACACGTTATTGGGCGTCTTGCGGCCGCTGAACTTCAGCATGGCGGGCCAGAACAGCGTGTGGAAGGTCACGATGTCCTTGCCGATGAAGTGGTACTGCTCGGTGTCGGCGGCGGCCATGTATTCGTCGAAGCTGCGCGTGTCGCCGTGCGTGGCCTTGGGACCACCCTTGTCGAACCAGTTCTTCAGCGATGCCAGGTAGCCCACCGGCGCGTCCAGCCACACATAAAAATACTTGCCCGGCGCATCGGGAATCTCAATGCCGAAGTAGGGCGCGTCACGGCTGATGTCCCAGTCGCCCAGGCCTTCGCTCTTGCTGCCGTCCGGGTTGGTGCGCACGCTGAACCATTCCTTGATCTTGTTCGCCACCTCGGGCTGCAGCTTGCCATCTTGTGTCCACTGCTGCAGGAACTCCACGCAACGTGGGTCGGATAGCTTGAAGAAGAAGTGCTCCGAGCTTTTCAGCTCAGGCTTGGCGCCGGACAGCACCGAGAACGGGTTGATCAGGTCGGTGGGTGCGTACACCGAGCCGCAGACTTCGCAGTTGTCGCCGTATTGGTCCTTGGCGTGGCACTTGGGGCATTCGCCCTTGATGTAGCGGTCCGGCAAGAACATGTTCTTTGCGGGGTCGAAGAACTGCTCGATGGTCTTGCTCTCGATCAGCGAGCCGTCTTTGCTGTCACGCAGGTCGCGGTAGATCTGGCGCGCCAGTTCGGTGTTTTCGGGTGAGTGTGTGCTGTGCCAGTTGTCAAAGCTGATATGGAAACCGTCCAGGTACTGCTTGCGCCCGGCGGCGATGTCGGCCACGAACTGCTCGGGCGTCTTGCCGGCCTTCTCGGCCGCAATCATGATGGGCGCGCCGTGGGTATCGTCTGCGCCGACAAAATTTACCGCGTGGCCCTGCATGCGCTGGTACCGCACCCAGATGTCGGCCTGGGTGTACTCCATGATGTGGCCGATGTGGAATGGCGCGTTGGCATAGGGCAGGGCAGTGGTGACGAAGAGTTGGCGTGGCATCGGGGGAGGCTTTCAAGAGACAGCCCGCCATTTTAGTCGCCCGTCGGTGGGGATCCGGCGGCTGGGCTTGGTTTGTTGCGCGGAGAAACTGCCGACAAGCTATCGCAGGCGCAGTGGGTCTAGCCGCCGGTCTACGCCGGTGGGCAGGCGGCGTGCGTTGTCGTCCAGCATGCACACCGCCTCGGGGTCGGTCCAGTTGAAGAAACCGCAAATCTCCAGCCGCTGGCGCTGCGCGTCGGCGTAGCCCAGGGCCATCAGCTCGCTGGTGTAGCCGGTCTCGAACAGCAGGTAGCTGGCCAGCGCCGAACCTTTGACGTCGGCCTGGCGTGATGACACCCCCACGCCGCCCAACATGGTGCGCACGGCGTGGGGCAGGGCGTCGATGTGCCTGGAGGCGATCATGTCGATCCGTTCGCTGGGGGATATGACCAGCAGTTCCAGTGGCCGCAGGGAGCTGGCCTGGCGCGCCGCCTCGGGCACCAATTTGATGGTCTGGTTGATGCGCTGGGCACGTTCCACGTCCACCGCCAGCGCGTCCAGAAAGATATTGGACAGCGCATGGCCGGCAATCTGCGCGATGGACGGGTAGCTGTGGTTGGGCCGCTGCTGGGCGCTGTTCTTGGGCTCGTGCATGCGCCCGGCCCCGACCACCAGGATGCGGTCCGCACCCAGGTGGATGGCGGGCGAACACGGAGCCGACTGGCGCATCGAGCCGTCGCCAAAATATTCCATGTGGTCGTTGATCTGCAGCTCGGTTGCCGGAAACACAAAGGGGATGGCGCTGGACGCCAGCAGGTGGGCATGGGTGATCTTGTCGTGCACGGCCAGGCGTTGGCTGCGTATCCAGGGCTTGAGGTGCTGGCTGCCCTCGTAAAAGGTGACGTGCTCGCCGGTGCTGTAGCTGGATGCCGTGACGGCCAGCGCCTGCATGTGGCCCTGGCGAATCAGTTCCGGCAAGCGGTCCAGTGGCACCAGGCGGGTCAACAGCTCTGCCAGCGGGGCGTTGTCCAACAACGAGCGGGGTCTGACGCGGCGCCACTTGGCCAGAATCCAGCCCAGTGACAGCAGCGTCAGCCAGGTGGCGCCCGAGCGCAGCATGGCCAGATGGCCGGCGCGGTACACCTGGTCGGCGTGGAAGCCGCGCCAGGTCTTGGCGATCATGCGCACCGTGGCGTCAAAATCGTCGGAGCCGCAGGCCAGCGCCGACGCGTTAATGGCGCCGGCCGAAGTGCCGGTGATGATGGGAAAGGGGTTGGGCTCGTTGCCCGCGCCGCAGGCCAGCCGGATGTCGGCAATGGCCTCCAACACGCCCACCTGGTAGGCAGCACGTGCACCGCCGCCGGTTAATAAAAGCCCTGCGGGGCGCTTGGAAGAAATTGGCTCGGGCATGGCAACCATTATGGGAGGTGGTCAGCACTTGTAAATGGTCCGTCGGCATGAACGAGACGGGGGTTAACCCGTATCAGCCTGCGCGACCCAGGGCAATCGCGATAGCCGCTGTGGCAGGGGCCGGGTTCGATAGACTACGCCCATCTTCAGGAGAATATGCATGAGCGTGACAGTGCAAGCGATCAACGCGGCGATTCAAGCCGTCATCGATCCCAATACCGGCAAGGATTTTGTATCGACCAAGGCGGTCAAGAACCTCACCGTGTCCGATGGCGACGTGGCCTTGGATGTGGAACTGGGTTACCCCGCCAAGAGCCAGATTCCCGCGTTGCGCAAGGCCTTGATTGCCGCCGCCAAGGGCGTGCCGGGTGTTGGCAACGTGTCGGTCAACGTGGCATCCAACATCGTGGCTCACGCCGTGCAGCGCGGTGTGCAACTCTTGCCCAAGGTCAAGAATATCGTGGCCGTGGCCTCGGGCAAGGGCGGCGTGGGCAAAAGCACCACCGCCGTCAACCTGGCGCTGGCATTGGCCGCCGAAGGCGCACGCGTGGGCCTGCTGGACGCCGACATATATGGCCCCAGTTTGCCCATGATGATGGGCATCGAAGGCCGCCCCGAATCGGCCGACGGCAAGACCATGGAGCCGCTGGAAAACTACGGCATCCAGGTCATGTCGATTGGTTTTCTGGTGGCCCAAGACGAGGCCATGATCTGGCGCGGCCCCATGGCCACGCAGGCGCTGGAGCAGCTGCTGCGCCAGACCAACTGGAACGATCTGGACTACCTGATCGTCGACCTGCCGCCCGGCACCGGCGACATCCAGCTCACGCTGAGCCAGCGCGTGCCCATGACCGGCGCCGTCATCGTCACCACGCCGCAAGATATTGCCCTGCTCGATGCCAAGAAGGGCATCAAGATGTTTGAAAAGGTGGGCGTGCCGATTCTGGGCATTGTGGAAAACATGGCCGTGCACGTATGCAGCAACTGCGGCCACGTGGAGCATATTTTTGGCGCGGACGGCGGCAAGAAGATGGCCGCCGAGTACAACATGGACTACTTGGGCGCGCTGCCGCTGAACATGCAGATCCGCCTGCAGGCCGACAGCGGCAAGCCCACCGTGGTGTCCGACCCCGATGGCGAAATCGCCGGCATCTACAAGGCCGTGGCCCGCCAGGTGGCGGTGTCGATTGCGGCGCGCAACAAGGATTTCTCCTCCAAGTTTCCGTCCATCACTATCAGCAAGACGACCTGATAGGCACCTGCGGTGTCCAGCCACCATCCTGCCATCGAAGTTGCGGTAATCCTGCGCAAGGAGCGCATCCATGGCGCCATGAGCCGCTGGCAGACCTGGCGCTGGGTGCTCGACGACGTGGTGGCGCACGAGCCCGGCTTTGGCACGGCGCCCCGCCTGCTCTATAAAAATGATAGCGAAGAACGCTGGCTGCACGGGGGCTACCGGGTCGAATTGTTTGAGGATGACACCGAAGGCTCAACGCGACCACGCCGACCCCCGGCTGGTTTGTGCTGTGGCGCATGGAAGACGAGGCCACGGTGAGTGAGGAACCCATCGCGCGGCCGGTGGTGGTCAGCCTGAGCTACCTCGATGCGAGCCGCTGGCTGGACGCCCAGGAAACCGTGGAGCAGGTACCAGCGCCCGAGGCCGTGGTGCAGTGGCTCAAGGCCTTTATCGCCGAGTTCTACCAGCCCGAAGTCAAGCGCCCCAAGCGGCCCGAGAGCTTCAAGTCGCTGACGGATCGCTTTGGTAATCCGGTGTCTATCAGCACCGCCAAAAAGCATGGTTGACAGTTTCTTAGGCCGTTGGTCCCAGCGCAAGGCGGACGCCCGCGAAGGCAAGCCGCTGACCGAACCCGAGGTGGCGCCGACACCCGAAGCTCCGCCTCCGTCGGCAGTGCTTGCCCAGCCGACAGCAGTACCCGGCGTGCCAACGGCCATGCCTGTGCAGAACCTGGCTGCGAACGCTGATCAACCCGGCCCACCACCGCCCCTCACGCTACAAGACGCACAGGCGCTGAACAAGGACTCCGACTTCAAGCCCTTCATCGATCGCGGCGTGGACCCCACGGTGCGCAACACCGCGATGAAGAAACTGTTTACCGATCCGCACTTCAATGTCATGGACGGCCTGGACACCTACATCGACGACTACTCCCAACCCGACCCCTTGCCCCTGGCCATGCTGCGGCAAATGGCCAGCGCCCAGTTCCTCAAACTGGTCGACGCAGAACCTGAACGTGCCCAGGCCGGTGGGGCAAACGCCGAGCCATTGCCCGACCCACTACCTGATCCTCTGCCGCCCCTTGTGTCCGGGCCGGATGCAACGCCCCTCTCACTCGCGACACCCGCGGCCACGCCCAGCGACCCCACACCCCTCACCAGACAGGACCACTATGCCAACCCTGATTTGCGACTGCAACCAGACCATGCCGCTGGACGCCCAGACCTTGGGAGTGGCGCTGCATGAACCGCTGACGCTGCACTCCACGCTGTGCCGCCGCCAGGCCGGGGCCTTCCAGCAGGCGCTGGCTTCAGGGGATGAAGTGGTGGTGGCCTGCACGCAAGAAAGCCGCTTGTTCCAGGAGATTGCCGCACAGACCGCGGGCGCGGCCAGCGTGCCCATCCGCTTTGTCAACATCCGCGAAACCGGCGGCTGGAGCAAGGATGCCGCGCAGGCCAGCCCCAAGATCGCCGCGCTGCTGGCCGTGGCCCACCTGCCGCCGCCCGATCCCGTGCCCACCGTCAGCTACCAGAGCGCTGGTCGCGTGCTGGTCATAGGTGCGCTGGATGCGGCCGAGCAAGCGGCTGCCCTGCTGGCCGATACGCTGGACGTGACCGTGTTCAGCCAGGGGGCAGGCGACAACGGCGGCGCGCAGGAGCGGCGCTATCCCGTCTTGACCGGCAAGCTGGACCGCCTTACCGGTTGGCTGGGCGCGTTCGAGCTGGGCTGGACGCAAAGCAACGCCATTGACCTGGATCTGTGCACACGCTGCAATGCCTGCCTGGCCGCGTGCCCCGAGCAGGCCATAGGCTTTGATTACCAGATCGACAACGCGCTGTGCCAATCGCACCGCGCCTGTGTGACGGCTTGTGGGGTTGCTGGCGCCATCGATTTCACCCGCGCGCCCCAGACGCTGACCGAGCGCTTTGACCTGGTGCTGGACCTGCGCGCCACGCCCGCATTCAGCCAGCACGCCTTGCCCCAAGGTTACTTTTCGGTGGGCAGTGTGGCACCGGGGCGCACCGACCTGATGACGGCCATCGTGCGCCTGCGCAACCTGGTCGGCACATTTGAGAAGCCACGCTTCGTGGCCTACAAGCAAAAGCTGTGCGCCCACAGCCGCAATACGCAGGTGGGGTGCACGGCGTGTATCGATGTGTGTTCGGCCTCGGCCATCCGCAGCGACACCAAGCGCCAGCAGGTGGTGGTCAACGCCAACCTGTGCGTGGGCTGCGGCGCCTGCACCACGGTGTGCCCCAGTGGCGCCATGGCCTATGCCTATCCGCGCCCGGCCGACCAGGGACGCACCATCAAGACGCTGCTCAGCACCTATGCCCGTGCCGGTGGCCAGCACGCTGCGCTGTTGCTGCACAGCCAGGAGGGCGGCGCCCGCCTGATGGGCGACCTGGGTCGCGCCGCGCGGCTGGACCCCGCCACGCATGGCGTGCCTGCGCGCGTGTTGCCGCTGGCGTTGCACCACGGCGCGTCCGTGGGCTTGGAGCTGTGGTTGGCGGCCATAGCTTTTGGTGCGTCGCAGGTCTGGGTGTTGCTGACCGAGGAAGACGCACCGCAATACCGCGAAGCCTTGCAAACCCAGATGGACGTGGCGCAGGCTATTCTGAGCGGCCTGGGTTACGCCGGCACGCACCTGCGCCTGCTGCACGCCCGCGATGCGCGCGATCTGGCCGCGCTGGACGCGGACCTGCAAGCCCCACCCGCGCAAGGCGTGGCGCTGCCCGCCAGCTTTACCGTGCAGGCCGACAAGCGCGCCACGCTGGAGCTGGTGCTGGACCACCTCATCGCGCAGGCGCCACTCAAACCCGATGCCATTGCCTTGCCCGCCAAGGGCTCACCGCTGGGCGCATTGGCCATCAACACCGACGCCTGCACGCTGTGCCTGAGCTGCGTCAATGCCTGCCCGTCCGCCGCGCTGCAAGACAACCCGCTGACGCCCCAGCTCAAGTTCATCGAGAAAAATTGCGTGCAGTGCGGCCTGTGTGTTAGCACCTGCCCGGAAGATGCGTTGGCCTTGCAGCCCCGCTTGCTGCTGGGGGCGCAACGCCAGGAGGCGGTGGTGATCAACGCCATGCCGCCCTACGTCTGCATACGCTGCAGCAAGCCCTTTGGCACACTCAAGGGCATAGAAGCCATGGTGGGCAAACTGGCGGGCCATGCCATGTTCCAGGGCGCGGCGGCGGACCGTCTGAAGATGTGCGGCGACTGCCGGGTGATTGACATCTACTCGGCCGACAACGAAGTCAAGATCACGGATATCCGCTAAGCCCGTCCTTGCGGCACGCCCATTACGCCACTTACGCCCCTTACGTCTCACGGCCATTACGCGCAGAAAGCCCGCATGACACAACACGATGCCCCCCTGTCCGCCACCGCCGGTCTGGACGAAGAAACGGCGCGCGCCGAGTTGTACGGTCTGCTGGCCCTGCTGTTCTACGCGCCACCCACGCCGGACTTGCTGGCACAACTGCGCGTGGCGGCAACCGACGCACCGGCCGCCGGTGATTTTCTGGAAGAGCCCTGGCGCGCGTTAGTTGGCCTGGCCCGGGATATGCACGACGAGGCCATCGCCACGGAATACACCACGCTGTTTGGCGGCGTCGGCAAGCCCGAGGTCTACCTGTTTGGCTCCTACTACCTAAGCGGCTTCCTCAACGAAAAACCACTGGCCGCCCTGCGCACCGACATCGCGGCCCTGGGCCTGGCCCGCGCCGACGCCATGTCGGAAACCGAAGACCACGTGGCCTACCTGTGCGAGGTCATGCGCTACCTGATCGCCGGTGACGATGTGGCGGTCGCCAACCTGACCCAACAACAGGTTTTTTTTGCGGCCCACCTGCAGCCCTGGCTGCCGCGTCTGTGCGACGCCCTGCACGCCCACCCCCAAGCCCGCTTCTATGCAGGCGTGGCGGACCTGACCCGTGCCTTTGTGGCCGTGGAGGCGCAGGGGTTTGATATGCTGGTGTGATGGGTTGAATCAGCTTGGTCCAGGGGTACTGGCGCGAGCGAATGGGCAATGCGCTGGTGGATGAGTCAATTTCTACCCAATTTGGGGTTAATGATGGTAAATGAGCCAACGTTGCGAACGAAATATGCCGGTAGCCCTCGTGGAATATACGTACACAGCTATTATTTTTATAGTTCCTTTGAAAACCTGCTTTGCGTCTCACAGGCATGGACTGATGCGGGCAGAAGGTTTAGAGTGTTCCTTTGTCAAGCTAGGGAGATACCCATGCACCCGGATCAATCCGTATTGCTAGCGCTGGGAGTGTTGTTGACTGGCCTGGTCAACACGGCCGTTGCCGCACCCGATGTTTTGCGCGACGACCCCAAACGCCCCGTCGCGGAGATCAGCAAGGCCTTGCACATCCAACCCGATCAGTTCCGCGCGTGCTTCGCGAATGTCTCGCCAGCGCCTGCAGGCCAACACCCCGAGGCAGAGCGCACCCACGCGAACAAGGCGGTGCTGCTGGCTTGCCTTCAAAAGGCCAATCCAAAGATCACCAACGACGCGCTGGATGCCGTGATGGATAGGTATCGCCCCGGTGGCCGGGAGGCGCAAATGCCTTCGCCGAAGCAATGATTGTGAGTTGATCCAAAGAGTGCCGCCTTGGATGCGAACGCCTCAGAGTTTGGCTTGACAATACACTGCGGAAGTCAGGTGTGGGGCGGAAGCGGGCATAGGTCATCTCCGTCCAATTTGTCTTTTGATCTTCCCAGCAGGCCCAGATTCGGCCCGACTTTTCGTCACTTCTGCAAGAATATCGAGATACGTGTAATAGGTCGGCAAACTAGCTCGCGCGAGGATGCGAACCGCATCCGGGAGGATTTGATGGCCAACTTATGGAGCAGAGTCCAAGTTATAGAGCACTTCTTGTTGCTCGGGACATTGCGTTAGAGCTTTTCAGTTCACCAACAGAAGGAGTGGGCGTGTCTGAGCAAGATGAATTCGTAGCTTTACTTGAAACGCTTGACGAAAGCGAAGTGCGGAGGAGGTTGGCCGACGGCTCATATGGGGTGCTGACGGACCCATTCTCGAAGGTGCCGAAAGTGCAAGCGTTTTTAAGATCCAAAGAGGCCGAGCGATCGGCAAGTGCAGAGGCGAGTCGTTCGGCGCGTGAAGCAGCAATGCTCGCCTCAACAAAAGAGGCTAACGAACTTGCGCGAGAAGCCAACACCATCGCACGGTCGGCGAGTTTTGCGGCGACCGCCGCCGCCTCGGCGGCTTCTGAGGCCAACGGAATCGCACGATCAAACCGCAAGATTGCAATTATCGCAATCGCGTTAAGTATTGCGACAGCAATCGTCGTTGCCGCTATCCAGGTCATGTATGGCACCAAGTAATAGCCGCGCTACGCGAGACTGCCGGGGAAGCGCCGTCGTTGGTTCGACCGTGCCCGTTGTCCTGCATCGAAGTAGGTTCGTTGTTCATGTTTTTGTCCATGGTCATGCTAGCCATCTCCGCTCTGACTGGTTGGTCATGGCCGACCTTTCGGCGGCATACCGCCAACGTTAGCCATCAGGACTGCGGGTTTCACCAGCGTGGCCAGAACAACAACAAAATATTTGAACTTTGAGACGTTGCAGGCGCGAGGAGGCAGCGCGAATACGGTCATCAAATTGATGATGGCCTGTAATGACCTTTCACTAGCCAACCAGTCGCTGTCCGAATGGAAGAAAGAATTGCCGAGCGGGAAGAAATTTCGCCAGATCGGAGCCGGCATGTACTTTGTGAGGGCACAGCTTGCTCACCTTCACGAGGGCTTGAAGGTCATCGAAGAAATCAAGAAAGACCCGACTCTAATGGCGCTTGTAGCCCGCTGCGACAGCCAAACTCAACAATCTTTCAAGGAGCTTGAGCAGTTCCTGTCTAAAGCGCCGAAGCGTCCCGAGTTTGAGCAACTCGTCGGCCGTGTCCGGCACAACCTGACGTTCCACTACGATGAAAGCGGCAAGCTTATCGAGCACGCGATCTCAGATAGATCTTCACGCCCCAACGCGAGAATGTCATCGATAACCCGAGGCGATACCGCCTATCTTTGGCATTTCAAAGTTGCCGACGATGTTGTTGATAGCATAGTGGTTCGCCAAATCTGGGCGATTCCGCGTGAGCTGGATGTCCGGGTCGAAGCCGATCGAATTGCCGACCGAGTTCACCAAATATTTCTTTGGTTTGTCGATTTCTCTGGGGAGTTCATATGGAACTACTGCGAAACCTGATGGTTAACCCTGCAATCCACCGGCCTGCGCGAAAAGCCGCGCAGGCCGGTGATTTTGAACGTTGAGGCTGCAACTGTAATGATCGGGAACCGCACTCCCTCCACCTTCGCAGGCCGCCTCGTGGATGGCCTTGCTGTTCACGTATTCCCGTGCGTTCTTATTGCCTGGCTTGTTTTTGACCGGCCTAGCTACATCGTTGTTTATGCCGGCCTCTGCACGCTTGCGTTGGCCTTGCTTAATGCGGCGTGGCCTTCATCGCGAGTCGGCGCGCTATACGCCAGGCTCCCATGGCATCGACGCTAAGACCTTTTTGGTGTCCCACCTCGCTAGTGGTTGTTGGTGGGCCATTTCTGTGTTTTGTCACCTGCCGAGTACCGCCAGCGTTACGTCAGCTTTGGAGCAGAGTGAAAGTCAACTACGCGTCTTATGCGGGTTTTTTGCGCCCTCGACTTCAAAGAAGTGCACCAAATGAAATCGACGTTACCCCTTGAAGTCAACGCGCTCGCATCCCGCATTCTCAAGGTCAACCATGCAGGTGAGAACGGCGCTGTAAACATCTATGCAGGGCAGATATTTTTCGCTCGATTCACGGCTCCCGGCATGGTTGCGGACCTGGTTGAGTTCAAGTCGCACGAGGAAAGACACCGCGCCATATTCTGGGCAGAGTTGCAGCGCCGCGACCGTCCGCGTTGCCGCAGCTACTGTCGCGGTGGAGCGTGTAGTTCTGGGGCATCTTGAGCAGCAACTTCGTCAGTTGTCAGGAAAAGACCAAGCTGCCGTTGACGCCATCGAGTCGATCGTCGTCGAAGAGAGGCGGCACCACGATCAGTCAGCCTCACACGTTACGGCAGGTCAATTCTGGCCAAGGGTTCTTTCCCCCATCGTTTCAGCCTCCACCGAGGCAGTCATCTGGGTCGGCATGCGGGTCTGAGGTTCGCGGCACCGCTCAGGCTAGCATTTGAACGAATCCTTGCGCCCTACATAATCCCTCAAGACTTCGCTTTCTTCGCCGGCTTTGCCTTGCCCGCACTGTTGAGTGCAACAGCTTGTCGGATCAGCGCGATGAAGGCGGCCGCGTCCACATCTTCTCCTTCTGCGATGTCCATCGCGCGGCGTGCATTGCCCTCCAGGCTAGAGTTGAACAGAGAGGCCGGGTCTTGCAGAGACGCACCTTTCAGAAAGGTCAGTTTCACCTTGTCCTTATAGGTCTCGCCGGTACAGATGATGCCGTCGTGCGACCATACGGGAGTCCCCATCCACTTCCACTCTTCGACGACTTCCGGGTCCGCCTGCTGGATGAGCTTGCGCATCGTGCCCAGGGTCGCGCCGCGCCAGTCACCGAGTGTGGCGATTTTTTCCGAGATCAGCTCCGATGCCGATGGGCTGGGGCTTGCGTCTGATGGTTTCTTCATGTGCTCATCCTGGAATTTCCTGAGACTTTTCATGTGTGGCGGTCGAGGATACCGCGATCGAACACCGCGAACACCAGCCCCGATAGTCTGCGTAAACTTGGCGTATCACGACCTGTTCAGCCTTGAAGGGAGACACCCGACATGCCCACGAAAACATTCTCAGGCGGCCGCATCCGCCAGGCCGATTACGACCCGGTATCGCAGCAGTTGGACCTACTGTGGGACAACAAGACCGTGCTTGCCTATAAGCAAGTGCCCGAAGAGGTGTTTCGCCGACTCTGCAATGCGCCCAGCCCGGCGACCTACTGGGAGGACCGGATCGCGGAGGAATACCCGAAGGGCATACCGAGGAAGTCCAATGCCGACGATGGCGGCGCCAAGAAGCTCAGTGACTTGTTTGGAGGCGGGGATTAGAGCGTAGCGAGCAGGTCCAGCCGAATCTATCGAAACGGCGACAGCTCTGTGCGTTCGTATTCGCCATCGTCGCGCTTGGGCGTGCTGCGTGTCGGGGGCATCGCCGTCTTGGGGCCCGCAGGGGCGGTCGCGGTGGCCTTGGGTGGCCGCTTGGTCTGGCGCCGGTCCAGTATGGACGGGGGCTCTTCGGCGACCGGTGCGGGGCCCGGGTCGTGTGCCCAGACCAGAGGGGGCGGCAAGACGCTGAAGGGGCAGCCGCAGTCGGGCGAGAAACGCCACGAGATGACGTGCTTGGAATGGTCTACCGTGGGTTCAAAACGGTCCAGTCCGCGGATCAGTTGGGATTCCAGGGCGGGGGCGTAGCGCAAGAACAATTCGTGCCACCGCATCAACATCAACTGGATGTGCAGCTCTTCGTTGTTCGGCCCGTGGGGGACGGTGAAGACTTCGCAAGACAACCAGTCAAAGGGGATGCCGTGGCGGCGCAGCGTGTCTTTTAGTACGACGCGCACGAGTTCGCGCTGGATGTCGGCATGCGGTCTGACGCTGTGCGCGGGTGCCGACGGGTACGGCGCAGGGCGAGACTCGGGCGCATGCGGCACGGGCCGCGACTCGGTGGCGTCACTGGGGACGCTGTGCTTTAAGAACTTGAACATCAACTTTCCTCCTTGACCTTATACCCTCGACTGTACCGGGTCGCAATGCTTTAGAACAGCAAAAACTGTTCCAGACGCGCAGCCGGAGTGGGCCGGGTTTGGGGTTTTGTACTATGGTTTTCCCTGTGTTGTGGCGATGGCAAGGCTTCAGCCATTGCTGTATGGATCGGTACGTCGTACAGTAGCACCTATGCACGGCTGTGCATACATACAGCCGACGCCACCGGAGACCTGCCATGCAAGACTCAGCCCCCAAGCCGTCACGCCGCGTTTTCTTTGTGGGAGCCGCCGCTGCCAGTGCCGCCGCCGCGGCCGTGGTCGGCCTGCGCATTCCCGCTGAGGTGGTGGTTGCAGAAATGGCCCCTAAAGCCGCACCCGAAAACGGTGGCGGCTACAGCCTGTCAGAACACGTCAAACGCTATTACCAAACCGCACGCGTCTAGGCGCACGGGTTTGGTGCTTCTTCCTCGCTCCTTTGCTTCGCTCACGGAGGGCCTTCCATGCTGCTCACAAAGACATCACCCACCGGTGGGCATGACGCGGCCCAGCGCGCCGGGTCGCCGCGATTTGTCCAGAGTTTGACGCGCGGACTCAGCAACGCGTTGCCGACCATGGACCGGCGTACGTTCCTGCGCCGGTCGGGTTTGGGCGTCGGCGTTGGCCTGGCGGCTTCGAAATTGACCTTGGTCAAGAAAGCGAGGGCCAATGGCGTGGAGAAGATGGGTGCAGGTGCCATTGCCGTCAAGCGCACGGTGTGCACCCACTGCTCGGTCGGTTGTGCCGTGGACGCCGTGGTGGAAAACGGCGTTTGGGTGCGGCAAGAGCCGGTGTTTGATTCGCCGTTGAACCTGGGCGCACACTGCGCCAAGGGTGCGGCCCTGCGCGAGCACGGCCATGGCGAGTACCGGCTGCGCTACCCGATGAAGCTGGTCAACGGCAAGTACGAACGCATCGACTGGGACACCGCGCTGAGCGAGATCTCTGCCCGGCTGCTGGAGCTCAAAAAGGCCAGCGGCCCGGATTCGATGTACTGGATTGGTTCGAGCAAGCACAACAACGAACAGGCGTATCTGATGCGCAAGTTCGTCAGCTTCTGGGGTAGCAACAACTGCGACCACCAGGCGCGCATCTGCCACTCCACGACGGTGGCTGGCGTGGCCAATACCTGGGGCTATGGTGCGATGACCAATTCGTACAACGACATGCAGAACAGCAAGTGCGCGATGTACATAGGCTCCAACGCCGCCGAGGCGCACCCGGTCAGCATGCTGCACATGTTGCACGCCAAGGAGACCGGCACCAAGATGATTGTGGTGGACCCGCGCTTCACCCGCACCGCGGCCAAGGCGGATGAGTTTGTTCGCATCCGCTCCGGCTCCGACATTCCCTTCCTGTTTGGCGTGCTGTACCACGTGTTCAAGAATGGCTGGGAGGACAAGCAGTACATCAACGACCGCGTGTTTGGCATGGACAAGGTCAAGGAAGACGTGATGGCCAAGTGGACGCCCGACAAGGTCGAAGAGGCCTGCGGCGTCAAGGAAGAACAGGTCTTCAAGGTCGCCAAGATGATGAGCGACAACCGCCCCAGCACGCTCGTGTGGTGCATGGGCCAGACGCAACACACCATTGGCAACGCCATGGTGCGCGCATCATGCATTCTGCAACTCGCACTGGGTAACGTCGGCAAGAGCGGTGGCGGTACCAACATCTTCCGTGGCCACGATAACGTGCAGGGTGCCACCGACGTGGGCCCCAACCCCGATTCACTGCCCGGCTACTACGGCATTGTGGAAGGCGCCTGGAAGCACTTCGCCAAGGTCTGGGGTGTGGACTTTGAGTGGATCAAGAAGCAGTTTGCATCACCGGCGATGATGAGCAAGCCCGGCATCACGGTGTCGCGCTGGATCGACGGCGTGCTGGAAAAGAATGAGCTGATCGACCAAGACTCCAACCTGCGCGGCGTGTTCTATTGGGGCCATTCGCCGAATTCGCAAACGCGCGGTCTGGAAATGAAGCGCGCCATGGACAAGCTGGATCTGCTAGTCGTGGTGGACCCGTATCCATCGGCCACCGCGGCCATGGCGGCCATGCCCGGCAAGCCAGAAGACCTGAATCCCAACCGTGCCGTCTACCTGTTGCCAGCCGCCACGCAATTCGAGACCAGTGGCTCGGTCACCGCATCGAACCGCTCCCTTCAATGGCGCGAAAAAGTGATTGAGCCGCTGTGGGAGAGCCGCAGCGACCACATGATCATGCAGCAGTTTGCCGACCGTTTGGGCTTTGGCAAGGAGCTGTCCAAGAACTACAAAATGCAAAAGGTCAAGGGGCTGGACGAGCCGGTGCCTGAAGACATCTTGCGCGAAATCAACAAGGGCGTGTGGACCATTGGCTACACCGGTCAAACGCCGGAGCGGCTCAAGGCGCATATGCGCAATATGCATTTGTTTGACGTGAAGACACTGCGCTGCAAGGGCGGCAAGGACCCGGAAACCGGCTACGACATGACTGGCGATTACTTTGGTTTGCCCTGGCCATGTTATGGCAATGCGGAGCTCAAACACCCCGGATCCCCCAATCTGTACGACACCTCCAAGCATGTGATGGATGGTGGTGGCAACTTCCGCGCCAATTTTGGTGTGGAGCGGGATGGCAAGAGCCTGCTGTCCGAAGACGGTTCGCATTCACTGGGCGCGGAGATCACCACCGGCTACCCGGAGTTTGACCACGTGTTG
>Ga0207976_100242_pt1 | contig 29534 bp, 23 predicted proteins | sample LakWasMe94_HOW11_2_FD_183916 | JGI IMG/M metagenome (GOLD analysis project Ga0207976, IMG submission 183916) | Freshwater sediment methanotrophic microbial communities from Lake Washington under simulated oxygen tension - Sediment Metagenome... | ecosystem: Environmental > Aquatic > Freshwater >... | reverse complement strand
AAAGCGGCCAACCCTGCGGTCGGCAAAGTAGCACTCCAGTGTTTCTTTCACGGTGCGGAAGGCCAGCTCGTCCCAGGGCACCTCGTCTTCGGCAAACAGCCGCGCCTCGATGGTCTCGTAGCCCGGGTTGAACTGGTCGCTGAGCAGCGTGGCGCGGTAGAACAGGTGTACCTGGCCCACGCGGCGCACGTTCAGCAGGCTGAACAGGGGGCCGATCTCGATCTGCGCACCGGCTTCCTCATCGGTCTCGCGCGCCGCACCCTGCGCTGTGGTTTCGTCCAGCTCCATGAAGCCTGCGGGCAGCGTCCATTTGCCCCAGCGGGGTTCGATGTTGCGCTTGCACAGCAGGATGCGGCCATCGGGCAGCGCGGGCACCGTGCCCACCACATTGAGCGGGTTCTCGTAGTGCACCGTGTTGCAGGCGGGGCAGACCGCACGCTGTTTGGTGTCGCCGTCGTCCGGCAGGCGGTACACCACGGCGGTGCCACAGGCGCGGCAATGTTTGATGGGGCTGCGGTAGGTCATGCAGGGGTTTGAGGGTCAGAATGGCTGGTAGCGCTAGTGAAACATGCGCTACCAGCTATGAAAATCGTAGCGTTTTCGGCGTTCGCCTAGCCGGGCAGCAGAGCAGCCCGGTGGTCTTCAGACTACGGTCAAGCGCAAAGGCGTGAGGCCGTCCACACCGCCTTCGAGCGTATCGCCACGCACCACGGCGCCCACGCCTTCGGGGGTGCCGGTGTAGATCAGGTCGCCGGGCTGCAGCTCCCACGCGGCCGACAGGTGCTCGATGGTCTCGGCAATGTTCCAGATCAACTGGGTCACGGTGCTGCGCTGGCGGTCCGCTCCGTTGACCTGCAGCCAGATGGGCGCATTGGCCACATCACCTGCCTGGGCTGCCGGCGTGATGGGACCGATGGGCGCGCTGGCGTCGAAGCCCTTGCCAATGCACCAGGGGCGGCCCTGTTTCTTCATGTCGTTTTGCAGGTCGCGGCGGGTCATGTCCAGGCCCACGGCGTAGCCGTAGATGTGCGCAAATGCGTCGGCGGCCTGGATGTTCTTGCCACCCTTGCCGATGGCCACCACCAGCTCGATCTCGTGGTGCAGGTTGGCGGTCAGGCTGGGGTAGGGCAGTTGCCCGGTTTCGCCCGCGTTGACGACCACGATGGCATCCGCAGGCTTGAGGAAGAAGAACGGTGGCTCGCGGCCGGTGAAACCCATCTCCTTGGCGTGTTCTTCGTAGTTGCGGCCCACGCAGTAGATGCGGTGCACCGGAAACCGTTCGCCGCTGCCCACCACGGGCACGCTGACCACGGGGGCTGGAGGAAACACGTAGCTCATGTCTGCCTTTCAATGGTTCTGGGAATGCTGTCAAAAAACCCGGGCGCAGTACCGTGTGCGCCGCAGTGTGGCAGTGTGCCATGGGCGCAGACCCTCTGCTGGGGGGCGCTACACTCGCGCCCATGGCAAAGAGCTTCGATTTCCACAATACGCCGGGCCACCTGGTGCGCCGCGCCCACCAGCGGACCGTGGCACTTTTCATGGAAGAGACGGCCGGATTTGACGTGACGCCGGTGCAGTTCGCCATCCTGCACGAGCTGCTGGCCCAGCCGGGAGAAGACCAGGTCACCCTGGCGGCCCGCGTGGCGTTCGATGCAGCCACTTCCGGCTCGGTGATCGGGCGCCTGGAAAAGCGCGGCTGGATCCGCCGCGAGCCCGACACCCGCGACCGCCGCCGCAAGCTGCTGTGGATCACCCCCGAAGGCGAGGTGGCCGCCCTGCAGATGCGCGACGCCGCCCAGCGGGTGCAGGAACGCCTGACCGCACCGCTCACCGCCCAGGAAAGCGCTGACCTGATGGTGCTGCTCTCCAAAGTCGTATACAACCACCAGGACCCGGCAGGCACTTCGGGCGCCTGACCGGCACGTCCCGCGCTCTCAGGCCCCAGAGGCCTGCCATTTGCGGCGTGCTGGCACCACGCACGCTGCGCCGGTTCCGTATCCCCACAGACCCCATCACAGGCACCGTTCTTCCATGCAGCTGTACAACTACTTCCGCTCCTCTGCCTCGTTCCGCGTGCGCATCGCGCTGCAGATCAAGGGCCTGGACTATGACTACCTGCCCGTGCACCTCGTCAAGGGCGAACACAAGGACCCCGAGTACCTGCGCCGCATTGGCGACGCACTGGTGCCCACACTGGTGACCGACGGGGGGACGGCGCTGTCCCAGTCCATGGCCATCATCGAATACCTGGACGAAACCCACCCGACGCCCGCCCTGCTGCCCGCCACGCCGCTGGCCCGGGCCCGGGTGCGGGCGCTGGCGCAGATGGTGGCGTGCGAGATCCATCCGCTCAACAACCTGCGCGTGCTCAAGTACCTGGTGCGTGACCTGAAGGTGGATGAGGATGCCAAGAACGCCTGGTACCACCACTGGGTGCGCGGCGGTCTGGAGGCATTTGAGCGGCAGCTGGGGCTGCTGGCGCAAGAACGCGCAGCGCAGGGCATGGCGCCCTCGGTGCTGTGCTGGGGCGATACGCCCACGCTGGCCGACTGCTGCCTGGTGCCGCAGATTTTCAACGCCCAGCGCTTCAAGGTCAGTCTGGACGGCCTGCCACTCACCATGGGGGTGTTTGACGCCTGCATGGCACTGCCTGCATTCCAGCAGGCGCAGCCCTCGGCCTGCCCGGACAACGAAGCGTGACGCCTGTGTCATCGTCGGTCCCAAGCCGGCACGCAGACTGGCTGGTGCCCGACTGGCCGGCACCGCCCGGTGTGCATGCGCTGTGCACCACGCGCACGGGCGGCGTGAGCCGCGCACCGTACGACCAGTTCAACCTGGGCACCCATGTGGGCGACGATCCGCTGGCGGTGGCTGCCAATCGTCAGACCTTGCAGTCCGCCTTGCAATTCACCACCCCGGACGCCCGCGCGGTGTTCCTGAACCAGGTGCACGGCGATGGCGTTGTATTGCTTGATGCGAGCACCCCCGACGGCACAGAGGCCGACGCCTGCGTGGCCAGCGCACCCGGCGCCGTCTGCACCATCATGGTGGCCGACTGCCTGCCCGTGCTGCTGGCCCACCGCTCAGGCCAGGTGGTGGCTGCGGCCCACGCCGGCTGGCGCGGGCTGGCCGGGCACGCAGGGCAGGGCGTGCTGGAATCGGCTTTCAAGCATTTTTGCCATGAAGCGCTAGTGCATCATGCCTCGGTAGCTATCAATAACGGAGCGTCGGCGCCAGACTCTCCGGCCGCTTCAGAGCTTGCTGCCCACACGCTGGCCTGGTTGGGCCCCTGCATTGGCCCCACAGCTTTCGAGGTAGGGGCTGAGGTGCGTGCAGCGTTCTGCGACGCGCCGGGCGCATTGGGCGCTGCGGCTGCTCCATGTTTTGTGGCCCGTCCCGACGCACCGGGCAAGTACCTGTGCGATCTGGCAGGGCTGGCCCGGCTGCGGCTGCGTGCCATGGGCATCACGCACATTTACGGCAACGACAGCACCCCGCCGTGGTGCACTGTCACGCAGGCCTCAAGGTTCTTTTCGCACCGCCGCGACAGCGCCGCCCTCGGCGGCAGCGGGCGCTTTGCCGCCTGCATCTGGCGCGGCTGACGCTGCCGGCTCGGCTCCCGCATCGGCCACGCGGGCCGCAGCCTGCTCCGCGTCATACGCAGCCTGTTCGGCCGCCTCCCGTTCCTTGATCTTGCGCTTGCGCGAAGGCGTGCCCAGGATGTACACCAGGATGCCCATTGGCAGCAGGCCATACAGCGCAAACGTGATGATGGCGCCCAGCACGGTGCCCTGAGGACTGGTGGCCTCGGCCACCGCCATCATGAGAGTGACGTAGGTCCAGGCGATGACGATGAGGTACATTGGTTTGTGTGCACTGAAAGCGTTGAATTCGTTGCCATGCACCATGGCGGTGGGCAACAATGAACCCGCGAAACAAAAATCAGGCCCCAGCCGCTGCGAGCGACCAACCATCGAGGAATGAGCATGACTTCTGAATCACCCTGGGCCGAGAGCGCCCAGCAGTTCCAGCAGATTTTCGGGCAAAGCTGGTCGCAGGCGCTGCAATCGTTCCAGAAACTGGACCTGGGGGCGCAGGTACCCGCCGCCGCACCCCTGAAGCTGTCGCAAACCAAGCTGCAGGCATTGCAGCAGCAATACCTCAAAGAGGCGCAGGACCTCTGGGCGCAGGGCCTGCAGGGCACCCCCGAGGTCAAGGACAAGCGTTTTGCCGGTGAGGGCTGGGCCAGCAACCCTGTGGCAGCGTTTTCAGCCGCCGCCTACCTGCTCAATGCCCGCACCCTGATGGGGCTGGCCGAGGCGGTCGAGGCCGACGAAAAGACCAAGGCCCGCATCCGATTTGGCGTGGAGCAGTGGATGGCAGCCATGGCACCCAGCAACTTCCTCGCCTTCAATGCCGAAGCGCAGAAAAAAGCCATCGAGACCAAGGGCGAGAGCATCGCCAAGGGCATGCAAAACCTGCTGCACGACATCACGCAGGGCCATGTGTCGATGACCGACGAAAGCCTGTTCGAGGTAGGCCGCAATGTGGCCACCACCGAAGGCGCTGTGGTGTACGAAAACGAGCTGTTCCAGCTGCTCGAATACAAGCCCCTCACGGCCAAGGTGTACGAGCGCCCGTTCCTGCTGGTCCCGCCCTGCATCAACAAGTTCTATATCCTCGACCTGCAGCCCGAGAACTCGCTGATCCGCTATGCGGTGGAACAAGGCCACCGCACCTTCGTGGTGAGCTGGCGCAACCCTGATGACAGTCTGGCCCACAAGACCTGGGACGACTACGTGGAAGATGGCGCCATGGCCGCCATCGACGTAGTGCAGAACATCACCGGTGCCGAGCAGATCAACGCGCTGGGTTTTTGCGTGGGCGGCACCATCCTGTCCAATGCGCTGGCCGTGCTGGCAGCGCGCGGCGACGAGCCCGTGGCCAGTGCCACCTTCCTCACCACGCTGATTGACTTCACCGACACGGGCATTCTGGACGTGTTCATCGATGAAGCCTTCGTCAAGTTCCGCGAGATGCAGATGGGCCATGGCGGGCTGATGAAGGGGCAGGACCTGGCGTCCACCTTCAGCTTCTTGCGACCCAACGATCTGGTCTGGAACTACGTGGTGGGCAACTACCTCAAGGGCGAAACGCCGCCGCCGTTTGACCTGCTGTACTGGAACAGCGACAGCACCAATCTTCCCGGCCCGTTCTACGCCTGGTACTTGCGCAATTTCTACCTCGAAAACAACCTGGTCAAGCCGGGCAAGCTCACCGTGTGCGGCGAAAAGCTGGACCTGGGCAGCCTCGACCTGCCTGTCTATATCTACGGCTCGCGCGAAGACCACATCGTGCCCGCCACGGCCGCTTATGCGTCCACCCAGGTGCTGCCGGGCAAGAAGCGTTTTGTGATGGGCGCCTCAGGCCACATCGCGGGTGTGATCAACCCACCCGCCAAGGGCAAGCGCAGCCACTGGACCCGCGCCGACGGCAAGTTCCCAGGCACGCTGGACCAATGGCTGGAAGGCGCTACCGAGCACCCCGGCAGCTGGTGGACCGACTGGTCAGGCTGGCTCAAGAGCCATGCGGGCAAACAGATTGCCGCGCCCAAGGCCTACGGCAAAGGCACCAAGTTCAAGGCCATCGAGCCCGCGCCTGGCCGCTATGTCAAGCAGAAAGCCTGATACGCAAAAGTCCTGACTTTTGGCGCTGCGAGAATCACTGAACCACCACTCACCACTACAAGGACATTCCATGGAAGACATCGTCATCGTTTCTGCCGCTCGCACTGCTGTGGGCAAGTTTGGTGGCTCGCTGGCCAAGACGCCTGCGACCGAACTCGGCGCTATCGTGATCCGTGAAGCCATCGCGCGCGCAGGTCTCTCGTCCGACCAGATCGGCGAAGTCATCATGGGCCAGGTGCTGGCAGCTGGCGTGGGCCAGAACCCCGCGCGTCAGGCCTCCATGAAGGCGGGCGTGGCCAAGGAAACCCCTGCACTCACCATCAACGCAGTGTGCGGCTCCGGTTTGAAGGCGGTCATGCTGGCTGCCCAGGCTGTGGCCTGGGGCGACAGCGAGATCGTCGTGGCCGGCGGCCAGGAGAGCATGAGCTTGGCGCCGCACGTGCTGCCCAACTCGCGCGACGGCCAGCGCATGGGCGACTGGAAGCTGATCGACACCATGATCGTGGACGGCTTGTGGGACGTGTACAACCAGTACCACATGGGCATCACGGCTGAAAACGTGGCCAAGCAGTACGGCATCACCCGCGACATGCAGGACGCACTGGCCCTGGCCAGCCAGCAAAAGGCAGCTGCTGCACAAGATGCTGGCAAGTTCACCGATGAAATCGTCGGCGTGAGCCTGGCGCAGAAGAAGGGTGACCCCATCCTGTTCAACACCGATGAGTACCTCAACCGCAAGACCAACGCCGAAGCCCTGGCCGGCCTGCGCCCCGCCTTTGACAAGGCGGGCAGCGTGACCGCCGGCAACGCATCGGGCCTGAACGATGGCGCCGCTGCTGTGGTGGTGATGAGCGCCAAGAAGGCAGCGGCCCTTGGCCTCAAGCCTCTGGCGCGCATCGCCGCTTTTGGCACCAGCGGCCTGGACCCTGCCACCATGGGCATGGGCCCCGTGCCGGCTTCGCGCAAGGCCTTGCAGCGCGCAGGCTGGAACGCCGCCGATGTGGACCTGTTCGAGCTGAACGAAGCCTTCGCCGCACAGGCCTGCGCTGTGAACAAGGAACTGGCCATTGACCCCGCCAAGGTCAACGTGAACGGAGGCGCCATCGCCATCGGCCACCCCATCGGCGCGTCGGGCTGCCGCATTCTGGTCACGCTCTTGCACGAAATGCAGCGCCGTGACGCGAAGAAGGGCCTGGCCGCGCTGTGTATCGGTGGTGGCATGGGCGTGTCGCTGGCTTTGGAGCGCTGAGCCTCAGCTTGAGCTTGGGGCAACTGGCTTGGTGCCAACGACGCGTTGATCGAAGGCGCTGCCAGTCTCATAAAAAGGCCGCATTTCCACGCGGCCTTTTTTTATTGATTTTGCTGAACGGACGGTACAGAGAGCGGATTGACAGCGTCTGCGAGTGCCGTGTCCGGATCGCAACCTTTCAACCCAGATAGCTTTGCGACAAGCGAAAGGCTTCGCTTTGCACTGGTGCTGGGAGACCGCAAGTTTGTACTGATGCGTTACGATGTTTGTCCATGACAGTGACCATTTTTGCCCAACCCTTCGAACCTGTGGGCTGCCAATCCTGTCGTGACAAGACGCAGCTTCCGTTCGATTTCACGATGGCGTTCCAGCCCATCATGGACCTGGAGTTGGGTCGCCCGTTCGCCTACGAAGCCTTGGTGCGCGGTGCAGATGGCGAGTCGGCTGGTACGGTGCTGTCGTGGGTGGATGACACTAACCGCTACCGGTTTGACCAGGCGTGCCGCGTCAAGGCCATTGAACTAGCGTCGCGCCTGGGGCTCGCCAGCCTGCCAGACTGCCGACTGAGCATCAACTTCCTGCCCAATGCGGTGTATCGGCCCGAGACCTGCATCCGCGCCACCATGGAGGCGGCTGAAGAGTTTGATTTTCCGCACAACCGGATCATGTTCGAGGTGACGGAGGGCGAGCAGGTCAGCAATGGTGCACACCTGAAGTCCATCTTCAATGAATACCGGCGCCAGGGCCTCATTACGGCCATCGACGACTTTGGTGCGGGCTACGCGGGGCTGAACATGCTGGTGCAATTTCAGCCGCATGTGCTAAAGATCGACATGGAGCTCATTCGCAACATCGATCAGGACCCCGTGCGACAGGCGATCGTGTGCGGCATTGCGCTGGTCTGCCAACGGTTGTCCATCGACATTGTGGCGGAGGGCATCGAAACCTCGGCTGAGTCCGCGTACCTGAGTTCGGTGGGCGTTCGATACCAGCAAGGTTATCTGTTCGCCAAGCCGGGATGGGAATCCTTGCCGCTGGCGCCACGGCACGTCTAGCGCAACACAGCGCCTGCATTTCAAGCCAGTCCTTGCGGGGGTGCCGCAGTCCACAGCAGCCAATCCGCTGCCTCCATTTGGTGCATCTGCAGGCGCTACGCCGGTGACGCGTCGCTAAGCGTGCCTCGCGTCAGCTGTGTGACGCATGTGGATATGTCAAAAAGGAAAGGGCTTCAGTGTTTTCCTTCACGGCGGTGCCCAATTTCTTCGGTAGAGTGGGTCCTGAGCCAATCACTAACAAGGAGAAATCACATGAGCCAGAAAGTCGCGTATGTCACCGGTGGCATGGGAGGCATCGGTACCGCCATTTGCCAGCGCCTGCACAAGGAAGGTTTCAAAGTCATCGCTGGTTGCGGCCCGACACGGGACCACGCCAAATGGTTGGCAGAGCAAAAGGCCCTGGGCTATACGTTTTATGCGTCGGTCGGTAACGTGGGTGATTGGGATTCCACCGTGGAAGCCTTTGGCAAGACCAAGGCAGAGCACGGCACCATTGACGTGCTGGTGAACAACGCTGGCATCACGCGTGACCGCATGTTCCTCAAGATGTCGCGCGAAGACTGGGACGCCGTGATCGAAACCAACCTCAACAGCATGTTCAATGTCACCAAACAGGTGGTGTCTGACATGGTGGAAAAGGGCTGGGGCCGCATCATCAACATCAGCTCTGTCAACGGCGAAAAAGGTCAGGCGGGGCAAACCAACTATTCCGCCGCCAAGGCGGGCATGCATGGCTTCTCGATGGCCCTGGCGCAGGAACTGGCCACCAAAGGCGTCACCGTCAATACGGTAAGCCCAGGCTACATCGGCACTGACATGGTCAAGGCAATCCGCCCCGATGTTCTGGAAAAAATTGTCGCCACGGTGCCTGTCAAACGCCTGGGTGAGCCCAGCGAGATTGCATCGATCATCGCCTGGCTGGCCTCGGAAGAGGGCGGATACGCCACCGGTGCAGACTTTTCGGTCAATGGCGGCCTGCACATGGGCTAAAGGCTGTTCCGTCCTTTTGGACCCACAAAAAACCCCGCATCTGCGGGGTTTTTTGTTGGGACTTGCAAGAATTGCGGAGGTTAGCTCCGACCTTGCGATGGTCTACCTGAGAAATATGGAGCTAATGTGACCACATTTCCTATTTCTTGGTATGGTTTATGCTTGATGTGCACTGTGTGGCTACACAACAGAGGCAAGGCCGCAGCGCTTTAGAAGGGGGCTGGTGCGCGCTTGCGGTCGCGTTCGTCTTCGGGCCAAGCGGACAAGATTGCGGTGGTATTCATGGTGGAAAACTCCTGTGATGTACCAACAACGCGGGCGGTCCACAGTCCGTTGACAACCTTTCGCAAAAAAATGCAACCGCAATAGCCTGTAGATTTGCACCAAAAATAGCTACACATTTGATAGCATAAAAGCGAGATGGATCAATGGAAAGTCCGGAAAATTCTGGAAAGAATTTACAGGACTTTACATCTCTAGCCCACCGATGCCGCTGAAATTTCTTCGAGTTCGGAAGAAATTTCCAGCCACCGCTCTTCCAGTTTTTCCGTTTCATCATTTCCGGCTTTCAATCGCCGGCCGCACTCGGCGATCTCTGCAGGAGGCAAGGCTTCCGTCAGTTTTTGCTCCAATTGGGTGCGTTCTGCGCTCAGGGCCGTCAAGCGTTTATCGATCTGTTCCAGCTCTTTTTTGAGTGGCCGGGTCTTTTCGGCCAGCTGCTGGCGCGTTTGAGCGTCAAGCTTGCGCTGCTCGCGCCCATCACGCGAAGGGGACGGAGCGGGAGCCGGTGCCGGCGCGGCAACGGAGGCCAGAGCGACCACGGGTGCTGGTGTTGCGGTTGGGGCTGCTGCAGGAGCTTGTGAGGCCTGCGCCTGCTCGGCAAGGCGTGCTTCTTCGCGCAGGCGCTTGGACTCTTCGAGCAGGTAACGTTGATAGTCGTCCAGGTCGCCATCGAACGGGCCGACCACACCCCGGCCCACCATCCAGAAGTCCTCGCAGACCGAGCGCAGCAGCGCGCGGTCGTGGCTGACCAGCATCACAGTGCCATCGAAGTCGTTGAGCGCCATCGCCAGGGCCTCGCGGGTGGCCAGGTCCAGGTGGTTGGTAGGCTCGTCCAGCAGCAGCAGGTTGGGGCGCTGCCATACGATCATGGCCAGCACCAGGCGCGCCTTTTCACCGCCGCTCATGGTGCCCACGGCCTGTTTGACCATGTCCCCGGTGAAGTTGAAGCTGCCCAGGTAGCTGCGCAGATCCTGCTCCCGGCTGGGTTGCTTGGCATCAGGCCCCAGCTCTTTGGCCAAGCGGATCATGTGCTCCAGCGGGTGTTCGCTGGGGCGCAGCACGTCGAGTTCCTGCTGGGCAAAGTAGCCAATGTTCAGGCCCTTGCCCTCGGTGATGCTGCCGCCCAGTGCTTTCATGGTGCGCGCAATGGTCTTGACCAGCGTGGACTTGCCCTGCCCGTTGGCGCCCAGGATGCCGATGCGCTGCCCCGCCAGCACCGAACGGTTGACGCCCGTAAGAATGGTGGTGGGCGTACCCTCGTCGTCCACATAGCCGAACGAGGCGTCGCTGATGGCCAGCATCGGGTTGGGCAGGTTGGCCGGTTCCTTGAACTCGAAAGTGAAGTCCGCCTCGGCAAGCACAGGCCCGATTTTCTCCATGCGTTCGAGTTGCTTGACCCGGCTTTGCGCCTGCTTGGCCTTGCTGGCCTTGGCCTTGAAGCGGTCGATGAATTTCTGCAGGTGGGCCATCTTTTCCTGCTGCTTGGCAAAGCTGGCCTGTTGCAGTTCGAGCTGCTGGGCGCGCAGCTCTTCAAACTTGCTGTAGTTGCCGCCGTAGCGGTTCAACTCGCCTTGCTGGATTTGCAGGGTGACGTTGGTGATAGCGTCCAGGAACTCGCGGTCGTGGCTGATCACGATCATGGTGCCCGCGTAGCGCTTGAGCCAGGCTTCGAGCCAGACCAGGGCGTCCAAATCCAAGTGATTGGTGGGCTCGTCCAGCAGCAGGAGGTCGCTGGGACACATCAGCGCGCGAGCCAGTTGCAGTCGCATGCGCCAGCCACCGGAGAAGCTGTTGACGGGCTGGTCGAGTTCGCTCACGCGAAAACCCAGGCCCAGGATCAGCGCCTGGGCACGCGCTACGGCATCGTGCGCGCCGGCGTCATGCAGGTCCGAATAGGCATGGGCAATGGCCATCCCATCGTCGCTGGCCTCGGCTTCGGCCAACTGGCGTTGCACCTCGGCCAGACGCGTGTCGCCTTCGAGCACAAAATCGGTGGCCGACTGGTCGGTCTCGGGCATGTTCTGCGCGACCTCGGCCATCCGCCAGCTCGACGGGATGTGAAAATCCCCGCCATCTTCATGGAGCTTGCCGCTGAGCAGCGCAAACAGGCTGGACTTGCCCGCGCCATTGCGGCCCACAAGCCCGACGCTTTCGCCGGGGTTGATGGTGGTGGACACGCTGTCGAGCACGACTTTCGTGCCTCGGCGCAGGGTAACGTTCTTGAGGGTGATCATCCGGGAATCAGAAAAAAGCGCACCCGCACGAGGCGGGTGGCATGCAAAACTCTGGGGGCCAGCGCAACTGCCAACGGCACAGCCGCTGCAGCTGCCAAAGGTGGCGTAAAGGGCTCTATTGTGCCGTGAGCCGGGTTTGGGCAGCCAGCGCCTGCCGGGTGACCAGCAAAACCTGGTCTTCTCCTGCACTGGTATCGAGCCAGAAAACCGGCAATTGCGGAAAGGCCGCCTCGAAATAGTCGCGCTCGTTGCCGATCTCCAGAATGATCACAGCGTCTTCGCTCATGCAAGCGGGCGCGGCGGCAAACAGCTGGCGCACAAAGTCCATACCGTCCTTGCCACCGGCGAGGGCCAGTTCGGGCTCTGCGCGGTATTCGCTGGGCAGCACGGCCATGCTGTCGGCGTTGACGTAGGGCGGGTTGCACAGGATCAGGTCCCAGGGGCCGGGCAGGGCACTCAGTCCATCGGACAACTGCAAGGTGATACGGTCCTGCAGCCGATGTTTCTCCACATTGATGCGTGCCACGGCCAAGGCGTCGGGCGAAATATCAGCACCGGTCACTTCGACTTCGGGCCAGGCCATCGCCGCCAGCACAGCCAGGCTGCCGTTGCCCGTGCAAAGGTCCAGCACCCGATGGGTGCGGTCGCTCAGGAAATCGTCCACGCTGCCGTCCACCAGCAGCTCTGCAATGAAGCTGCGCGGCACGATGGAGCGCTCGTCCACATAGAACGGCACGCCCTGGAGCCAGGCCTCGCGCGTGAGGTAGGCGGCAGGCTTGCGACTGGCAATGCGTTCTTCAAAAAGTGTAGCAACCAAGGCTTTTTCTGCGGGCGCTACCGGCTTGTTTTTGATCGACTCTGGTGCATCGGAGAGGTCGCTATCCAGCGGCAGGCCCAGGCGCCACAACACGAGCCATGCAGCTTCGTCGTGCGCATTGGTGGTGCCATGGCCAAACGAGACGCCGGACGACTCCAGCTGCTGAGTGCCCCATTCGATCAGTGCGCCAACGGTGTCACCTGCAACTGCCGGTGGGTGGTGGCTGGTTGCCTTGCTCATGCGGCCACCGCCTGGGCCGCCAGGGCCTGTGCATGTAGGTTCTCCAGCGTGCGGCGGTAGATGTTCTTGAGCGGCTCGATATCGGCCACCACCACATGCTCGTCGATCTTGTGGATCGTTGCGTTGGACGGGCCCAGCTCGATCACCTGAGGGCAGATCTGCGCAATGAAACGCCCGTCGCTGGTACCACCGGTGGTGGAGAGTTCGGTGGTGATGCCCGTCTCGGAGGCTATGGCATGCTGCACGGCGCCCACCAGTTCACCGGGCGTGGTGAGGAAGGGCTGGCCGCCCAGCGTCCAGCGCAGGTCATATTCGAGGCCGTGGCGGTCGAGCACGGCGTGCACGCGCTGCTGCAGGCCCTCTGCCGTCGATTCGGTCGAGAAGCGGAAGTTGAAGTCGATCACCACCTCACCCGGGATCACGTTGGTGGCGCCGGTGCCGCCATGGATGTTGCTGATCTGCCAGCTGGTGGGCGGAAAGAAGGCATTGCCGTTGTCCCACGCGGTGGAAGCCAGTTCTGCCAGGGCGGGCAGGGCCTGGTGGATGGGGTTGCGGGCCAGTTGTGGGTAAGCGATGTGGCCTTGGACACCGCGGACGCTGAGCTTGCCACTCAAGGTGCCACGCCGTCCGTTCTTGATCATGTCACCAGTTTTCTCGACCGAGGTCGGTTCGCCCACGATGCAGTAATCAAGCTTTTCGCCACGCGCTTGGAGCTGCTCGACCACGACCTTGGTGCCGTCAACGGAAGGACCTTCCTCGTCACTGGTCAGCAAAAAGGCCAGTTCGATCAGCGGTGCGGGCGTGGCGGCCAGGAACTCTTCCACCGCGACCACAAAGGCTGCGATGGAGGTCTTCATGTCGCTCGCACCCCGGCCATAGAGCTTGCCGTCCTTGTGGGTGGGCACGAACGGGTCGCTGCTCCACTGGGCCAGAGGCCCGGTGGGGACGACATCGGTATGGCCTGCGAATACTACTGTTTTGATAGCGGATGAGGCATGATTCACTAGCGCTACCGGCCGTTTTGCCCACAAATTGCTGACACGGAAGTCTGTGGGGCCACTGTCCAGTCGTTCGCACACAAACCCGAGCGGAGCGAGCCGTGTGGCCAGCAGATCCAGGCAGCCGGCGTCCTCCGGCGTGATGGAGGGCAGGGAAATGAGCTGTTCAGCCAGGTGCAGGGTTCGGGACATGGGATGGGGTCAGGGAATGGAGACAGGCAGCCGGGCTGCGATCATGGGTACAGGCATTGGCGCTGCGTGGCCCAGGCCAGAGCCGCCGAGCAAGGGATGCCAGGCACCGAGCGCGTCGTTCCCCTGAGGGAGGGCTCCGCAGGCCGCTCAAGGGGCGTCACATCACGCCGCCGGCTTGACGTCCAGCACGATCTCGGTGAACGACGGTGTATCGTCGGGTGCATCGCGTGCTTCTTTCTGGGCCTTGGCGGCGTTGGCGGCCAGGGAAAAGTCGTTTTGCAGGCGCCACATCAGGTTGGTGGGCGAATCGGCGTAGGCCATGCCTTCCTTGCGGTCGATCTGCGCATCCATGATGAGGCGGGCCAGCGCTTCTTCAAAGGTCTGCGATCCTTCGGCCATGGATTTTTCCATGGCCTCGCGGACGCCCGAGAAGTCGCCTTTTTCGATGAGATCGGACACCAGCTTGGTGTTGAGCATGACTTCAACTGCCGGCACCCGGCCGCCGTCGGTCTTGCGCACCAGACGCTGGGAAACCACGGCTTTGAGTGCCGATGCCAGGTCGCCCAGCATGGTGGGTCGTACTTCGACGGGGTAGAACGACAAGATGCGGTTGAGCGCGTGGTAGCTGTTGTTGCCGTGCAGCGTGGCCAGGCACAGGTGACCCGACTGCGCATAGGCGATGGCGGCCGACATGGTTTCGCGGTCGCGGATTTCGCCGATCAGGATCACGTCGGGCGCCTGGCGCAGCGCGTTTTTCAGGGCCGTCTGCAGGGACTGGGTGTCGCTGCCGATCTCGCGCTGGTTGACGATGGATTTCTTGTTCTTGAACTGGTATTCGACCGGGTCCTCGATGGTGAGGATGTGGCCGGTGAGCGCCTCGTTGCGGGTGTCGATCATCGAGGCCAGCGAGGTGCTCTTGCCAGAGCCCGTGGCGCCCACCATCAGGATCAGTCCGCGCTTTTCCATGATGAGCTCGCGCATCACCGGGGGCAGGCCCAAGGTGTCGAACTCGGGAATCTGTTGCGAGATGAAGCGGATCACCACCGCATAGCTTCCACGCTGGCGCATGGCGCTGACCCGGAAGCGGCCCACGCCGCTGAGTGGCACACCCATGTTGAGTTCGCCGGTTTCTTCGAGCTCTTCGATACGGTCCGGGGGGACCACTTCGGACAGCAGGTTGCGCGGCGCATCGGGCGGCAGGATCTGGTTGTTGATGGGCACGCACTCGCCGTTGATCTTGATCAGCGCGGGCGCGTTGGCCGACAGATAGACGTCGGAGGCCTTTTTCTCTGCCATCAGGCGAAGAATTCGTTCCATCGTGCTCATGGTGTTTCCCTCTTGTTGTCAGTCTCTGTCGGTGGGGCGAACGGCCCGGGCCGTCCGCAGATCCCCGTCAATCAGTCGCGCAGCAGGTCGTTGATGCTGGTCTTGGAGCGCGTTTGCGCATCGACTTGCTTGACGATGATGGCAGCGTACATGCTGTAGGGCGTGCCGTTGGCGGCCGTCTTGGGCAGGTTGCCGCTGACCACCACCGAGCCCGAGGGCACGCGGCCGTAGCTGATTTCGCCGGTAGCACGGTTGAAGATCGGGGTGCTCTGGCCCAGGTAGACACCCATGCCCAGTACGGAGTTTTCTTCGACCACTACGCCTTCGACCACCTCGGAGCGGGCGCCGATGAAGCAGTTGTCTTCAATGATGGTGGGGCCGGCCTGCAGAGGCTCCAGCACACCGCCAATGCCCACGCCACCCGACAGGTGCACGTTGGAGCCAATCTGTGCGCACGAACCCACGGTGGCCCAGGTGTCGACCATGGTGCCTTCGCCCACGTAGGCGCCGATGTTCACGTACGACGGCATCAGGATCGCGCCCTTGGCGATGAAGCTGCCACGGCGGGCCACGGCGGGCGGCACCACGCGCACGCCGGTGGCTTTCATCTCTTCTTCGGACAGGTGGGCAAATTTGGTCTGCACCTTGTCGTAAAAGCCCAGGTCGCCAGCCTTGACGACTTCGTTGTCCTTGAGGCGGAACGACAGCAGCACGGCCTTCTTGATCCACTGGTGCACCGTCCACTGGCCCACGCCTTCGCGGGTGGCCACGCGCAGCTTGCCATTGTTCAGCTCGGCAATCACATGCTCGACGGCGTCCTGGATCTCCTTGGGGGCGGCGGCGGGCGAGAGGCTGGCGCGGTTTTCCCAGGCGTTGTCGATGAGGGTTTGGAGTTGTTGGGTCATGTTGTTGTCGATCAGATCAGGCAGTACGGGATTGGATGAATTGCACGATGCGCAGCGCAGCTTCCACGCATTCTTCGGCTTCGGCCACCAGGGCCATGCGCACGCGCTGGGCGCCGGGGTTGCTCCCCTGGGCCTCGCGGGCCAGGTAGCTGCCGGGCAGCACCGTGACATTGTATTGAGCCAGCAGGGCGCGCGCGAACTCGGCATCGTCCATCCCCAGGGCTTCCGGTACTTTGGCCCACAGGTAAAAACCGGCATCCGGCAGGGCGACTTCCATCACGCCAGCCAGCAGCGGTGTGACCTGGGCAAACTTCTTGCGGTACAGCGCCCGGTTGTCCACCACGTGCTTTTCATCCCCCCAGGCAGCGATGCTGGCGGCCTGCACGATGGGGCTCATGGCGCTGCCGTGGTAGGTGCGGTAGAGCAAGAACGACTTGATCAGCGCTGCGTCGCCAGCCACGAAGCCGCTGCGCATGCCGGGCACATTGCTGCGTTTTGACAGACTGGTAAAGGAGATCAGGTTCTTGAAGTCGCCGCGCCCCAGCTGCGCCGCAGCCTGCAGGCCGCCCAGGGGCGGCTCGTCGCGGAAATAGATCTCGCTGTAGCACTCGTCCGAGGCAATCACAAAACCATAGCGGTCGCTCAGCTCAAACAGCTTCTTCCATTCGCTGAGCGGCATCACGGCGCCCGTGGGGTTGCCAGGGGAGCAGACGAAGAGCAGCTGGGTTCGTTGCCACACAGCTTCGGGCACTGCGTCCCAGTTCACCGCAAAGTTGCGGCCGGGGTCGCTGGCCGCGTAGTACGGCTGGGCTCCCGCCAGCAAGGCGGCACCTTCGTAGATTTGATAGAACGGATTGGGGCAGACGACCAGCGGCTGGCCTTGCGAGGGATCGATGATGGTCTGCGCAAATGCAAACAGTGCCTCACGTGAGCCGTTGACGGGCAGCACCTGGGTGCCCGGGTCCAGGGTCAGCGCATAGCGCTGTTGTATCCACTGGGTGAAGGCCTCGCGCAGCTTGGGTTCGCCTGCGGTGGCGGGGTAACTGGCCAGTCCGCCCAGGTTGTTACTGAGTGCATCTTTGATGAACTGCGGTGTAGGATGGCGCGGCTCACCCATGCCCAGGCTGATGGGGCTGTAAGCCGCCGGGAGTGTGACTCCCGCAAAGAGTTGCCGCAGCCGCTCGAAGGGGTAAGGCTGGAGTTGGGAGAGCAGGGGATTCATGGAGCGACATTATGGGCGAAGGGCATACGCCCACGGCACGGTGCAGGGTGTCGCGCCGTCCATGGCGAGGGACGGGGCCAGGTGCGCAGTCAAGCACTGTTCACCCCACGCACGGTTGTCAATCCGACGTAAGAGCGGGCACATAGCATGGCCCACATTCAAAAACGATAACGGAGACAAGATGTCTGGATTCCTACCGCTGCGCCCCGGGCTCTGGTGGATGCGCAGGTGGCACCTGCCGGGCAAACTGGTGACGCTGGGCGCTGTGATGGGTGGCGCCCTGGCGATGGCCGCCGTGGATGCTCCGTGGTGGGCGGTGGCATTGGCAGCCGCCGTGGTTCTGTATGCACTGTGCGCGTTGTATGCGGGTCTGGCATCCGACCTGCAAGGCTTGGCGCATGCGATGGAGCAGACCACACGCGGTGACTTGTGTGCCAGGGCGGGTGTTTATGGGCGGGACGAGGTCGGGTCCATGGCCCAGTCGCTGGACCGCATGGTGCTCACACTGTCGTCCATGGTGGCCGATATCCGCAGCAATGCCGCATTGGTGGCCCATGCGGGACAAAGCCTGGCGCAAGGTAACCGGTCGCTGGCCGATCGCACCGAACAGCAGGCGGCCAACCTGGAGCAGACGGCTGCCAGCGTGGAGCAGCTGTCGTCGGCCGTGCAGAACAACGCACAGACCGCGCGCAGCGCCGATGCCCGCGCCGCAGAAGTACGCAAGGCCGCCGACACCGGCGCCGAGGCCATGGCCCGTGCCGTGCAGTCGGTGGAGGCCATCCAGCAAAGCGCGCGCCGCATGACCGAGATCATTGGTGTCATCGACAGCATTGCGTTTCAGACCAACATCCTGGCCCTGAACGCTGCGGTGGAGGCCGCCCGTGCGGGTGAGCAGGGCCGCGGCTTTGCCGTGGTGGCGGGCGAGGTGCGCACGCTGGCCAAGCGCTCGGGCGACGCAGCGCGGGAGATCCGCGAGCTGATCAGCGCCTCGGTCAGCCAGGTGGAGGCCAGCGCCGGGTTGATCCGGTCGGCGGGCGAGGGCATTGCCAACATGGCCAGCGGCATCCGCAGTGTGGCGGCGAGCATGACCGAGATCTCCGGCTCCAGCGCCGAGCAAAGCACGGGCCTGAGCGAAGTCAGCTCCGCCGTGCAGCAGCTCGATCAGATCACGCAGCACAACGCCCAGATGGTGGGCCACGCGGTCTCGCAGGCCGAGGCGCTGGAGCACCGCGCGTCCACCCTGTCGCAAGCGGTGGCGGCGTTTCGCCTGCAGCAGGGCACCGCCGATGAGGCTGTGGCTCTGGTGAACAAGGCGGTGGCGCTGCACAAGACCAGTTCGCGCGATCAATTCCTGCGCAGCATCACCGACAAGACCCAGCCCTACCATGACCGTGACATGTATGTGTTTGTGCTGGACGCCGGGGGGACTTATCTGGCCTTTGGTGGCAACCCGGCCAAGGTGGGCACGCGGGTGCAAGACATCCCCGGCATCGCCGGCGACCGACTGGTGAGCGACATCGTGACCCAGGCCGACCGCGCCCCGGGGTGGGTGGAGTACGACATCAACAACCCGGCCACCGGCGCGGTGCAAACCAAGATGTCCTACGTGAGCCGGGTGGGGGACTGGTACGTGGGCTGCGGCGTGTACAAATCGCTGGCCGCGCGATAACCGCAGACAGGCGGTTGCTGGTCCAGCGGACCAGGTGCCGTTCTCAGCGCGCTCCCTTTTCACGCAGTTGCCGTGCGCGCTCCATGGCGGCGGCAATGGCCGCCTTGCGTGCCTCCATGCCCTCGGCAGCCACCGCAGCGGCGGCTGGGCTGTGGGTGGCGGCCGATGTCGAATCGGCCTGCGCTCCGGAGCCTTCGTCCTCTACATCCTCCAGCGGCACCCGCTGACGGTGTTGCTGATACCGCTGTTTGGCTTGGAGCGCGAGCGCATCAGACCACGCAGCCCATCCGGTGGCCATGCCGCTGGCGCTGTCGAGCTGGATGCAATCTACCGGGCAGACCGGGATGCACAGCTCGCACCCTGTGCAGTAAGGCTCGATGACGGTGTGCATTTTCTTGTTGGAGCCCACAATGGCGTCGGTGGGGCAGGCCTTGATGCACAAGGTGCAGCCAATGCACCACGCCTCGTCGATGAAGGCCACGCTGCGCGGTGCCTCCACCCCATGGTCGGCGCTTAAGGGCGCCACGGCATGGCCCGTGATGGCGGCCAAGCGGGCCACGCCCTCAGCACCGCCGGGAGGGCACTGGGTGATGGCCGCCTCCCCCTGGGCGATGGCCTGCGCATAGCTGGCGCAGTCGGGATAGCCGCAGCGCGTGCACTGCGTCTGGGGCAGGGCGGCATCAATCCGCGCTGCCAGGTCGGTGAGGGCAGCGTGGGATGGGGTGGTGCTGGCGAAGGCGGGGTGGCTCAAGCCTTGCGCGCCTTGCTCTTGCTGCCGCTGCGGGTGGACGGCGCTGCCGTGGCGCTGGTCTGGGCCGTGGCCAGATCAGCGGTGGGCGCCTGCGCCGCACCTGTGGGCGCCGCAGCGGGCTGTACCCAGCGGGTGGCCACAGCGGTGGCTGCCACAGGCTTTGCCGCAGCGCGGACTGGAGCAGGCTGGGCTGCTGCTGTAGGCGCCTTGGTCGCCTTGATCACCTTGGTGGCGGCGGGTTTGGCTGCCGGTGCGGGCTTGCTGGCAACCTTGGCAGGGGCCGGTGCAGGGCTGGCGAGCCTGGGGGCCGGTGTGGGGGCTGTGGCCACAGTGGCGGGCTTGGCAGGCAACTCGTGTTCCAGGATGAATGCGCGCACCTTGGGGTACACGATGTCGCGCCAGCGGCGGCCACTGAAGATACCGTAGTGGCCTGCGCCCTTGGCTTCCAGGTGGCGCTGCTCCTTGCGCACGATGCCGCTGCACAGGTCGTGGGCCGCTTCGGTCTGGCCCGAGCCAGAGATGTCGTCCAGCTCGCCTTCCACCGTGAAGAGCGCTGTTGTCTTGATGTCTTGCGGACGTACGCGTTCGAGCTTGCCAGCGGGTGAGCGCACATCCCAGGTGCCGTTCACCAGCTTGTAATCCTGGAACACGGTCTGGATGGTTTCGAGGTAGTAGTCCGCATCCATGTCCAGCACGGCGTTGTACTCGTCGTAGAACTTGCGGTGCGCCTCGGCACTTGCGTCGTCGCCCTTGATCAGGTCCTTGAAGTAATCGTAGTGGCTGGTCGCATGGCGGTCCGGGTTCATGGCCACAAAACCGGTGTACTGCAAAAACCCCGGGTACACGCGGCGGCCCGCGCCCGGGAATTTTTCCGGCACGCGGTAGATCACGTTGTTCTCAAACCACTCGTAGCTGCGATTGGTCGCCAGGTTGTTCACTGCCGTGGGCGACTTGCGGGCGTCGATGGGGCCACCCATCATGGTCATCGTCAGGGGCGTTTTCTCGCCGCGGCTGGCCATCAGCGACACGGCTGCCAGCACGGGCACCGTCGGTTGGCACACACTGATCACGTGGCAGTTGCCGTAGATGCCCTGCAGATGGCGGATGAAGTCCTGCACGTAGTTGACGTAGTCGTCGAGGTGGAATTCCCCCTCCGACAGCGGCACCAGGCGGGCATTCTTCCAGTCGGTGATGTAGACCTTGTGGTCCTTGAGCATGGTGCGCACGGTGTCGCGCAGCAGCGTGGCGTAATGACCCGAGAGCGGTGCCACGATCAGCACCACGGGCTGGCCCTTGAGCTTGGTCAGCGTGGCAGGATCGTCCGAAAAGCGCTTGAAGCGGCGCAGCTCGCAAAACGGCTTGTCGACCTCAATGCGTTCATGGATAGCGACGCCGATGCCGTCCACGTCGACCGTGTGGATGTCGAAGGCGGGCTTTTCGTAGTCCTTGCCCAGGCGGTAGAGCAGGTCGTAACCGGCTGCCATGCGCTGTGCTGCTGAGGTCTGGCTCAGCGGCGAGACGGGGTTGCTGAACAACTTGGAAGCCGCCTGCGCAAAATCTGTGAAGGGCTCCATCAAGGAGCGCTGGGTTTCGTAGAGGTGGTACAGCATGGGGCGAAACTCCGTTTTGTTGCAGTGCAATATAGCAGCACTTGGTAACAAGCGCATGGAGTAAAACCACCAATGTCCAGTCGCCTATGCGACAAATTGACGTGGCCCCAGGGGCGGAGCGCCGGTTCGTCGATGAAGGCTGCGAAGCTATCAAAAATGATAGCAACTAAGGCAATTAGCACTAGCGCTTGCGCCGATTTTCGCCTCAACCCTGCACTTTGGGCTCTGCGTTGTCGCTCAGCCACGCTTCAAACGACTCGCGGGCCGAGTTGCGCAGTGCGGGGCGGAACGCCGTCTTGTTACTCAGATACAGGCAGTGCCGGATCACGGTGTACGGGTTGAAGCTGCCCTGCGGGTTTTGCTCTTCAAAGTGCTGCTTGTAGCGTTTGACCACTCCGATCGTCTCGCGCATCAAACTGTTGAAGCGCGCACGTGTCATGCCGGCTGACCAGGCCTGGATGTCGTCCACAAACCCATCGACCTTGGACGGCTCGAATTCGAAGTCCTTGAAAAAATGCGTGGCGATCTTCAAGAACGTGAACGCGTTCAGTTCGCTGCTGGTGGCGGCTGCGCGGGTGGGAGCCTGCAAATCGGCGGCGACATCGGTTGCGGGTTCGGCGGTTTCGTCGGGGGCCTGCAGCAGCTCGGCCGCCGTGGCATCGCGGATCTGGCGGAACTCGCGGTCGGCCAGCTCGAACAGGGCGGACAGCACGTTGATGCGCCGCTTGAGCTGGCCCGGGATGGATTTTTTGTACTTGATCTTGTGGTCCAGCACGCTCCACGAGTCCTGGATGATGGTGCGCACCTGCAACTCGAAGGACCACTCGGCATAGGCCGCGTGCTCCGGCAGGTCGCGTTCGGCCACGCTCAGCCGCAGGTCCAGGTGCAGCCCTTTGTAGCCAAAGGACGCCTCGGTGCTTTCCACCGCCGAGACCTTGTCGGTCACGTCGATCACCGCGAAATGGGCGCGCACGATCTGGGCAATCTTCTCCAGCTCGTCTTCATACAGGCACACCACCCGCACGCCAATCAGGTCGGTGATGTAAGCCTCTATGTCGTAGGGGGTGTTGCTCTCTTCCAGCGCCGGACGGTATTTGCGCACGAACTTGCGCACGCATTCGTCCACATCCTTCACGCGGCCCTCCACCTTGGTGATGTCCACGCCGCCCGCCTGGGTTACCACCGCCGCCACCCGCGCGGTCAGCGCTGCACAGGCGTCTTCCAGCGCAACCGCCTGCGCGGTGTACCAGCTGCGAAATTGGGATTCCTCCAGGTCGAAATCGAGCGATGCCATGCCAGGCCTTTGTGGTGGGTATTGCCAGGGTTGATACGGGAAGTGGGTGCGGGCGCATAGCCCTTGGCCCAGCGGGTGCGAGCATAAACGGCATGCAGGGACCCGGCCTGTGCAGTTTGCGCGCAAATGCCCCTTTTCGGCGCAGGACAGATGCTCATAATGGGGCAGCACCGCCGGTGCACGATGCAGGTGCATCGAAGTCACACCATCCACCATGACACCCCACCCAGCCCCTGACAACGATGACCTCGCCGCGCCAGGGCAGGCGGCATGGGGGTCTGAAGGGGTTGCGGGCACCAGCAGCCACCGCTGGTTGCCCGTGGTGCTGCCCCCACTGATCGCGCTGCTGACCCTGGGGCTGACCTTCCTGTACTGGCAGAGCGAAGAAAAGAACACAAGGACCAAGCGCGAGCAGAACTTTGAGGTGGCGGCCGACCAGATTGCTTACAACCTCAAGGACCGCATGGCGACCTACGAGGTGGTGTTGCGCGGCGTCAAGGGCTACTTTGAGGGCTCGGAGCGCATCGACCGGGAGGAGTTTCAGGCCTATGTGAGCGCGCTGCAGCTGCAGGCAACCCGTCCCGGGCTGCAGGGGGTGTCGCTGATTTTGCAGTTTCCTGGCAAGGCGCTCGCTGCCCATCTGGAGGACATGCGCCAGCGCGGTTTTGACCAGTACGCGGTGCGCCCACCCGGCGAGCGCGAGTGGCTGGCACCCATCACCCACATCGAGCCGCTGGAGGGGCCCAACCTCAAGGCGCTGGGACTGGATGTGTTGACCATTCCCCCCGCCAAGGAGGCGCTGGACCGGGCCCGTGACACCGGAGCGCTGGCCTTGTCCGGGCGACTGACCCTGATGCAAAACGCTGCCCCTGGGCTGGTGATGTACATGCCCCTGTACCGCGCCGACGCTGACAACAGTGCGGTGGAAGGGCGGCGCCAAGGCTTGGCGGGGTGGGTGTCCGCACCGTTTCGCATGGAGGACGTGATCCATGGCATGTCCCGGGAGTTTGACGCGGACATCGGCCTGCAGATCACCGACAGCACCCCGGACGCGGGTGCGGCATCCCCCGGCACCGGACCAGGAGATGCCGGTGCCGGAGCGGGCGCGCTGCTGTTCAGCAACCTGAAGACACCGGCCCAAGGCGCTGGCGCCCCGGCGTTGCAAGCGCGGCGCGAGCTGGAGCTGGGCGGGCGCCGCTGGACCTTGCACATGGCCCCACTACCGGGCTTTGCGCAGCGCTTTCAGGACGATGGACACCACCCGGTGGCGCTTTTGGGCACGGTGCTGAGCCTGATCCTTGCGTGGTTCACCTGGCTGCTCTCCACGGGGCGCGAGCGTGCGGTGGCACTGGCGCGCGACATGACAGCCGAACTGCGCGCCACCCGGGATGACCTGGAGAGCACGCTCAGCGCCATTCCTGATCTGTTGTTCGAACTGGGGCTGGACGGCTGCATCCACCACTACCGGTCGGCACGATCGGGAGAGCTGGCGGTGCCGCCAGAGATGTTTCTGGGCCGCCTGCTGCGCGATGTGGTCCCCCCCGAAGCCGCCGCCGGCTGCCATGCGGCGCTGCAAGCGGCCCACCAGACCGGGTACTCGTCAGGCCACCAGTTCCGGCTGGAGCTGGGCGGGGTGACCCACTGGTTCGAGTTGTCGATTGCGCGCAAGGAGAGCGCCGCCCCGGGCGACGAACCCCGGTTCATCGCGCTGTCGCGCGACATCACCGAACGCAAGCAGGCCGAGGCGCGGTCGCACCAGCTGGCGTACTTTGACGCGCTCACCGGCCTGCCCAACCGGCGCATGCTGCTGGACCGCATGGAACATGCGCTGGGCAATGCTCTGAAGGCCGCGCAGGTGGGGGCGGTGCTCTACATCGACCTGGACAACTTCAAGCAGATCAACGATGCACGGGGCCACACGGTGGGCGACATGCTGCTCATGCAGGTGGCCCAGCGGCTCACGCAGTTGCAACGCCCGGGCGACACCGTGGCGCGCCTGGGTGGGGACGAGTTTGTGGTGCTGGTGCACAACGTGGCGTCGGACATGGAGTCCGCCGGGCGCGCTGCGCTGCTGGTGGCCGAAGAAATGCGCGCCGCACTGGAAGCGCCTTACACCATCGACACCCACCTCTACAGCACCACCGGCAGCATCGGCATCACGCTCTTCCCCAAGCGGGGCGAGGGTGTGGAAGACCTTCTGCGGGAGGCCGACACGGCCATGTACCGCGCCAAGGACCTGGGTCGCAACCGCATCCGCTTTTACGAAGCCGCGATGCAGGCCGACGTGCAGGAGCGCCTGGCGCTGGAGCAGGACCTGAAAAAAGCGCAAACCTTGGGCCAGTTGGCCGCCTTTGTGCAAAACCAGGTGGACGCTGCGGGCAACGTCGTGGGCGGCGAGCTGCTGATGCGCTGGGACCACCCCGTGCGCGGCAATGTCCCGCCCAGCCGCTTCATCCCCATCGCCGAGGCCTCGGGCCTCATCCTGCGCATGGGCGACTGGATGATCCAGCAGGCCTGTGAGACCCTGGCACGCTTGCAGGTGGCAGGGCACGCGCTATCGCTGTCCGTCAACGTGAGCGAGCGGCAGTTCCGCCAGGACGACTTTGTGGAGCGCGTGCGCCACATCCTGGCCCACACCGGCGCCAACCCGGCCCATCTGATCCTGGAGGTGACCGAAAGCCTGCTCATCGAAGACCTGGACGACACCATCGCCCGCATGACCGAGATCGTGCAGCTGGGCGTGCGTTTCTCCATCGACGACTTTGGCACCGGCTATTCGAGCCTGGCCTACCTCAAGCGGCTCCCGCTCTACGAGCTCAAGATCGACAAGAGCTTTGTGGACGACACGCCCGACGACCCCAATGACACGGCCATCGTGCAGTCCATCATCTCGGTGGCCCGCCATCTCAACCTGCGCGTGGTGGCCGAGGGGGTGGAGACACGCGCCCAGGCCGACTTTCTGGTCGAAAGCCAGTGCGAGTGCCTGCAGGGCTACCTCTTCGGGCGGCCCGAGCCGCTGGCGGCCTGGGTGGAGCGGCTGACTAAGTAGTCACGGAGTCCAGTGTTGCGGGCTCAGCGCTGGGCTCCGACGCTCCACTGGCATAGGCCTGCATTGCCAGCGCATGCACTTCCCGCGCGGGGCGGTCCTTGAGCAGATGGTTGCTCCACACCTGGCGCCAGATGCGGGCGCCGGGCAGGCTGTGGCGCAGGCCCAGCATGTGGCGGGCGATGTGGGGCCAGGGGGTGCCGTGCTGTGCGGCCTCACGCTCCATGTATTCCACCATCGCCAGCTCCACTTCCTCTCGGGTCAGGGGGCAGGGGGCGCCGCCGTAGTAGAGCTGGTCCCAGCGCGCCAGCCACCAGGGGTTGTGGTACGCCTCGCGGCCGATCATCACGCCGTCCAGGTGTTGCAGCTGTTCCTGCACCACCGCGTCGGCGGTGATACCGCCGTTGATGGCGATGGTGAACTGCGGAAACTCGGCCTTGAGGCGGTGGACCACCTCGTAGCGCAGCGGCGGGATGTCGCGGTTTTCCTTGGGGGAGAGGCCCTGCAGCCACGCGTTGCGCGCATGCACGATGAACACGGTGCACCCGGCCTCGGCCACAGTGCCGACGAAGTCGCGCACAAAGCCGTAGTCCTCCACCTTGTCGATGCCGATGCGGTGCTTGACGGTGACGGGCACGCTGACCACGTCCTTCATGGCCTTGACGCCGTCGGCCACCAGCTGGGGGGCCTTCATCAGGCTGGCGCCAAAGGCACCGCGCTGTACGCGGTCGCTGGGGCAACCGCAATTGAGGTTGATTTCGTCGTAGCCCCATTCCTCACCCAGTCTGGCGGCCTGGGCGAGCTTGTCGGGCTCGTTGCCGCCCAGCTGCAGGGCTACGGGGTGCTCTTCGGCGTTGAAGCGCAGGTGGCGCTCGGTGCCGCCATACAGGATGCCGCCCGCGTTCACCATCTCGGTGTACAGCAGGGTCTGGCGCGTCAGCAGCCGGTGAAAGTAACGGCAGTGGCGGTCAGTCCAGTCCATCATGGGGGCGACGGACATGCGCCAGGGGCTCAGGGTGGTTTCCACGGGCAAACAGCGAAGGCGGGGAGGGGAATGTTCTGCAGCAGAACGCCCCTCTGGTCGGGGGCGCTGCGGGGCTGCAGGTGCGAAACCTGCATTATCCCACTGGCTGCGTGATGGGCGCCAGCGGAGGGTTTTGGGTCAGAACGGGCGCAGGTGCTAGTGCCGATTGTTCCGGGTGCTATCAATAGAGGAGTGCTGGAGGTGGCGGTTGTCGGCCCGCAGGGTGCCTGTGCCCAGTCGCCAGCGCATTCTCACTCGTTCTATCCCAGGTCCTGCAACCCGTATTTCCGCACGATCGCGGCCCGCTGGCGCGGGTCGATGTTGATGTGGGCGGCGTCGCGCCCCACCTGGGCCAGCAGGCGCGGGTCCATCACGCGGCGCCACAGGGGCGGCACATAGGCCAGCGTGAACATGCCGAAGTAGCCGATGGGCAGCTGCGGCACATCGTCAAAGTGCCGCAGAGACTGGTAGCGGCGCAGCGGATGCGCGTGGTGGTCAGAGTGCCGCTGCAGATGGAACAGGGCCCAGTTGGAGAACACGTGGTTGCTGTTCCACGAGTGCTGGGGGCGGCAGGGTTCGTAGCGGCCGCTGGCGTCTTTGCGGCGCAGCAGCCCGTAGTGCTCGACATAGTTGGCCGAGGTGAGCTGAAAGTTGGCCCAGAAAGACGCCACCAGTAAAAACGGCAGGATGACCACGCCCAGCCAGAGTGCCAGCCCCGCCCACAGCAGCGCCGTGATGAGCGCTGGCTGCAGGATCTCGTTGTGCCACGACAGCAACGGCAGGTGCTGGCGGGCCAGGCGGTCTTTTTCCAGCGCCCAGGCGCGGCGTGCGGCGCCGGGCATCTCGCGCAGCACAAAGCGGTAGATGGACTCGCCCATGCGCGACGAGGCCGGGTCGGCCGGGGTGGCCACGTCGCGGTGGTGGCCCCGGTTGTGTTCGATGAAGAAGTGCCCGTAGGCGGTGGGCGCCAGCACCAGCTTGGCCAGCCAGCGCTCCAGCGGCGTGTTCTTGTGGCCCAGCTCGTGCCCTAGATTGATGCAGAACCCGCCCACCGTGCCCGTGGTCAGCACCATCGCCAGCACGCCATGCCAGGGCAGGGGCTGCGTGGCCACCCACCAGGCGCTGAAGATGAAGGCCGCCCACAGCACCGGCACCAGCAGGAAGGTGATGCGGCGGTAGTAGCGGTCGTCTTCGAGCGCAGGCACGGCGGATTCGGGCGGGTTGCTCTGGTCCACGCCCAGCATCCCGTCGAGCAACGGGGCGACGAGGTAGAAAAACGCCACCGGCGCCCACAGCACCAGCGGTTCGCCGGTCCATGCCATCAGTGCCGGGCCTACGCCGACAGTGCAGGGCACCACCAGGGACAGCAGCCATGCGTACCGCTTGCGGTCGCGGTAGGGCGGGGTGGTGGGCAATAGGGTTGGCAGCATGGGGCGGCAGCGACAACGCGGACCTGCTGGTGGCGCATTCTGGACCGGTGGAGATCCAACGCCAGTTTTATTTGGCAAGGCGCCTTTGCTCCGGCAATTGAAGCAAAAATGGCTGGTAGCGCTAGTGATGTTTGCCCTGAGTGCTATGAAATTGGGAGTAATCTGCAGGGGCGCATGCAAGCGGCGGCGGCTCCACTTTGCCTTGCGTCAAGGTGGGACATTGGCACGATCAGCGATACTCGCGGCGCTCTCGATGCCTGTGGAGCCAAGCGCCTACTGCCTGTTTCAGCGCCCCGGGCTCCGTTCTGTCACCCGTTTTCCCATGCACCACACCATTTTTGACACGCCGGTTGTCAACACGCTCCTGCGCGCTTTTTCCCGCTTCACCCTGCGCATCACCGGCTGGAAGGTCGAGGGCGCCTTGCCAGCCCATGCTGCCAAAAGCGTGCTGATCGCCGCACCCCACACCAGCAACTGGGACTTGCCGTACACGCTGATGCTGGCGTTTTCGCTGCGGCTGCGGGTGTACTGGATGGGCAAGCACAGCCTGTTCAAGGCGCCGTTTGGCGGGGTGATGCGCTGGCTGGGGGGCATCCCGGTGGACCGCAGCCAGGCCAACAACCTGGTCGCCAACTCGGCCCAGGCCATGCGCGATGCCGACGGACCCATGCAGCTCATCGTGCCGCCCGAGGGCACGCGGGGCAAGACGCGGCACTGGAAGACGGGCTTTTACTTCATCGCCCAGCAGGCGGGCGTGCCTATCGTGCTCGCGTTTGTGGACTATGGCCGCAAGGTCGGCGGCCTGGGCCCGGTGTTTGAGCCCACGGGCGATGTGGATCGTGACATGGCGCGCATCAAGGCGTTTTATGCGCCGATCCGGGGTAAGAACCCGACGCAGTTCGAGGCTTGATTCACTGGTTGTAAAAATAGCCACTATCGCTTGATAGATAAGGGCTGGTAGCTTCAGTATCCATAGCGTTCAGCGCTTGATTTTGAGCGCGCTGGTGGCTATGGGCGCAGCGTCCCCGTCCCGAATCGCGCAGCGAGTCGTGAGAAGGGAGAAGCGGCGTAAGCCGCTCAGGGGGATGTCACCCTACCTGTCGTCGGTCGATTTTGCGGCTGAGCACGATGCTGGTCTGCGTCTGGTGCACGCCCTCCAGCTGGCCGACCTTGTCGAGCAGGGTGTCGAGCTGCTCGTGGCTGGCACAGCGCAAGAACACCAGGTAGTCAAACGGCCCGCTCACGGCCGACACCTCTTCAACCTCGGGCATGGCTTCCAGCGCGCGCAGCACGGCGGGCGCTGCCTTGGGCAGCACGCTGATGCTGCACCAGGCCCGCACGGTGGTGGCGTCAAGCCGCGTACCCAGCCGCACCCCATAGCCCGCGACCACACCCGAACGCTCCAGCCGCGCGATCCGCGCCACCACGGTCGTGCGGGCCAGGCCGAGCTTGCGCGCCAGCGTAGCCGTGCCCTCGCGCGCATTGGCCTGCAGCAGGCTGAGCAGTTGCCGGT
>Ga0207976_100241_pt1 | contig 29711 bp, 25 predicted proteins | sample LakWasMe94_HOW11_2_FD_183916 | JGI IMG/M metagenome (GOLD analysis project Ga0207976, IMG submission 183916) | Freshwater sediment methanotrophic microbial communities from Lake Washington under simulated oxygen tension - Sediment Metagenome... | ecosystem: Environmental > Aquatic > Freshwater >... | reverse complement strand
CAGTTGCTGGCGGTCCACCTGTTTCTCGCCGGCCAGCGGATGCCCGACCGCACACACCGTGACCATCTCGACGCTGCCCAGGGCCCGTCGTTCGAGGGTCTCGGGCATCTGTTCATGGTGAAACAGCAAACCGAGGTCGGCCCGACGCTCCAGCAACTTGCGCGCCACGTCACCCTGGGCACTGCTGGCCAGCTGGACCTCAAGACTGGGGAAACGCTCGGACAAGGCCTCAAGGCTATCGAGTACCGGCTGGAAAGGCATCGCCTCGTCCAGGGCCAGCCGCAAGCGCGCCTCCTCGCCCCGCATCAACGCCAGCGCCCGTCCGTTCAAGCGCTCGCATTGGCGCAGCACTTCCCGGGCTTCCGCGAGCAAGGCCCGGCCCGCCTCGGTGAGCTTCGGCTGGCGACCGCTGCTGCGCTCGAACAAGAGCACGCCAAGATCGGCCTCGAGCAACGCGATAGCGCTGCTGACCGCCGATTGCGCCTTGCGCTGGTCACGGGCCACCGCGGAAAACGAACGCTGCTCGGCGACGCTGACGAACAGCCGCATCTGCTCCAGATTCCACTGCACATTCATGGCTCAACCAATCTTCAAAACAGATAGGTAATGACTTTACCCCATCTGCACAACCTCTAGAATGCCGACCTCATCAAGCAAGCCCAAACACGAGGACTCTCCCATGAACGCTTACACCTACCTGGCCATCGCCATCTGCGCCGAAGTGATCGCCACTGTTTCGATGAAAGCGGTCAAAGGCCTGAGCACTCCACTGCCGCTGCTGCTGATCATCGTCGGTTACGGCGTGGCCTTCTGGATGCTGACCTTGGTGGTGCGCACCGTGCCGGTGGGCGTGGCTTACGCGGTCTGGGCCGGCATGGGCATTGTCATGGTCAGCGTGGCCGCGCTGTTCCTCTACGGGCAGAAGCTGGATATCCCGGCGATGCTCGGCATGGCCCTGATCGTCCTGGGCGTGGTGGTGATCCAGCTGTTTTCGAAGACCGCCGGGCATTAAAAAAAGCAGCGGCAAGCGGCAAGCTTCAAGCGGCAAGAGAGCGTCATGCTTGCAGCTTGAAGCTTGAGGCTTGAAACTTGCGCCTTCGATTTGTTCTCCGAGGTCGCTGCATGCCATCCGTTATTTCCACCGACGTGCTGATTGTCGGCGCCGGAGTCGCCGGCCTCTGGCTGAACGCCCGCCTGCGTCGCCAGGGCTTTTCCACTGTGCTGGTGGAGAGCGCCAGCCTCGGCGGCGGACAAAGCGTCAAGTCTCAGGGAATCATTCACGGCGGTGCCAAATACGCTCTGCACGGCGCGCTGACCGGCGCCTCGGAAGCCATCGCCGACATGCCGCGCCGCTGGCGCGAGGCCCTGGCCGGCAACGGCGAACTGGACCTGTCCGGTGTGCGCCTGCTGTCCGAGGCCCATTATCTGTGGTCCCCCGGCACCCTGGCCGGCAACCTCACCAGCTTTTTCGCCAGCAAGGCGGTGCGCGGCCGCGTCGATCAGGTCAAGGGCGACCAGTTGCCGCCAGCCCTGCAGGACCGTCGCTTCAAGGGCAAGGTGTATCGCCTGGCCGAGCTGGTGGTGGATGTGCCGAGCCTGATCGGGCGCCTGGCCGAACTGAGTGGCGATAGCCTGCTGGCCGGGCAGAAGATCGAGCCCATGCTGGAAAACGGGCAATTGGTGGGCCTGCGGGTCGACGAGCGGGAAATCCGCGCGCAACGCATCGTGCTCAGCGCCGGGGCCGGCAATGCCGAGCTGCTGAGCCGCCTTGGCCTGAGCCAGCCGGCCATGCAACGCCGGCCGCTGCACATGGTGCTCGTCAAGGGCCCAAGCCTGAAACCGCTGTACGCCCACTGCCTGGGCGGCGGGCCGAAGCCGCGCATCACCGTGACCACCCACCCGGCGGCCGACGGCCAATGGGTCTGGTACCTCGGCGGCGACATCGCCGAAGCCGAGGGCGTGGCTCGCGAGCCGGCGGCGCAGATTGCCGCCGCCCAGAAAGAACTTGGCAACCTGTTGCCATGGGTCGACCTCAGCCAGGCGCAATGGGCCACCCTGCGGGTGGATCGAGCCGAGCCCGCACAATCGGGCCTGACCCGCCCAGACAACGCCTTCCTCGCCGAGCAGGACCGTCTGCTGGTCGGCTGGCCGACCAAGCTGGCCCTGGCCCCGGACTTCGCCGACCGGGTGTTCGCCGCCCTTGAGCGCGACGGTATCAAGCCAGGCCCCGCAGCACCGTTGCCGGTGCTGCCGAAACCCGCCATCGCCCAACCGGCCTGGGAGCAACTGCTGCCATGAGCCAAGCGACCCTGCACGACCTGCACCGCCCCTTCGGCAGCACCGGGCTGCTGGTATCCCCGCTGGGCCTGGGCACCGTGAAGCTCGGGCGTGACCAAGGGGTGAAGTACCCCAATGGCTTCCAGATTCCGGATGACACCGAAGCCCGCATGTTGCTCAAGCTGACCCGCGACCTGGGCATCAACCTGATCGACACCGCGCCGGCCTATGGCCGCAGCGAGGAGCGCCTGGGCCCGTTGCTGCGCGGACAGCGCCAGGACTGGGTGATTGTCAGCAAGGTGGGTGAAGAGTTCGAAAACGGCCTGTCGCGGCACGACTTCAGCGCGGCGCATACCCGCCTGTCGGTGGAGCGCAGCCTGCAACGCCTGGAAACCGACTTCATCGACCTGGTGCTGGTGCATTCCGACGGCAACGATCTGCACATCCTCGAGCAGTGCGAGGTGTACCAGACGCTGGCCGAGCTCAAGCAGGAAGGCAAGATCCGTGGCTTCGGGATGTCGGGGAAAACCGTCGAGGGTGGCCTCAAGGCCCTGGAACAAGGCGACTGCGCCATGGTCACCTACAATCTGAACGAACAGAACGAGAGAGCCGTCATCGATTACGCTGCGGCCCATGGCAAGGGCATTCTGGTGAAAAAAGCCCTGGCCAGTGGCCACGTATGCCTGAGCCCGGGCGTCGACCCGGTGCGCGCCAGCTTCGAACTGCTGTTCGACCAGCCGGGCGTCGCCAGTGCTATTGTCGGGACCATCAATCCGTTGCACCTGGCCCATAATGTCGCCACTGTCGCGCAGGTGTTGCGCAAAAACTGATGCCGCCCACGCGGCCGACCCCGACGCAAGAAGGAGCCGACATGCCGCGTACGCTCATAAGAAAGAACCCCAGCAACTTCAAGACGCTGCCCCTGTTCGTCGAAGCGACGCCCGAAGGCCTCAGCTATCAGAGCGTCGGCATGCCGCTGAACTTTGCGCAGACCCTGCAGCGTAGGCGTCCGGTCACGGTGGCCAACGCCGAACGCTTCGCCCTGGAACTGGCCAACCTCGGCGTCTCGGTACGCCTGACCCTGCATTGGCAGAACCGTGACTATTGGGTGCTGGTCCGCCAGCGCCGGCAGGATCGCGGCGATGTGGTGCTCAAGCTGATTTCCGGCTACGTCCCGGCCCACGAACTGAACCTGCCGCTGCATACCGCCATCCAGGAAATCGCCGAGGAATGCCTGCTGGAAACCCCGGAAGGCTGGCTCGGCGGACGCTTCAACGACACCTGGCTGCCGGCGCCCTACTCGGCGGCCCTGCATTATCGCGAAGCCCTGCCCTTTCGCCTGACGCCGCTGTCGGGCGCGGCACGCCCGGTGCGCTGCGCCAACCTGCATCTGCTGGAACGGCCGCGGGCTTATGTGCACCTACCCACCGCGTCGCTGCAGCTGATTTATGACCTGCGCCTGGACGTGCCGAAAGAAGCCAAGTCCCTGAGCCTGTTCCATGTCGACGAACGCCTGGAAGGCGATCAACTGGTGGCGCGCCTGGATCGCAAGCGCCCGGACCTGTACCTGATGCCGCTCAAGGACGGGCAGCCGTGCGCCGAGCTCTATACGTTGAAGAAGGATCAGTTGCACCCGGCGAGTACTCGCGGCCTGTATCTGGCCGAAAGCTTCGCCCAGCAGCAAGGCTGGCTGGTGCATGACGAGCGGATTCGCTGGAAGGACTGGCTGAAGCAGCAGGGATTGAGCGCGCCGGAGAAGGACTCCAAACTCCAGCGTCTTACCGGCAAGGCGCGGCAGATATTGCGTAAGATCGTCCCGGCCAAGACCAGCCGGCAACGTTGATCGCCAACCCGCCCACTTCGGGTTTCGCAGGAGCGGGCAGATTGGCGAGCAACATCATTCGGTCTTGCGGATCTTCTCGACTATGGCCGTGGTGGAACTGTTCTCCACCAGGCCCAGCACCTTCACCGTGCCGCCATAAGCCTTGACGATATCGGCGCCGACCACCTGGTCGACCGAGTAATCCCCGCCTTTGACCAGCACGTCCGGCTTGACCTGGGCCAGCAGGTTTTCCGGCGTGCCCTCGGGGAAACTGATGACCCAGTCCACCGCGCCCAGACCGGCCAGTACCGCCATGCGCCGGTCGACGCTGTTGATCGGACGACCAGGCCCTTTCAGGCGGCTGACCGAGGCATCGTCGTTGATCGCCACAATCAGGCGATCGCCTTGGGCCCGCGCCTGCTCGAGGTAGGTCACATGGCCGGCATGGAGGATGTCGAAGCAGCCGTTGGTGAAGACGATCTTCTCTTTGTGCGCACGCGCGTCGTCGATCGCCAGCAGCAGTTGGTCGAGGCTCAGTACACCGCGCTCGGAACCTTCTTCGCGCTGGATCGCGCGACGCAGCTCCGGTGCGCTGATGGCCGCGGTACCCAGCTTGCCGACCACGATGCCGGCAGCCAGGTTGGCCAGGGCTACCGCGTGCGGCAGCTCTTCGCCCGCCGCGATCGCCGCCGCCAGGGTGGAAATCACGGTATCGCCGGCACCGGTGACGTCGAACACTTCACGAGCGCGGGCCGGCAAATGCAGCGCCGGGTGATCGGGACGCAGCAGGGTCATGCCGTGTTCGCCACGGGTCACCAGCAAGGCGCCAAGCTCCAGGTCGTGCATCAGCTTCGCGCCTTTGCTGACCAGGTCGTGCTCGTCGACGCAACCGCCGACTATGGTTTCGAACTCGCTGAGGTTCGGGGTGATCAGGCTGGCGCCGCGATAAATCGAAAAGTCCTTGCCTTTCGGGTCCGCCAGCACCGGGATGCCACGGGCACGCGCGGCCTGGATCAGCGCCTGATGATTCTTCAGGGCACCCTTGCCATAGTCGGATAACACCAGCACCTTGATGCCGTCCAGCAACTGGTCGACTTCAGCGCCCAACTTTAGGGCGTCGGTGGCGAAGGGTTCTTCGAAATCGATACGCAACAGTTGCTGGTGCCGGCTCATGACCCGCAGCTTGACGATGGTCGGCTGATGGGCAATGCGTTGGAACAAGGCGCGTACGCCCGCGCCCTCAAGACTGTTGGAGAGACTGTCGGCAGCCTCGTCGTCGCCGGTGACGCCAACCAGCGAGGCCGGTGCGCCGAGCGCGGCAATGTTCAAGGCAACGTTCGCGGCACCGCCCGGGCGGTCCTCGATTTGCTCGACCTTGACTACCGGTACCGGCGCCTCAGGGGAAATCCGTGAGGTACCACCATGCCAGTAACGGTCGAGCATGACATCGCCGACCACCAAGACAGGGGCTTGATCGAATCGCGGCATGGACAACTTCATGGAGCAACCCACATACAAAATGAACAGGGGCGCGATATTAACACAGGGTGAACGCCGCCTAGTTCTACCGCTGCACGAGTATTCGCGATCGCCCCAAACTGTTCATTTATTGAGCAACAGTGCCATGAGCCGGTCTGTCGCGCAGGCCAGCCCGACCGTTTCGGTATCGATCTCGCAGTCGGGATAGAGCGGTGCTTCGTAGGGGCTGTCGAGCCCGGTGAAGTCCCGGATACGCCCTTCGCTCGCCGCCCGATACAGACCCTTGGGGTCGCGCCGGGCACAGGCAGCGAACGACGTACTCACGTACACCTCGAGAAATTCGTCCGCCGCGAACAAAGCCCGGGCAGCGGCACGCTCCGCGCGAAACGGTGAAATCGCCGAGACGATCACGATCAACCCCGCCTCCACCATCAACCTCGCCACCTCGGCCAGGCGCCGGATGTTCTCCTTGCGCGCCTCGGTGCCCATGCCCAGGTCACGACACAGGCCGCCGCGCACGTTGTCGCCATCGAGGACGAAGGTATGCAGGCCCTGCCCGCTCAACCGCAACTCCAGCAGGTTGGCCAGGGTCGATTTGCCGGCGCCGGACAAACCGGTCAGCCAGAGGCAACACGGACGCTGCCGCTTGAGCGCCGCCCGCTCGACAGCGGTCAGGGACAGGCTGCAGGGGCGGATATCCGCTTGTGGGCAATGCGGCGACAAGGGTTCATTCATAGCCGAGCATCTCGTAGTCGCGCTGGTACGCTCGACGCACCAGCCGCCGGGTGCGTACCGAGCAGAAGTCCCGGGCAGGCTTCTGGTACCGCTGCCGCGATTCGTTGAGGTGCGGCAGGGACCTGCTCACCCCCAGATGCTCGCTGAGCAACTGATAGTCGCGCTGCAGGTGCTCCTGATAGCCAATGAAGTCCATGTCCAAGCGCCCCATGGAGTCCATCAGGAAGTCGGTCTGCGGGGCAAAGTGCAACTGCTTGTGGATATTTTCCGGATGCAGCCAGCGGCCGACAAAATCGTCGAAATCGCGATAGTGGCTGACCAGCCGCTGGGCGGCCTGGTCGCGGCGGCTGAGTTCGTTGCCGCGCAGGAAGGCATAGGCCGAATAGGCCCGCTCCAGGGGATCGCGGACCACGGCGAACTTGAAACTGCTGGCGAACTGCTGGGGAAACTGCTGCTCGTACCAATACAGGGGCAGGTGGCCCGGCGTCCAGCCATCGAACAATGCCGAACACAGGCTGCTCCCCGCGCACTTGGGCACATGGATGAACACACAACCGTGCTGACGGAACGGCGCCGGAAAACGGACGTTGGCGGACATGGCCTTGTTCACCACCTGCCGGTCCACCACAGACAGGCGCCCAAGCAAGAACGCCCGTTGCGACTTGGGCAATAACTTCCACAGATAACGTTGCAGCATTCCAGTACCCACGCGACGGGGTTGGCCCCCTCGATTCAGTCGACGATTGAGGCTGGAACCATAACAAGCACGAGGTGCTGAATTATTTAGGCTTGGTCAAGACTGTAAGGGGCGGGATACAAAGACCGGCCGGCGCATTGCACGCCGGGGCCGTTCCAGGGCGGGCAAAGCCCACCCTGGCGTTGGGTCAGGCAATGCCTTCGGACGCGGGCTCGTCCAGCCCCATGGCATGCAGGCGCGAGTAGTAGCCGTTCTGCGCCAGCAGGTCGACATGGGTGCCGCGCTCGACGATCCGTCCCTGATCCATGACCAGAATCATGTCGGCCTTCTCGATGGTCGACAGGCGGTGCGCGATCACCAGGGTGGTGCGCCCCTTCATCACCTTGTCCAGGGCCGCCTGGATATGCCGCTCGGATTCGGTATCCAGCGCCGAGGTGGCCTCGTCGAGAATCAGCAACGGCGCATTCTTCAACAGGGCCCGGGCAATCGCCAGACGCTGGCGCTGACCGCCGGAGAGCAGCACGCCGTTCTCGCCGACCTGGGTGTCCAGGCCTTCGGGCAACTGCGAAATGAAGTCCATGGCATAGGCATCCGCCGCCGCCTTCTCGATATCTTCCCGCGGTGCCCCGGCCAGGTCGCCATAGGCGATGTTGGCGGCCACGCTGTCATTGAACAGGGTCACATGCTGGGTCACCTGGGCCACATGCCGACGCAGGTTGCGCAGACGGTAATCCTCGATCTCCACGTCATCGAGGAAAATCTGCCCCGTTTCGTGGTGATAGAAGCGCGGAATCAGGCTGGCCAGGGTCGACTTGCCACTGCCGGAGCGACCGACCAGCGCGATCATCTGGCCGGGAGCCGCGGAGAAGCTGATGTCCTTCAGCACTTCGCGCTCAGTGCCCGGATAGGTGAAGCTCAGGTTGCGCACGTCGAGGCGTCCCTCGATACGCTCACGCTCGACCTGGCCCCGGTCGACTTCAGGCTCGACGTCCAGCTGTTCGAAAATGCTTTCCGCGCCCGCCACGCCTTTCTGGATGGTCGAACTGACTTCCGAGAGCTGGCGAATCGGCTTGGGCAGCAGGCCCGCTGCGGTGATATAGGCCACCAGGTCGCCTGCTGTGGCATCGCCACGCAGGAACAGCACCAGGAACATCAACACCGCCATGGCGGAGTAGATCACCAACTGCAGCATCGGCGTGTAGACCGCGCCGGTCTTGGTCATGCGCAGCTGTTTGTCGGTGTTGCTCTGGCTGGCGTCGACGAAACGCTGCTGCTCGTAGCTTTCGCCGCCGAAGCTGCGCACCACGCGATAGCCTTGAATGGTCTCGGAAGCCACATGGGTCACATCGCCCATCGCTACCTGGATCTTCTTGCTCTGCTTGCGGAATTTCTTGCTGGTACTGCCAACCATGATTGCGATCAACGGCAGGATCGCCAGCATCACCAGGGTCAGCTTCCAGTTCATCCACAACAGGTAGATGAACAGGAACACCACCGTCAGGCCTTCGCGAATCACCACCTTGATGGCGTCGGTGGCGGCACCGGTGACCATGGTGACGTTGAAGGTGATGCGGGAAATCAGATGCCCGGAGTTATGGGTATCGAAATAGCGGTTCGGCAGGACCAGCAGCTTGTTGAACAGTTCGACCCGCAGGTCATGTACCAGACCCAGGGAAACCTTCGCCAGGTAGTAGTTGCCGAGGAAGGAGCCGAGCCCTTGCCAGGCCGCGATCAGGATGATCAGCAGCGGCACCGCCATCAATAGCTGCAAGTCGCGCAGATAGGGGACGTTGGGGAAGAGCACCGCTTCGGGATTGCTCAAGCCGTCGACGAAATATTTGAGAATGCCCGCCAGCATCGGCTGGGTGGAAGCAAATATCACGAAGCCCACGATACTCAGCAGGAAAATGCCTATATAGGGTTTTACATACCCCAACAGCCGGAAATAGATTTTCAGGCTGGAATCCTGTTCCGCTTTGGGCGGTGCTTCACTCATCGTCGAGCTCACTGTTTAGTAGGAACGCGGGATTTTATCACAGCCTGTGTTACCGCCCCGTGCCCAGACCAAAACAGTAGCCAAACCGATCGGCAGCCAGCTGATGAACCATTCGGCGCGAGGGGTTCCGGTCAGGCTGGCGGCATCGAACTGCATGGCCAGGAAGGAGAACAGCCAGATCCCGATGACGCCCCGGCCATAGAGCGTTTCACGGGCGCGCCAAGCCTCGCGCAGCACCGCAAACCACACCACGACCCAGAGCAGCAGCCCGGGAATGCCCAATTCGATGGCGATGTGGCTGAACAGGTTGTGGGCGTGATCGAAGACCTGTCCTTCGGCCAACACGCTATAACCCGAGCCGAGACCAAGGCCTGTCCATGGATGCTCGGCGATCATCTGCAGGCTGGCCATCAGGATCTGCGGACGATAGGAAACGCCACGCGCCAGAACCAGGGGCTCGAGAAACCAGAACGCCAGCATCGCCAGCAACAACGCCGACGCAGCAAAAATCCGGCTGCTCCGGTCGCGGCACCAGATTGGCATCGCCAGCACGGTCAGGAACAAAGCCAACGCCGCCCCGCGACTCTGGCAGAGCACGACAAACCCACCCAGCAGCGCCAACGCCACCAGCCACGCCGCTTGAAGGGCGCGAGTACGCGGAACCCAGTGCAGCAGCCAGATAGCGGCCAGACCGATGACATAACCACCCAGGATCGGATGAGCCAGCTCACCCAGCCCCTCAAGACGCGCCCACCAGACGTTCCCTTTGAGCCAGTAGAACTGGATGATGGCCATCAGCGCCGTCACCGCCAACCCCAACCCGCCCCACTGCATGACGCGGCTCACCCGCTCAGGCCGGGCATTGGCGAAAACCGGGAAAAACAGCAGGAACACCGCGATGTACAGCAGGCGCTTGGCCTCTCGCGACGGGTCCGCCGCCTGCGTCCATAACAGGCTGATCAGCCCCCATACCGCCAATCCCAGCAACGCCAGGCCAAGCCAGCGCTGGGCATGCCACCACTCGACCAGGCGCTGGCGCGCGGGCCAGGCCAGAATCATTGCCGGCAACCACAGGAAGGCAACCAGCCCCTGTTGGTAGAGCTTGTTGGTGGGCGCCAGGGCGATGGCCAGCAAAAACCAAAGCAACCCGATTGTCATCCATATTTGCGCCCAGCGTGTGGCCTGCATCTATTCGCTCCTAAATGGGTCACCCAGCCAACCCGGCATGGTTAAAACAACAACTTTTCGGCATCATTGCCCGTCACTGTGCCCGCCACTTCGACAAGGCTTCCTACGATGCAATGCTCCCGGCTTCCCCAAGCCACTTTGAATCAGATGATTGAAGGCGCCAGAATTCTGGAGGCCGACAGTTACGGCCCGAAAGTCTACCTGTTGCAGGATGGGAATATTCTGAAACTGTTCCGGCGCAAGCGTCTTTTTTCATCCGCCCTGTTTCGGCCCTATTCGAAGCGCTTTATCGACAACGCCGCACGCCTGGAACAACTCGGCGTCCCCACGCTGCAAGTACTGGACTTCTACCGCCTGGAACAACCCGGCATGACCGCAGTACTCTACCGACCGCTGCCAGGCGAAACCCTGCGCCAGGTCGCCAGCAAGGAAGGCTTCGACTGGCAGCAGACCTTGCCGGCATTGGTCGAGCTGATTCGCAGCCTGCACAACTCAGGGATCTACTTTCGCTCGCTACACCTGGGCAACATCGTCATCACCCCGGATAACCGCTTCGGCCTGATCGATGTGGCCGACATGCGTTTTTTCCGCGGGCCGCTACCGCGCCATCTGATCAAACGCAACCTGCAACACTTCGCCCGTTATATTGCCCGGGAAAAGCTGAACGGGAGCTTTCCGATACAAGCGCTGGAGCAGGCCCTACTTTCGGCATGACAGCAGGCTGGTAGCGGCCTGGCTGAAGCGCTGCCAGGCCTGGTCGGGAGCCAGCACAGCATACTGATCCGCCGCGATGCTCTGGCCGGGCAGGCCGAGGGCCTGAAGAATGGCCTCTTGCCAGGCGTCGATGTCATTCACCGGCGCATAACGCCCGGTTCCAGCCAACTGCTCACGGAACACCGGCAAATCGCTGGTCAGCACCGGCACACCGGACATCACGGCTTCCTGCAGGATCAGCCCCAGCCCCTCGTCCAGCGACGGGATGGCCACCCAGTCGAATGCCTGGTAAAGCAACGCCGCGTGCTTCAGATGTCCAGGCAGCGAAACCCTGCCCTGCAAGCCCAGCTGGTTGATACGGGCCTCGAGCGCTGCGCGACCCGAGCCCTCGCCGATAATCACCAGACGCATCTCCGGCCGGCTCGCCAAGGCCTTGGCGAAAGCCTCCAGCAGGTAAGCAAAACCCTTATCGTCCACCAGACGCCCGACCGCGCCGAATACCGGAGCATCGTCCGCGGGCAGGCCGAGGGTTGCCCGGGCCTCGGCACGCGGTAGCAGCCTTGCGTTGAACTCGTGCGGATTGAAGGCGCTGCGCAAGGCCGTCACCGGCATCTGCAAATCGTATTCGAGAGATGAAGCCAGGGTCTGCGAAACAGCCGCGAGCGTCAGTTGCGAAGCGGGAAGCTGCCGGAACAGCTGTTGATCCTTGCGATGCAGGCGCGTGGAGCCATGGATCACCACCACCGCACGCATGTGCGGCAATGACTTGAGGACCGGTAGCAAGGTACGCGCTACCCCCAGGCCATCGAGCAACAGCACCTGGGCATCACTCTCCTGCAAAGCCTTGCGAAAGCGAGCCCGCAGCCAGGGCTTGAGCAAGCGCCAGAAATGCTTGCCCTTCAGACGCGCCGACGACAGGTTCCACTCCCGACACTCCCCCACCTCGGCAACACATCCGGTGGACGAGCCTTGCAGCAGCCAGGTCTTGACCACAGTGCCTGGCTCGGACTGAGAGAGGATCTGTTGGTGAACCTTGTGAACGGAGGCAAATGCACTGCCGCCTGCCCACATGACGTTGAGAATGCTCATTGGGCACATAGCCCTTTCGCGGTATTCGGGTAAGTGAAACCGGTAGAACTAATTGATAAACCAGCCAATACCGACTCCAACCAACAGGACTAGAACAAGCTTGATTTGCTCACGACGACTGCGCCGAGCCTTACGCTGCCGCTCGGCGGCAGTCTCCACATGCAGACCAAAGCCTGTATGCAACACCGCATCGCCTTCCAGGCTGACAGCCGTCAGATTCAGCTCAGCATAGCGCTTGGACAGCGCTTTCTCGCCGCCGTGCCCGGCGAAAGGCGCGCACAGTCGATATTCCGCCATCCGGCGCAGGCCCGGGTTCAGGGAAAAGCTCTGCCACTCGGGTTTGTCGGAGATCAGCGGATAACAGGGCACACCGCCAATCAACTCGCGGGCGCCCAAGTGGATGTAAGGGCTATGGATTCGCAGGTCATGGGCATAACTGCGCAACCAGACCTGCAGGATGTCCGGGCGCTGCTCGAGAATCGCTTTCGAATCCTCGACAAAACCCGGGCGGTAGAACTCCCAGTCGTCTTCGCAATGGAAGATATAGGGGGTCTTGACCTGCTCATAGGCAAGGTCGATCGACGCCAGCTGCCCGAGCTTCGGCCGGTTGACGAAGAAGGTACAGTGATCCTTCCAATGGGCGGGCACCGCCGTGCGCACCCGCTCGTCGCCAGAATCTTCAGTGATGAAGACTTCGCGGATCGGCGCACTGTTGAAGCGATCGAAACTCTCCAGCGTGAGCTTGAGCAGGTCCAGACGACCGCAACTGGTGACCACCAGGGAGATGTCACTCTCTTGACTAAACTGCACTTGATTCTCACCTACGACAAAGTGCCATCACTATTCAGGGCTCAGTGATAACTGTCAAACACCCAGCTTCGAGCGTACGTGCTCGATAAAGCTCAAGGGTGCACGAGGCCGCAATGCGGGCTGAAGTTCCTCGACAATACGCTGACCGATACGGGCGAAGCTGAACTGAGAGACCGCCAGGTCGCGGCCGTTTTGCGCAATGCTCTGCGCCAGGGCCGGATCGGCGCGCAACATGGCGAGTTTTTCCTGCAATTGCGGGATGTTCTGATAAAAGACCACGTTGTGCAGGTCCTGCAAGCCCAGTGCGCGGTTTTCCGCCTCACCCTGGTCGAATGCCAGCAACACACAGCCACAGGCCATGGCCTCGAAGTTCTTGATCATGTATTCGCCCATGCCGACGTCGGCACTGACGAAAAAGCGGATGCGATTGAGCGTGTCGCAATACTCTTCGCCCGACTTGGTCCGCGTCACCACCAGGGGCTCGACCTGGCCGAGTTCGTCGAGCAGCGCCTTGCGTCCGCTGTAGGCCACGCTGTTGGTGCTGCCGACGAATGCCAGTTCGATATCCCGCTCGCGGCCCTGATCCTGCAGCAGGGTCTGGTCGTAGCCCTTGGGCACGAATACCGCGTCGAAACCTTCCTGGCGCAGGCGCTCGCTGACCATGAACCCCGAGCTGATCACCCGCGCCCACGGCAGGCGGCGGTAATGGGCACTGAACTTGCCGGTGTACTTGCAGGGGATGTAGTTCTGGTAGGCGTCGTGCTCGAGAATCACCAGGTTGGGAATGCTGCGGATGAAACTCGCCTGGCGGATTTCCTGCTTGAAACGCAGGAAGAACACGATGCGGTCGTAGCGCGCTACATCCACCTCACGGCGGAAATAGCCCCGCAGGTTGCGCTGCTCGTCACTGCTCAACCACCGCAGGTCGCATTCGCAATGAGCGGCAACGCCTTCGTACAGGCGGTCCAGGATGGCCCGCTGTTCTTTCTGCACCAGAAATAGAACCTTCATCATCTTCCTTGCAGCCGTGAGCAACCGGACAAAAGAGCGAAACTACCCTGGCCTACAGGCAAAAGGGTGTCATGCAATATCAATTTACAAACGCCAGAACAGCTCATGTCGGCGTACCGCCTTGCGGAAAAACTCGTTCTCGCCATAAGGCGAGCCGGCGCGGCCGGCCAACACCCGCTGCAGGCCCCGGCGCAGACGGCGCTTGAACGGCGCTCGCGGCTGCAGGTCGTGCATCATGCCCAGGGCCATCGCCTTGTCGCGTTGCTGCTCGATCGACAGTGGCAAGCTGCAGGGCCTGAGTACCTGGGCCGGGTCGAACACCGGAGGCAGGGCAATGCCCGCCCCCGAATCACCCATCGGCCAGCGGTCGTTGTCATGCAGGTGGTTGGCATAACCGAGCAAGGTGGTCGGCTGCCACTCCAGCCCCTGCAACGCTTCCAATACCGCCTGCTGGGCACAGATGTGGTCCGGATGCGGGTCGAGTGTCGGATGCGGCAGCACTATTACCTCGGGGCGGGCCTTGAGCAACAGCGCCCGCAGGTCGGCCAAGAGGTTGTTCCAGGTCGGCGCGCCATCGGCATCCGCCGGCAGCGTGAACGGATTGAATTGGCGGAACAGGCGGATATCCGACAGCTCGGCCTCGCGGGACGCCGCGGGCCGGTTCGGCGCCGCCTGCATGGCCGGCAGTTGCAAGCAGAAATACCCCAGTTGCGCGCAGTGCGCCTCGGCAACCCCGGCCCAACGTGGCACCGCAATGCTGTCCCAGGCCCGCAGCCGGCCCTTGATCCGCGCCGCATCGGCGCCGTTCATGCCCATCTGCCGGTAATGCTCGGCCTCGATCTCGCCCGCGGTCAGCGTGACGATCCAGGTTTCGTCGGCCTGGCTGTACAGACCGAAGGCGGCCAACTCGGCATCGTCGGCGTGGGGGGCGATGACCATCACCCGCTGGTGGCGATAGTCCGGCTCCCGGAACACCGACAACAGCGGCTCGCCGTGCACCCGGCAGAAACGCCCGCGCAGTTGCAGCTCGCCGCTGGCCAGAGGCTGAGCCAACCCACTGAGATTGAGATAACGCAAGCCGTTCACGCCGCGCTCGAACGTCTGCCGATCCTGCCCCGCCAAGGAGACGCAAGGGTCGAAAAAGCGCCCCAGCCAGGTGCTGCTGACCTTTACCGCGAGGATCAGGGTTTCATCCCCCGCCAGGTCGATCGCCTGGTCCAGGACCAGGCACTGCTTGTCCAGGTGGACCTTGGGCTGCTCGGTGCCGAACGGAAAGCTGTACTGATAATCGTCCCGGGGCGAATAAAACAGGTGGTCGGCGAACCAGGCCTCATGGGCCACCCAGGCCAGCACCGCTAGCAGCAGCGGCAACCACCAGGCCACCAGCACACCGACAGCCACCAGCAGCATCAGGCCGATCAACAGGCCCAGGCGCTTCTGCCGACGATGGCGTTTGAGCAACTGTTGCTTGCGACTCGGCGGCTGATTCATACCGTGAACACCGGAACGGGGTTGCACCAGCGATCCTTGTACTCGCGATCGGCGCGACCGAAGGAGAAACGCAGCGGCTTGTCGATGACCCGTGCCTGCTCCCAGGCACTTTGCGTGTTGAGGAAGCTCAACACGCTGCCGGGGCTGAACTCACGGGTTTCAGGATCGACGCCACCGTTGATGTATTCGACGCTGATCCACTCCGGCGCTTCGACCCGGTACACCAGCTGAATGGCGATCGGCGCGTCGTTGAGGAAAATCACCGAACCGATCAGCAACTCGCGCAGCAATTCGATGACTTCGGCCATGCGCTCGGCACCGGTGGCCGGGAACCCCCAACGCCGCTGGAACAGATCGCAGTAGATGGCCGCCAGTTCCTGGCTGGAGAACTCGCTGACCGGACGCACCACGCCGCCAGCCTCTTCCAGCAAGCGCAGTTCACGGCGCTGGTTGTAGCGGAACTTCTTCGACAGCTCTTCAGGCGTGCGAGCCATGGCCAGTTGTTCGGCCTGGAGCTTGAGGGTGCTGAAACGGCCCTGGTTCAAGGCCGACAGGTAACGGCCGCGATGGCGCAGCGGGGCCTGGGTGTCAGGCGCGGCCGGCAGGATCAGCTCGGCATTGCCCAGGTCGAACAGGCCTTTCTTGCCACGACGCTTGAGCACGTCCTTGGACAACGCCAGGTCGCGCCCCCAGGTCGGGATCGCCGCCTGCAGTTCGCCGGCCTGTTCCCAGGCCAGGTAGCGGACCGGAATGCCCGCCAGGTTCGCCAGGCGCTCCACCACCAACGGGTGGGTGGCGACGCTGCCGCCAAAACGCTGCCAGGTGGCGGCATAAGTCGAGGCGTCGACGACCGACCAGCCACGCTCGCGCCAGCCTTGGAATCGATTGAGCATCAGGGCCTCGCGGTCAGATCGGTAACTTGCGGCAGACGCCAGAAAGCCTCGCGTACAGCACGGTCGGAGAATCGCTCGCGCAGGCGCTCGAACATCAGCTCGGCGCACAGCAGGCGCTGGTTCTCATCCATCCCGGCCAGGTGTTGCAGGCCCTGGGCCATATGCTCGGCATCGCCCAACGGAAACAGGATGCCAACGCCTTCGACCACTTCCTTGGCCCCGCCACACGCCGTCGCCAGCAGCGGCACGCCAGCGGCCATGGCCTCCAGCAGCACCATGCCGAATGGCTCGTGATCGGAACTCAGGGCAAAGGCATCGAAAGCACGGAAGTAACGCCGGGCTTCTGTGACCTGGCCGAGGAACAGCACGCGGTCGGCAATGCCCAGCTCGCGGGAAAGGTCCTTGAGGTTCTGCTCCAGGCGCCCGCTGCCGAGAATCGCCAGCTGGCTTTCCCGAGGCAGCCCCGGCAAGGCCGCGGCAAACCCGCGCAACAGGGTGGCCTGATCCTTGTCCGGGTGCAGACGCCCGACATTGCCGACGATCCAGGCGGAAGACGACAGCCCCAGTTCCTGGCGCGCTTCGGCCTTGGGCAGCTGGGTCGCCTGCAAGGCTTCGACGTCGATCCGGTTGTACAGCGTCTGGATCCGCGCCGCCGGCCACTGTGGCAGGCAGCCGCGCATGTCGTCGCGCACCGCGTCGGACACGCCGAGCAGGCTCAGGCGCTTGCGGAACAGATTGGCGAACAGACGGCGACTGCCGCGCTGGTAATCGCCGAAAGCGTGATGCACACCGATCACCGGCAATGAGGTACCCAGCAATGCGATGTAGATCGGCTTGAAACGGTGGGCGATGCAGAAGCTGAAGTTGCGCGATGCGACGATCTTGCGCAGGTCGCGTATCGCCCCCAGCTTCAGGCCACGAATGGCCTTGGAGCTGTACTCCATGAACAGCACTTCGTCGCTGGCACAGGCATCGGCCACCTCGGCATCGGCAACCCCGGTGAGGAACACCGTGGTCACGCGATAACCGCTGCCCGCGAACAGGCTGGCGTATTGCCGGGCACAGTCCAGGAACGGCCCGTCATAGCCGTGGCAGAACTGCAGGACGTGGCGCTCAGCCGAGCGTGTCATAAGGATCCACGCCGTCTTTGACCACCAGGATGTCTTCCATGATCAGGTACTGCAGATCGGAGCCGAAGAACATGTTCAGGGCGTCGGTCGGCGAGCAGATCATCGGCTCGCCACGGCGGTTGAGCGAGGTGTTCAGCGACACGCCGTTGCCGGTCAGGACCTCCAGGGCCTTCATCATGTCGTAGTAGCGCGGGTTGTATTCGCGCTTGAGCACCTGGGCCCGGGAAGTGCCGTCTTCGTGGACCACTTCCGGCACGCGGGTCTTCCACTCTTCCGCCACTTCGAAAGTAAAGGTCATGAACGGCGCCGGGTGATCGACCTTGATCATCTGCGGACCGACGGTGTCGAGCATCGACGGGCAGAAAGGCCTCCAGCGCTCGCGGAACTTGATCTGCTCATTGATACGGTCGGCCACGCCGGTAGCGCTCGGGCAACCGATGATCGAACGACCGCCCAGGGCACGCGGGCCGAACTCCATGCGGCCCTGGAACCAGGCCACCGGGTTGCCGTCGACCATGATCTTGGCGATACGCTCGGGAGTGTTGTCGATCTGGCGCCAGGCCGGCTTGTTCGGGTGCCGGGCACAGGCAGCGATCACGTCTTCGTTGCTGTAGGACGGGCCGAGATAGACGTGTTCCATCTTCTCCACCGGCACGCCGCGAGCGTGGGAAACATAGGCCGCGGCACCGACCGCGGTACCGGCGTCGCCGGACGCCGGCTGCACGAACAGCTCTTTGACTTCCGGACGGGCGATGATCTTCTGGTTCAGCTTGACGTTCAGCGCACAGCCGCCAGCGAAGGCCAGCTTGCCGGTTTCCTTGAGGATGTCGCCCAGGTAGTGGTCGATCATCTGCAACGCCAGCTTCTCGAACAGCGCCTGCATGCTGGCCGCGTAGTGGATGTACGGCTCGTCGGCGATATCGCCTTCGCGCTTCGGACCCAGCCACTCGATCAGCTTCGGCGAGAAGTAGAACCCCTTGCCCTTCTCTTTATAGCGGCGCAGGCCGATAACGTTGGCGTAATCGGTGTTGATCACCAGTTCGCCGTTTTCAAAGCTGGCCAGCCGCGAGAAGTCGTACTTGCTGGCATCGCCGTACGGCGCCATGCCCATGACCTTGAACTCGCCGTCGAGCATCTCGAAGCCGAGGAACTCGGTGATCGCGCCATACAGGCCGCCCAGGGAGTCCGGATCGTAGAATTCCTTGATCTTGTGGATCTTGCCGTTTTCGCCGTAGCCGAAGAAGGTGGTGGCGTACTCTCCCTTGCCGTCGATCCCGAGGATCGCGGTTTTCTCCTTGAAGCCGGAGCAGTGGTAGGCGCTGGAAGCGTGGGCCAGGTGGTGCTCGACCGGCTCGATCTTGATCTTCTTCGGATCGAAGCCCAGTTGCTCGAGGCACCAGACGATCTTGTTGCGATAGCGCTTGTAGCGACGGTTGCCCATCAGGATCGCGTCGAAGGCGCGGTCCGGGGCGTACCAGTAACGCTTGGCGTAGTGCCAGCGAGCCTTGCCGAACAGGCTGATCGGCGCGAACGGAATCGCTACCACGTCAACGTCGGAGGGCTTGATACCGGCCTGTTCCAGGCAGAACTTCGCCGATTCGTAGGGCATGCGGTTCTTTGCATGTTTATCGCGTACGAAGCGCTCTTCTTCAGCAGCCGCCACCAGCTTGCCGTCGATATACAGCGCTGCGGAAGGATCATGGCTAAGGGCGCCGGACAGGCCAAGAATCGTCAATGCCACAGGGGTCTAGCCTCTTAAGTCTGCATGCAGGCGACGTGCGCCTGGAATTAATGTGCTCCCCGCCACGGGCGAGAAACAGCTAAAGGGCGGGATTATAGCGTAAACCTGCCGCGGGATGATCCCCGGGATTCGTCGCCGCTGCCGCAGGTCGCGGCAGCGGCTACAGGCCTCAGCCCACGGACGATTCGGCGGTTTTAGGCAGGCGCTGGTCGATGACCTGATACAGCGCGCTGCTTTGCGGCCAGTTACGCATGAAGCGCGCACGGTCACGGGCGTAGGCCGGGGCGAAGCTGCCGAGGCTGTGGTGCTGGCACATGGAGTCCAGGTCGATCAGCGCCCAGCGGTCCTGTTGCCAGAACAGGTTGTGCCCCTTGAAGTCGCCATGGCTGATGCGTTCGCGGATCAACTCGGCAAACAGCCGGTCCAGCGCCTGCAACTCGGCCTCCGGAGCCGCGCCGCTGTCGATATAGGGCGCGAAGCGCTCGATGATGTCCGGCCCGGCCAGGCATTCGGTCACCAGATAGGCCCGACTGCGCAGCCAGAGGAAACGTTTCTCCAGCAAGGCCAGCGGCTTGGGCGTGGCAATGCCGAGGAACGCCAGGCGATTGCCCTCCTGCCACGAATGCCAGGCCCGGCTGGGGCGCCAGAAGCGCTTGAGCCAATGGGCAAAACCCTTGATGTTGTAGCGCTTGACCACCAGGGTGCGGCCCGCCACTTCGACCCGGCCGACGCTGGCGGCGCCACCGGTCTTGTACAGATGCCCCCGGTCCAGCAACGCGTCGGCCTGCTCCAGCACTGGCAGCATCGCCGGCTCTTCCTCGCGCCGAATCGCCCGCAAGGCGAAGGGGCCGCGCAGCACACTGAACAGGGTGCACTCGCGACCGACCTTGTTGAGAAAATCCTTCAAGCGCCAGCTGCGCACCTTGTCCACCTGCTTCTGCAAGGCTTCCAGCGGCAAGGCATGCTCGGCATTGTTCAGCAGGTAATGCACCAGCAGCTCTTCGGTGAAGGGCTCCAGGCTCTTGGGCAGCTGGGCGAAAAACACTCCGAGATTTTCCAGGACTTTCTGCCGGGACAGTGGTTTGCCTGCCTGCTCCACGCAGATCCCGGCGCCATCGATCAGGTACAGCTTGCCCTGATGACGCAGCAGGTTGTCCAGGTGCAGGTCTTCCTGCCACAGGCCCTTGCTGTGCAATTCGGCGATGGCGGCCAGGGCTTCGGCGAGTACCGCCTGCTGCTCATCGGCCAGCGCCGGCAACGATTCCACCTGTTTCCAGGCATCGCCCAGGCTCTCGGAGCCTTCCAGGAACTCGAACAGCAGCCAGCCACCCTCGCCGTCCTTCAGGCCGTCAGCCAGCAACAGCGGCGTGGTCATGCCCTGCTCTTCAAGCAAGCGCACGCCTTGCAGCTCGCGCTGGAAATGCCGCGCCGCCTTGGCGCCCACCAGCAACTTGGCCAGCACTGGACGCCCGCGCCAGACACCGGCACCGACATAGCGCTGCCCAGGCAGTACCCGCAGCAGGCTGAGCAGCTGCAGCGTCGCCGGTCCGGCAGCGTCGGCCAGCTCCAGGCTCAACGGCAGGCTTGGCGCGCGGCCGGCCCGCTCAAGTTCGGACAGACGCATCAGCGAGTCTCCTTGTGGCTGCGGCGTGCACTCAGGCGGTTCAGCCAGGCATCGACCAGCGAGCTGTCCTGCGGCTGATCCAGATAGGTCGCGAGCAAGGCGCGCACCTCGCTCTCACTCCAGACCGGGGCGCGACGCAACAGCGGCTCCAGGTCCTTGACCCGGTCACGCTGGCCGAACAGCAGCGGACGGGTCTTTTCCAGGTCGATCAATTGCGCCTGGTAACCGTCGCCGGTGGCCCGCAGAAAAATATGCTTGGGATAAAAACAGCCGTGCACCTGGCGCACCGCGTGCAGCTGGCGCGCCAGCAGGCCACAGGCCCGCAGGATCGCCGCGTGCTGGTCCGGGCTGAGCTGCGCCCACTGCTCCAGCAGCGAGTCCAGGTCGTTCCAGCCGTCCAGCGCCCGGGTCAGCAGGATCGCCCGGGTTTCGCCAGCCACCTTGCGCTCACCAAAGAAAGCCGCCTGCAGCGCCGGAATGCCCAACTGCTGGTAGCGGCTGATATTGCGAAACTCGCGGGCGAAGCTCGGCTCGCCGAACGGCCGGTGCAAGGTCCGCGTCAGGTAGTTGCTCTGGCGCTTGAGGTAGTAGCCGTGGCCTTCCAGGTCGAGGCGATACACGCTGCTCCAACCCCCACCGTCGGTGTTGGGCTCATCCACTGCCTCAAGCTGCTTGACCCACAACGCGTCGAAGCTGTCGAGGCCGTGGCGCTCCAGCAACGCACGGTCCTGAGCCGCCAGGAAATCGGTCATTCGCGTCCCTCGAAAAATCTCAGCACATGCCGGATACGGCATTTGTCCGCGGCATTCAGCCGGGTGCGCTGGCGGTACTGCAAATAGAAGCGCAGGCGCTGGGTAGCCGACAAATGATACTTGGCCACCTTGTCCAGGCACGCCAGGTCCTTGGTGATCCGGTACTTGAGCCAGAACCCGCGCCAGAAATCGCCATTGGGGCAATCGATCAGGTACAGCCGGGCCTCATCGTCGATCAGCAGGTTGCGCCACTTCAGGTCGTTATGGGTGAAGCGGTGCTCATGCATGATCCGCGTATAGCGTGCCAACTGCTGGCTGACCCGGTCCACCCAGGCCCGATCGGCCAGCAGCGGATCGTTGCGCTCGGCCAGGACCGACAGGTCTTCGGTGCGTGGCAGCTCGCGGGTGATCATCGCCCCACGGTCGTAGGCCAGACCACGGCGCTCCAGGCCCCAGGCCACCACCTCCGCCGTGGGAATACCCCACTTGGCGAAACGCTTGAGGTTCTGCCACTCGGACTTGACCCGCGGCTTGCCCAGATAGCGCCGCAGGTTCTTGCCAGCGCCGGTGTAGCGCTTGACGTAATAGTTGATGCCATTGAGCTCGACACGGATCACCTCCGACAGCGGGTCGCGGGTCAGGTGTTCGCCCTTGAGGGCAAAAACCGCATCCAGACTGCCGAAGTCCTGCGCCAGCTCCTGATATCCAGGTTCAAGGTTCCAACCCGCCATCAGAGCGCATCTCCGTACCGCTGCTTGCGTGCGTACAGCTTGTTGGCCTTGCCCTCCAGCCAGGTCAGCAGCGCCGCCTCGTCGCTCAGGATCCGCCGCAGCGGCTGCTGGAAATAACCCTTGAGGAAACGCAGCTTGTCGCGCCGGGTCAGGCCGATGTCCAGGGCCGAGAAATACAGCGCCGCCAGGTCCTTGTCGCGCCAGCGCCGGGTGATCGCCGGGCGGGTCTGGGCGCGGTGCAGGTCGATCACCGAAAGCTTGAAGTCATCGGGGGTCACCGGCTTGTCGGTGTGCAGCAGGAAGTGGCAGATGTAACAGTCGCGATGGTTGACCCCGGCGCGGTGCATCATGCCGGTCATGCGCGCCACTTCGGCGATCAGCGCGCGCTTGAGCCTGGGCTGCGGCGGCTGCTTGACCCAGTCGATACTGAAGTCTTCGAGGCTGACGGTCGGTGCCAGCTCTTCGGTGACGATGAACGAATGCTGGTTGGCCGGGTTGCTGCCGCGCTCGCCATAGGCCACCGCGGTCATGGTCGGCACGCCGGCTTCCTGCAGGCGCTGGATGGCCTGCCATTCCTGGCCCGCGCCGAGCACCGGCAGCTTGGCGGTGAGCAGGTTCTTGAAGATCTCGCCCCAACCGATACCGCGGTGAATCTTTACGAAGAACCCTTCGCCAGCCACCTCGGTACGCAAGGTACGGCGGGCTTCCAGTTCACGGTAGACCTGGCCGTCCAGACGCTCGACTTCGGCGAACGCATCGCGTCCGGCCCAAAGGGTCTTGAACGGTTCGGCAAGAATCAACTTCATCAGTGTTGCTCCGCCAGAATCACATCCGCAGCGTGCTGCGGCATGCTATAGAGGTCGGCCGTCTCGGCGAACGCCAGGCCGTTACGGCTCCAGGTCGCGCGTGCAGCGTCGTCGGTCAACATGGTGTTCAGGTATTGATTGAGCTGTCCCTGCTCCAATGGTTCGTCCAGCACCAGGCCGCTGTCGGCCTCGGCGATGTAATGGGCATAACCGCAGACCGCACTGACCAGCACCGGCAAGCCGGCCACCAGCGCCTCCAGCAACACGGTGCCGGTGTTTTCGTTGTACGCCGGGTGGATCAACAGGTCGGCGCCCAACAGGAAACGCGGGATATCACTGCGCCCCTTGAGGAACTGCACATGCTCGCCCAGGCCCAATGCGGCGCTCTGCAATTGGAATACTTTGGGGTCGTCCTGGCCAATTACAAATAGCCGGGTGCGTTTCTTCAGTTCCGGCGGCAATGCGGCCACGGCCTTGAGGCTGCGATCCACGCCCTTGGTCTTGAACCCGGAACCGATCTGCACCAGCAGCAAATCGTCGTCTTTCAGGGCGAACTCGCGGCGGAATTCGGCGCGGATCTCGGCCGCGTTGGCCGGCGCGCGACGGTCCTGGGCGATACCGGGCGGCAGCAGGTGGAAGCGCTCCACCGGGGTGTCGTAATGCTTGATGAACAGCGGCTGCTGGACCTCGGAAATCATCAGTACTTCGGTCTTCGCATCCCGGGCGAACACCGCCCGCTCGTACTCGGCGAAGTGCCGGTAGCGGCCCCAACGACGGTACAGCGAATGGCGCAGGTTCTGCGCCTTGTCTTCGAAGCAGCCGTCGGCGGCGTAATACACGTCCAGCCCGGGCATCTTGTTGAAGCCGATCAGGCGGTCCACCGGACGTTTGGCCAGGTCGGCCTCCATCCAGGCACTGAGTTTCTCGTTACGCCGATGGTTGAAGAACGCCTTGACCGGCGCCACCAGCACTTCGAAGCCCGGCGGCACATCGCCTTCCCAGATCAGCGTATAGACGCGGATCTGGTGCCCGCGCTTCTGGCACTCCAGGGCGATGCGCATGAAGTCCCGTTGCAGGCCGCCGAACGGGAAGTATTTATAAAGGACAAAAGCCAATTGCATCAGCGCAGCTCCTCAGCCAGTAACAACTTGCTCAGCCGGCTGGCGACACGCTCAGGATTCAGACGCGTGAAGCACAACGGCCACTCGCGTTTCAGGTCGAACCGCCGCTGATCTTCAGCCGTCGGTTGATAGGTGCATTTTTTCTGCAGGCACGGCGCGCAAGGGAAATCGCTGGCCAGATGGATCTGCGCCTTGCCATAGGCACCGGTCAGGCCCGGGTTGGTCGGGCCGAACAGGGAAATGGTCGGCACATCCAGCGCCGCGGCGAGATGGCCCAGCCCGGTATCCACTGCGACGCAGGCCTGGGCTTGCGCCAGCACCTTGGCGACACCCGCCAGGTTCAGCTTCGGCAGCACCGTAGCGCTGCCCAGGCCCTTGGCAATACGCTCGGCCCGGGCCTTCTCCGCCGGGTTGCCCCACGGCAGTTTGACCTCGACGCCTAATTGTCCCATGCGCTCGGCCAGCTCACGCCAGTAGACTTCCGGCCAGTGCTTGGTGTCCCAGGTGGTGCCGTGCAGGAACACCACGAACGGCTTGGGCCGCGGCAACTCCACCAGTTTCTCGACGTTCAGGCCGTAATCGCCCAGCCCCTGGGGCAAGTCATAACCCAGGGCCACGGCGAACAGCTGGCGTACACGTTCCACGGCATGCTGACCGCGAGCAACGGCCAGGCGCCGCGAGTAGAAATGGGCCGCCAGGGGCTCGCGCGCCGAGTGCTTGTCCAGGCCGGCCACCGGCGCCTTGACGTAGCGCGTCAGCCAGGCGCTTTTCAGTAAGCCCTGGGCGTCGATCACCAAGTCGTATTGAGTCGCACGCACGCTCTGCTTGAAGCGTCGCCACTCGCCACTCTTGATGGTCTGCCAGATGTTCTTGCGCCAGCGACGAATCGCCACCGGGATCACTTTATCCACAGCCGGGTGCCAGGTCGGGATTTCCGCGAAACCCTCTTCCACCACCCAGTCGAACTTGATCCCCGGGATCGCCCGCGCCGCATCGGTCAGCGCCGGCAGCGCATGGATCACGTCACCCAGGGAGGAGGTCTTGATCAACAGTACCCGCACTTACCGAACCTCGACCGCGGTGCCTTGCAACCGCTGCAAGGCCTGCTCCACCGAGCCGGGCAGCAGCTGGCGCAGGCAGTTGTAATGGCCAAAGCGGCAGGTGCGATCGAAGCACGGGCTGCACTCGATGCCCAGGCGCACGACTTCGACCTGGTCGGCCAGCGGCGGGGTGAAACCCGGCGACGTCGAGCCGTACACCGCCACCAGCGGGCGATTCAGCGCCGCCGCCACGTGCATCAGCCCGGAGTCGTTGGACACCACGGAATCGGCGCAGGACAGCAAGTCGATGGCCTCGGCCAGGGAGGTGCCGCCGCAGAGGTTGACCGACTCTTCGCGCAGCCCCGGAATCAGCCGGGCACGAATGTCTTCGCCGACCACGTGATCGTTCTTCGAACCGAACAGCCAGACCTGCCAGCCCTCGCGGATCTTCAGCTCGGCGACCTTGGCGTAATGCTCGGACGGCCAGCGCTTGGCCTCGCCGAACTCGGCTCCCGGACACAGTGCCAGCACCGGGCGGTCCAGGGTCAGGCCGAACTTGGCCAGCGCCGCTTCGCGGCTGGCCGGGTCGATCGGCAGGTCCGGACGCGGATACGGCTTGGGCAGCTCCGCGCCCGGCTCGTAAGCCAGCGCCATGAAGCGCTCGATCATCAGCGGATAACGTTCTTTGTCCAGCGTGCGCACGTCGTTGAGCAGGCCGTAGCGGAACTCGCCACGCCAGCCGGTACGCTGCGGGATGCCGGCAAAGAACGGCACCAGCGCCGACTTCAACGAGTTGGGCAGCAGGATGGCCTGGTCGTACTGGCCGGCCAGGGATTTGCCGATGCGCCGGCGGGTCGCCAGTTCCAGCACGCCGTGGCCGAGCGGGAAGCTCAAGGCCTGTCGCACTTGCGGCATGCGCTCCAGGATCGGCCGGCTCCACTCGGGGGCCAGCACGTCGATCTCGCATTGAGGATGGCGTTGTTTCAGGCACTGGAAGAGTGTCTGCGCCATCACCATGTCACCGACCCAACTGGGCCCAACGATCAGAATATTCATGTGGTTTCCAAAAACGAACCGGGGAGGCTTACGCCTCCCCGCCTCGAGAATCCAGCCCTGCGGAATTCACCGCCAGCTCATTGTGGACGAGCCGCAACATGGCTCGCCGGATACATTTGTGGCAACGCAGCGCGCTGCCTAGCTTAGCCCCAGCTCGCGCCAAATCCGCAATACCTCCCGTCGCTCGCTGGCGAACTGGTCGCCGGCGATGACCCCGGCCTCGTTCTGCAAGGCCTGGCGGTGAGCCGCGGAACGGTAGGCCTTGTAGACCTCGCGCAGCAGGCTGGCGTCGGTCGCGGGCATCAACCCGACTTCCTCCAGACCTTCCAGAATGCGGATATTGTCGGTGTAACGCAGCAATGACGGGTGCTCTTGCGACCACGCCAGGGCCGCGTATTGCACCATAAATTCGATGTCGACGATACCTCCAGCGTCCTGCTTGAGGTCGAACGGCGCCGTGGCCTCGAAGGCATTTGCCGCGGTTCCGGCGGCCGTCGCCTTGGTCCCCAGGTTGTCGCGCATCTTGGCCCGCATCTCGCTGACCTCCTGCTGCAACTTGGGCAGGTCACGGGCACGCCCCAGCACCGCCGCCCGCACTTTCTCGAAGGCCTGGCCGACATCCTGGCTGCCCACCAGCACCCGGGCGCGCACCAGCGCCTGATGCTCCCAGGTCCAGGCTTCGTTCTCCTGATACCGGGCGAACGCCCCCAGCGAACTCACCAGCAAGCCCGACGCCCCGGACGGCCGCAGGCGCATGTCCACTTCATACAACTGGCCGGAGTTGGTCTGGGTGGTCAGCAGGTGAATGATCCGCTGCCCCAGGCGGGTGAAGAACTGCGCGCCGTCGATCGGTTTCGGGCCATCGGTTTCCGCCTGCGGATCGCCATCATGGATGAACACCAGGTCCAGGTCCGAACCATGCCCGAGTTCCAGGCCGCCGACTTTCCCATAACCGACAATAATGAAGCCGGGATCGCACAAGGTGCCATCGGTGCGCTGCGGAGCGCCGTATTTGGCCACGGTCTGGCGCCAGGCCAGGGCCAGCACCTGTTCGAGGATCGCCTCGGCCAGCCAGGTCAGGTAATCGCTGACCTTCATCAACGGCAGGCTGCCGGCGATTTCCGAAGCCGCCACCCGCAAGCGGTGAGCCAGCTTGAAGTGGCGCAGCGCCTCCATCTGCTGTTCCAGATCGTCCTCGGGGATGCGCGTCAGACGCTCGCGCAACTCGGCGGCCAGCTCCGGCGCCAATGGTGGCTTGAACAGCCGGCCTTCGTTGAGCAACTCATCGAGCAGCAGCGGGAAGCGGGTGATCTGCTCGGCGATCCACGGACTCGCGGCACACAGGGTCAGCAGGCGACGCAAGGCCCCGGGGTTTTCGGTGAGCAGCACCAGGTAGGCGGAACGTCGCGCCACCGCCTCGACCAGCGGCAACACGCGCTCCAGCACCAGGTCCGGATTAGCATGCTCCACCGCCTGGGCCAGCAGGCGTGGAATAAAGGCATCGAGGCGCTCGCGCCCCAAACGCTGCATAGCCCGCAATTGCGGGCTGCCACGCAGGCCGGCCAACGCCCTGAGCGCCTTGGGTGCGTCATTGAAGCCGCCTTCCTGCAACTGCCGGCAGGCAGCTTCTTCGTCCTGGGCTTCTTCCCACAGCGGCAGCCATTCACCGCCGACCACCACTTCGCATTCGTTGCCTTCGTCTTCATCCGGGTCGGCGATCACCTGACGGAAATGCCATTCCACCCGACCACGCCAATACATCAGGCGCTCATGGAACGCCGCCCAATCGGCAAACCCCAGCATGAAGGCGATACGCGCCTGGTCCTGTGGATTGTCCGGCAGCATCTGCGTCTGCCGGTCGGCGATCGCCTGGATCGCGTGCTCGGTGTAACGCAGGAATTCGTAACCTTCACGCAGTTCGGCGATCACCGCAGGTGGCAGGTAACCCTGCCCCTCCAGGGTGGTCAGCACCTTTAATAAAGGACGCTGCTGCAGGCTCAGGTCGCGCCCGCCGTGGATCAGCTGGAAAGCCTGGGCGATGAACTCGACCTCACGAATCCCACCGGAGCCCAGCTTGATGTTGTCGGCCATGCCCTTGCGCCGCACTTCCTGCTGGATCAGTTGCTTCATGGTCCGCAGCGCTTCGATCGCCGAGAAGTCCAGGTAACGCCGGTAGACAAAAGGCCGCAGCATGTCGAGCAACTGCGCGCCGGCGACCTGGTCGCCCGCCACCACCCGCGCCTTGATCATCGCGTAACGTTCCCAGTCGCGACCCTGATCCTGGTAGTACTGCTCCAGCGCATTGAAGCTCAGCACCAGGGCGCCCGCCGAACCGTAGGGCCGCAGGCGCATGTCGACGCGGAACACGAAACCGTCGACGGTCATCGGGTCCAGCGCCTTGATCAGGCGCTGGCCCAGGCGGATGAAAAACTCCTGGTTATCCAGCGCACGCTTCACGCCTACAGTCTCCCCGCCTTCGGGATAGGCGAAGATCAAGTCGATGTCGGACGACAGGTTCAGTTCGACGGCGCCCAGCTTGCCCATGCCGAGGATGACCATCTGCTGCGGCTCGCCACTGCGCCGGCCGGTGGGGACACCGAACTGCTCGCAGTGGCGCTGGTACAACCATTGATAGCCCTGGTCGATGCAGGCGTCGGCCATGTCCGACAGGTCGCGGCAGGTCTGCACTAGATCCGCCTGGCGCGTCAGGTCGCGCCAGATGATCCGCACCTGATGACGATTGCGCTGACGCCGCAGCACTCGCCCCAGTTCGTCTTCGCTGGCGGCCTGCTGCACCGCCGCGGCGATCTGCGCGCACAACTCGCCCGGGCCGAAGCCGCGGTCGAGTTCGCCGCCGCGCACCAGCTCCAGCAACATCAAAGGGTCACGAACGCTCTGTTCAATGAAAAAGTCGCTGGCGGCGCTCACCCGGGCGAACTCGGCCCAGCGCTCGGGGGTCCAGGCAGCGAACCCGTGATCGTCGTCCAGGGTCGCCACGGCGTTACGGAACGACTGCTCCGCACGGCTGACAAAAGGCAGGAGAATCGCTGGGAGTTCGGCAAGCGCGGGCAGGCTCATGGGCTATCCTTGATCGGCGTAGAAAGGGGCGGTCGGGGCAAATTCTGCGGGCGCGGCCCTTGAAGGACTGTCGAACAAAAGTTAGAAATAGCTGAAATTTTTATTATTTTGGCAGCCAGCATCAAATTCTTACCCATTGGTGTTGGAATTCGACCAACAGTAACGATTATTCTCACAACACAGTAGGAGGCCACAAGCCAATCTTCTGTAGTTTTACTACTCGTCTATACATTCGAAAGGCTGAAATGGCCGACGATTTGTAGTAAAACTACACGCCGCCGTATCAACCTTCGGCAATCCAAGAATTTTATCGTCTGCCCACAAGGCCAGTCGCAAACTCAGGCAACCGATTCTGGAAGCCTTTCCGCCCTGGAGCAAGCCATGCAAGACCTCGATCCCGTCGAAACCCAGGAATGGCTGGACGCCCTGG
>Ga0207976_100240_pt1 | contig 29750 bp, 24 predicted proteins | sample LakWasMe94_HOW11_2_FD_183916 | JGI IMG/M metagenome (GOLD analysis project Ga0207976, IMG submission 183916) | Freshwater sediment methanotrophic microbial communities from Lake Washington under simulated oxygen tension - Sediment Metagenome... | ecosystem: Environmental > Aquatic > Freshwater >... | reverse complement strand
CAGGATGCCCAGGCGTGCATTGAGCAGCTTGAACTTGAGGTTCTCGCGCAAAAAGAAGGTTTGCTCAGGGGCCAGCAAGATGGCTTCGGGCTGGTCGATGCGGCTCACGCGCACCAGGCTGCGGGCCTCGTCGCGCACCACCTCCCAGCTGCGCTGCAGGGCCGCTTGCCACCAGGCCAGGCCCTCGGTGGGGGCGGGGGCACTGCCAGGGGCCGCGGGGCCGGCGGACAGGCGCTTGGTCGAGGCGGCCTGGGCCACGGCATTGAGCACGGGTAGGTCGTCCACCTGGCGCACCAGGTCGTCCAGGCGGGCCAGCAGGCCGGCGGTGTCGGTCACGGTGGCGCGGGTCAGGCGGTCCAGGTCGCGGCCGATGGCGCGCTGCACGGGGGCCAGGCGGGGCTGGGCAGAGCGCTCGATGCGTTGGTTGGCGCTTTTGAGCGCTGCCACCAGCGGCTCCAGGCTGCCGGTGAGCTGGGCCTGTTGCTGCGCCAGGCGGATGGCCGACTCAATGTCCACCACCAGGTTTTCATCGCGCGAACGCGACAGGCTTTGCATGAGTTCTTCGAGCTGGCTGCGCTGCAGGGCGACCTCGCTCACGCGGGCCTCCGCCACTGAGAGGCGTGCGGCCGTGTCGCGCACCAGCTCTTCGGCCTGGCGGGCCATGGTGCGGGCCTCGATGGCCAGGGCGCCCGAATCGGCCGATTGCCGGGCCAGTTGTTCCTGAATGGCGCTGAGCTTTTGCCACAGCAGGCCGCTGCTGACCAATGCGGCCACCGCCACGGTGCCCAGCAGCAAGGTCATGGCGCCACTGCGGCCGGTGGCAGCGGCTGGCGCAGCGGCCGAGGGGGCCGGGCTCACTGCTGGCGCGCCCACAGCGGCGGCCACAGGGGCTGCAGGGGGCGTGGAGGGCAGATCGTCGGGGGGCGCAGAACTCATGCGGCCGATTCTATCGAGGCCACCACGTCTTCCAGCGCCGGACGGCATTCCCGCACGGTGCCAAAGCCCGCTGCGCGGGCTGCTTCGGCGATGCGCGGGTGGGTGGTCAGCGCCTGTGCTGCGCCCCAGTATTGGCCGGGCAGGGCCTCGGCCAGGTGGGCCACCGCCTCGGAGCTGCTCAGCAGCCAGACAGCGCCGTCGTGCGCCGCCTGTTGCGCCAGCGCCACCTCCTGGGCCGTGAAGCGGGGCGCGCCGCGTTGGTAGGCCACCACAAACTCCACGTGACCGCCCCGCGCCTCGATCTGCTGGGCCAGCCACTCGCGGCCATTGCCCTGGGGCGATTCGTGTGCGCCCTGCGGCGTGGCGGAGCGACCGCGCACGATCAGCACGCGGTCGCCAGGCCGCACCTGGGGGGCCACCTGCTGCCACAGAGCCTCGGAGTCGAACTGCGGTGCATCGGGCGCGGGCCCGTCGATGGCGTTGGACGGCACGCCGGCCTGCTCCAGCGCGCGGGTGGTGCCTGGGCCGGGCGCCCATGCTCTTGTTTTTGTAGCTGCCAGGGCATGAATATCCAGCGCTACAGGGTGATTTGGCTCAAAGAAGTGCGCCACGGCGTTGCCACTGACAAACATCAGAGCGCGGTAGGTGCCGACGTTGGCGCGGGCCAAGTCCAGCGCCTGTTTCATGGTGGTGTCCGTGCAGGGACCAATCGCAATCAGGGGCAGTGCCACGGCCTCAATGCCGTGTGCGCCCAGTTGCGCCACCCAATGCGCCGCTTCGCGGGCAGGGCGTGTGACGATGACCCGGGGCGCTGAGGTGCCCATCTCAGCCTCTTAGAGCCTGTTCAAAGTCTTTTTGGCGTTGCACAAGTCCCTTGCCGGGATGGGATGCAAGGCGCGGTGCGCAGTCGATAGCCCGTGCTATTGGCAAGCTTTGCTCCGCCGCAGACCGCCCGGCAAGGCACTTGCCCGAAGGGTTGGAGTGAAATCGGGCGATTGGACGCCCCGGCTGCTTGCATGGGCACGAGCCCATGCGGCGCATCCGAAGCATCCACTCATCCCGATTGCACTCCAATGCGATCTCCAAAAAGACTTTGAACAGGCTCTTAGGCCGGGGTGATGCCGCGCGCACCCCCAGCACGCAGGCGCTGCGCGATCGCGTCGCCCAGTGCTTCCGCTTGCGCCAGTGTGGTGACCGGGGCAGAGGCCTGGGCGCGCACCAGCGGGGCTTTGTCCTCGGGGTCGCCCCAGGCGGCGTCCAGCTGCAGCACGCCCTGGTTGAAGGTGCCGTGCGCTGCCAAGGGCATCGAGCAGCTGCCCCCCATGGCGCGGCTCACGGCGCGCTCGGCGGCCACGGTCAGCCAGGTGGTCTGGTGGGCCAGCGGTGCCAGCGCGTCGATCAGGTCTTGCCGGTCGCTGCGCACCTCGATGCCCAGCGCGCCCTGGCCTGCAGCGGGCAGCATGGCGCTGGGCTCGAACGTGGTGCGGATGCGGGCTTCCAGCCCCAGGCGCTTGAGGCCTGCGGCGGCCAGCACGATGGCGTCGTACTGGCCTTCGTCCAGCTTGCGCAGGCGGGTGTCGAGGTTGCCGCGCAGGGGCTCGATCTTCAGGTCAGGCCGCAGAGCCTGCAGCAGCACCTGGCGGCGCAGGCTCGACGTGCCCACCACGGCACACTGCGGCAGGGCGTCCAGGTTCTCGTAGCGGGGGGAGACAAAGGCATCGCGCGGGTCTTCGCGCTCCATCACGCAGGCCAGGGCAAAGCCCTCGGGCAGCTCCATGGGCACGTCCTTGAGCGAATGCACGGCAATGTGGGCGCGGCCTTCTTCCAGCGCCACTTCCAGCTCTTTCACAAACAGGCCCTTGCCGCCCACCTTGCTGAGGGACTTGTCCAGAATCTGGTCGCCCTTGGTGGTCATGCCCAGCAGTTGCACGCTGTGGCCACGGGCTTCGAGCAGCGCTTTGACATGCTCGGCCTGCCACAGCGCAAGGCGACTTTCGCGGGTGGCGATGACGATGGGGGGCGTTGGCGAGGGGCTCAAGTTCGTAACCTGTTTGTAATTATTCAGCGGCGCAGGATGCTAGCATGCGCCCGCACTGGGGCTGGTGCGGCCTGCGGCCATGCGGGCTCAACGCGCCAGGCCATCCCACCCATCCCGGAGACTCCTGCATGAAACGATCCGACAAGGACCAGCCCCTGATTGATGACATCCGCCTGCTGGGCCGCATTCTGGGCGACGTGATCCGGGAGCAGGAGGGGGTGGAGGCTTATGAGCTGGTCGAGCAGGTCCGCAAGCTCTCCGTGGCCTTCCGCCGCGACGCCGACCAGGAGGCCGACCGCGCGCTCAAGAAGCTGCTCAAGTCCCTGTCGGGCGACCAGACGGTGAGCGTGATCCGCGCCTTCACCTATTTCAGCCACCTGGCCAACCTGGCCGAAGACCGCCACCACATCCGCCGCCGCGCTGTGCACGAGCGCGCAGGCGACACGCAAGAGGGTAGCATCGAGGTCGCCCTGTCGCGCCTGCGCTGGGCTGGCATTGCGCCCAAGACGATTTCGCAGACGCTGGCGGGCAGCTACGTGGCCCCCGTGCTCACGGCCCATCCCACCGAGGTGCAGCGCAAGAGCATTCTGGACGCCGAGCGAGACATCGCCCAGTTGCTGGCCACGCGCGACGACATCCAGGTGCGCGCCCAGCTCTACAACAGTGCCAAGGACGCGCTCACCCCGCGCGAGCTGGCTGCCAACGAAGCCCTGCTGCGGGCCCGTGTGGCGCAGTTGTGGCAGACGCGCCTGCTGCGCTACAGCAAGCTCACCGTGGCCGACGAGATCGAGAACGCGCTGTCGTATTACGAAGCGACCTTCCTGCGCGAGATCCCCAAGATCTACGCCGACCTCGAAAGCGAACTCGGTCAGTACCCCGTGCACAGCTTCTTGCGCATGGGCCAGTGGATTGGCGGCGACCGCGATGGCAACCCCAATGTGACCGCGCAGACCTTGCAATACGCCCTGGGCCGCCAGGCCGAGGTTGCGTTGCGCCACTACCTTACGGAAGTGCACTACCTGGGCGGCGAGCTGTCGCTGTCGGCCCGCCTGGTGCAGGTGTCCGCCGAGATGGAGGCCCTGGCCCAGCGCTCGCCCGACACCAACGAACACCGCGTGGACGAGCCCTACCGCCGTGCGCTCACCGGCATCTATGCGCGCCTTGCAGCATCGCTCAAGGATCTGACCGGTGGCGAAGCCGCGCGCCATGCGGTGGCGCCACAAAACGCCTATGCCAGCGCCGAGGAGTTCCTGGCCGACCTTCGGGTGATCGAGGCCTCGCTGCAGTCTCACCATGGCCAGGCCTTGGCTGCCGAGCGACTGCACCCGCTGATCCGCGCGGTGCAAGTGTTTGGCTTCCACCTGGCCACGGTGGACCTGCGCCAAAGCTCCGACAAGCACGAAGAGGTTGTGGCCGAGCTGCTGGCCAAGGCCCGTATCGAGCCCAACTATGCCAACCTGCAAGAGGCCGCCAAGCGCGCACTGCTGATCAAGCTGCTGAACGACGCGCGTCCGCTGCGCGTGGTGGGCGCGGAATATTCGGCCCACGCCCAAGGCGAGCTGGCCATTTTTGAAACTGCCCGTGTGATGCGCGAGCGCTTTGGCCACGAGGCCATCCGCCACTACATCATCAGCCACACCGAAACGGTGAGCGACCTGCTCGAAGTGCTGCTGCTGCAAAAGGAAGTGGGGCTGATGAACGGCACGCTGGATGCCGAGTCGAAGAACCACCTTATCGTGGTGCCCCTGTTCGAAACCATCGAAGACCTGCGCAATGCCGCGCCCATCATGCGCGAGTTCTACAGCCTGCCCGGCGTGGCCGCGCTGGTGCAGCGCAGCGGCGGCGAGCAGGACATCATGCTGGGCTACAGCGACAGCAACAAGGATGGCGGCATCTTCACCAGCAACTGGGAGTTGTACCGCGCCGAGATCGCCCTCGTCGAACTCTTCGATGAACTCGCCACCACCCACGGCATCCAGCTGCGCATGTTCCATGGCCGGGGCGGCACCGTGGGCCGTGGCGGTGGCCCCAGCTACCAGGCCATTCTGGCGCAGCCGCCCGGCACCGTGCGCGGCCAGATCCGTCTGACGGAGCAGGGCGAGGTCATTGCCTCGAAATACGCCAACCCCGAGATCGGCCGGCGCAATTTGGAAACGCTCGTTGCCGCCACGCTCGAAGCCACCCTGCTGCAGCCCACCAAGCCCGCAACCAAGGCGTTTTTGGATGCTGCTGCGCAGCTCTCGCTGGCCAGCATGGGCAGCTACCGTGCGCTGGTGTACGAGACCCCGGGCTTCACCGACTACTTCTTTAACTCCACGCCCATCCGCGAGATCGCCGAACTCAACATTGGCTCGCGCCCCGCCAGCCGCAAGGCCAGCCAGAAGATCGAAGACCTGCGCGCCATCCCCTGGGGCTTCAGCTGGGGCCAGTGCCGCCTCACGCTGCCCGGCTGGTTCGGCTTTGGCTCGGCGGTGGAAGCCTTCATCAACACCGAAGGCAAGGACCCCAAGGCGCAACTGGCGCTGCTGCAGAAGATGTACCGCCAGTGGCCGTTCTTCCGCACCCTGCTGTCCAACATGGACATGGTGCTGGCCAAGAGCGACCTGGCCCTGGCTTCGCGCTACAGCGAGCTGGTGACCGATGCGCGTCTGCGCAAGAAGGTGTTCACCAGCATCGAGGCCGAGTGGCACCGCACGGCCGATGCGCTCACCCGCATCACCGGCGACAAGCAGCGCCTGACGCACAACACGGCGCTGGCGCGGTCCATCAAGCACCGCTTCCCCTACATCGATCCGCTGCACCACTTGCAGGTCGAGCTGGTGCGCCGCTGGCGCGCAGGGCGGGGCGACGAGCGGGTGCAGACCGGGATTCACATCTCCATCAACGGGATTGCAGCGGGGCTGCGCAATACGGGCTGATCTGCGGGCACAGCGGTCCGAACCCGCACTTTCCAGCCTGCTGCTATCGCGGGCACCCACAACAAAAAGGGCTCCCAATGGGAGCCCAGTTTGTTTGGCCAGTGTGGAACTGTGTGTCTAAAACACCTCCCATGGCAGCAGCATCCGCACCGCGCGAAGTGCCACCACCATGGGAAGTCCCGCAACTGTGTCAATCTCAATCCATGGATTACATGGCGCTGAATTCGCCCGAAGGGATCTGGCCGGTGCGCACGGCTTCGGCAGCCTGTGCACGCACCGCAGCGCGGTCAGCGGTGGACTTGTAGGTCACCACACGCGAACCTGCTGGCTCGATGCTGCGTGTTTGAGCCACGGTGGCAGCTTCGGCAGCCACTTCAGCGCGGGTGCGGTTGGTTTCGAACTTGGTAGCGAACTGCGAAGCATCGGCTTCATCAGCGTGGGCACCAAAAGAAGCGAAAGCGGCGACAGCGGCGATGGAGAGGAAACGTGCGGTGTTGTTCATGATTGATAAGTCCTTGAAGTTGAAAAAGCGTCTCAAAAAAGCCGGGTCAAAAACCATTCCTGAACCGGGTTCGGTGAGTCGCCTTGCGGGTTCGGCTCATCGATGGGATGAACTGTACGCCGATGGTGTTCAGGGAAAAACCACACAGTCGCGAACTAACTGTTCCAGTATTTGAAACAATCGTCAACGACAGTTGGGTGGCGCAGTTGCGCCCTGGTGTTTGGTAATTCGGGGAGCTGCATCTCCGGTGCGCAGCCAGAGTCCACGTTTGGAACAGGTGCAGAGATCCGGACCGCCCGAGCCGCAGTGACGGCGTCAGTGGCAGACGCTGCGTCGCTCGGTGGCCAAGTCGCTCAGTCGCCCAGCAACTCGCCCACGGCCTTCAGGTCTTCCACCCGGTCGCACACGGCCTTCACAGCCATCATCACCGGGATGCCCAGCAGCAGTCCCCACAGGCCCCACAGCCAGCCCCAGGCCAGCACGCTGATGAACACGGCCACGGGGCTCATACTGCTGGTGCGGCTGGTGAGCCAGGGGGTCAGCAGGTTGCCAATGAGCGTGTGGATGACCAGAGAGGCACCGCCAATGGCCATGGCCATGTCGAGCGTGCCAAACTGCAAGAAAGCCACCAGGGCCGAGGCCCCTGTGACCAGCGCCGAGCCGATGTACGGCGCGAGGTTGAGCACGGCGGCCACCACGCCCCATACGGCGGCGTTTTCCAGCCCCAATGCCCAATAGGCCGCGCCGGTGGCCAGGCCGACCAGCACGCTGGTGAACACCTGCAGCAGCAGGTAACGCTGTATCTGCTGGGTGATGTCTTGCAGCACATGGATGGTGACCTTGCGCCGCTCCAGGCTGGTGCCCGCAATGCGAAGCAGCTTGTCGCGAAACAGGTTGCCTGAGGCGAGGGCGAAGTAGGTCAGGAACACCACCACCATCAGCTGCCCCAGCGCCGACATCAGGCCCATGGTGCCGCTCCACAGGTAGTCGCGGATGTTGAAGGGCGGACGCTCCACGATCACCCGCTGCACGCCCCGGCGGGGCGCTGCGCTGGCGGCGCTGTTTTCGCTGGCGGCCTGCTCGATCTGGGTGGCCGCCTTCTGCACGGTGTCCAGCGGACTGCTGCCACCTGCGCGTGCCTTGAGGTTGTCGCGGACCTTCTTGGCGGCGACAGGAACCGAGTCCACCAGTTGGGCCGCCCCGTCGCTGAGCGACCAAGCCGTGCTGGCCAGCCCGGCAACGATGGCCACCAGCAACAAGCCCGCCCCCAGCGCCCGCGGCACATGCCACCGGGCCATCATCTCCACCGCTGGCCGCAGTGCAATGGTCAGCAACAAGCTCAGCATGATCGGGATGAACACCGCACTGGCCCAGTGCAGCAGCGCGACGCTGGCGAACAGTGCCAGCAACGCGAGGGAGAGGTTGCGCACGTCCACGGGCATGTGGAGCATGAGAGGGGCTGCGTGGGACGCCGGACCGGCTGCCGGGGCGTACCCTGCTATTTCAGGGGCATCGGAGTCCTGGCGGGGTGCAGCGTCTGCTACCGACGCGGCTGTTGCTTGCCCCTCCTCCAGGGGAGTTTGCGAGGAGGGCGTGGAAGTGGGCTCAGTCGTCATGCGCCGATTGTGAGGGGGCCTACAAACAATGCATGTAGGCGTTCAGCGCTTGGTACGGCATGGCCCACGGTCCTCAGCAGAGCGGCAAGGTGCGTTCCTTGTTGAGGGCATCTACGGTGCCCAGCAACTGTGGCCAGTAGGTGGGCAGGGCCGACCATGGGGCTCCGATAGCCAGGTTGGTGGCGTACACCATGCCCGTGTTCAGGCGTGGGCGGTTCGCATTCTTCACGGCTGCTTGCATCTCGGTGCAGGTGCTGGCCGAGTGCACCAGCATCGCTTGCGCTGTGTTGGCCTTGGCATAGACCCAGGTGCTCGACGGCTGTGGATCCACGTTCTGGTACGCGGCTGAATTGCCTGCGTAGGTCACCAGCGTATCAGCAACCGCGGCGTAGGCCGGGACAGGGTAGGTGCCAGGATTGCCAACCAGGAGAGGGGTGCCTGGAGCGCTGGCACCCGTACTCATGCCCGAGGTCAATCCCTTGACGTAGTTGTAGATGTCCTGGAAGTAAGCGACCCGCGCGCTGTCGGTGGCCATGCCGTCCAGAAAAAAGCCATCAAGCAGTTTGGGATAGAGCCTGATGTAGTTGTCGATGGTGGCCTTGACGTCGGCGACGGAGAGCGTGCCGCCGCTGCTCGATGAGGTTGCCACATACCCGATCACGCGGTTGCTGGTGCCTGACACCGCCCTGAAGGCTTTGACTGCGGTGGTGAGGTCGGTGTCTTCCTTGGTGGAAGCTGTCAGGATGCCGCTGTTGGTGCTGGCGATGACGTTGATCTGGACATCGGGATAGCTGGTCGCTCCGCTCGTCAGCGTGGCCCAAGGGGACGATGTACCGGTGGCCGTGAAATAGGCGGGGACCAACACCTGCAGCGGCTTGTGAGCGGGGCGCACATAGTACGTCAGGCTGTCACTGGCCGAGTTGGCGCTGCTGGTGGCAGTGGCTGTCACCTGAAATGTCGCGGTGGGCGGCAGGCTGCTGACCGTCAAGGTGGTGCTGGCGACACCACCAACCGTTGTGGGTGCCACAGGGGCCAGGGTGCCGGCAGTGCTGGGGTTCACGGCGAAGGTGGCAGCGGTGCCGTTTGGCGCGGCGCTGCCGTTCGTAGAGACATTGACGGACAGAGGCTCCGAGCTGCTGGGTTCAAGCACGTTGTTGGCGGACAGCACGAAACTCACGCTGACGGGGGCCGCAGCAGGCGGAGGTGGCGGTGCAGGCGGCGCGGGCGTGGCAGTTTTGTCCGATCCGCCGCCGCAGCCAGCCAGCGCGGCGGTCAAGGCCAGCAGGGACGCGAGGCGTTGTGTCGTGTTCTTGGTGTGCATGGTCTTCCGGGGTTTATTGGGTGTACGGCTATTGTGAGTGCTTGTAGTGGCGTCACCAAGCGCTGAAATCGCGGCTTAAGGTGGGGAAAGACGGCTTTGTTGTGCCGATCACGGATGGCTGGCGCCACTAACATGGCTCCATGCGATCTTCCCTCCTGCGCATTTCGACCGTTGTGCCGTTGCTGGCAGCAACGCTGCTGGCTGGCTGCGGCACCCTGGACGTGCCACGCGCCGACAACTATCCTGCTACTGGCCAGAAAAAGGCCCGCGCCGTGCACCACTGGGATGTGCTGGCTGGGGATGTGGCTGGGCGAGTTGCCGAGAAGATCGCGTCCTGGCCTGCAGGCGAGTACCCCATTCACGTGACGGTGGCGGACAAATCCAGCTTCAACGCGGGTTTCCTCAAACTGCTGACAGTGCATTTGTTGAACCGCGGCGTTGTCCTTTCCACGGTTCCTACTGCGGTGGAGCTGGAGGTGCAGACCCAGGTGGTTCAACACCTGGCCGGTGTTCCGCCCAATTTCCCTGTCCCGATCGCTGGGACCCTCATCGGGACCGGCGTGGGGGTATGGCGTGACTGGAAGGTGCACTATTCGGATCGCACTTTGCTCCCAGGCGTTGCGACAGCACTGGGGGTGGGAGCGGGCTTGGCATTGGACATGGCCCATCTGTATACGCAAGGTGCCGCAGCGGGAGGGCCTACGCGGACTGAAGTTCTGATCACTACGACACTCAAGAGCCGTGACCGTTATTTGGCTGGTTCCGCAGACCTGTATTACATCGAGCGGGAAGATGCCGCGCTGTACCAGCCAGAGGTCTTGGTGCCCGCACCCCCACCCACCCCCGTTAAAACCTGGCGGGTGGTGGCACCATGATGCGCCGTTTCCATCCCGGCAAGCTCAGGTCCGCGTGGTGCTTGGGCATGGTGGTGGTGTCGGCCCTGGCGGTGCAGGGCTGCTCGACCAACCCGGTCCACAGCTATTACTACGGCAACAGTGCGGGTGGCGTGTCGCGCACCGACCTGATCGAGGTGAACGACCGGGCAACGGATGCCTTGCTGCTCAACGCGCCGCTGGACGCGAGCCAGCCGCTGTTGGTGGCCACCCTGGTCAATGTGGACCGGCTCAACGAGTCGTCGCGGCTGGGGCGCATCTTTTCGGAGCAGATCGCGGGGCGCATGGTGCAGCGCGGGCTGCGCGTGACGGAGGTGAAGCTGCGCGACAACCTGGTGCTGCACCGGGAACAGGGCGAGTTGCTGCTGTCGCGCGAGGTGCGGGAGGTCAGCCAGGCGCAGAACGCACAGGCAGTGGTCGTGGGCACGTACGCGGTGTCGGCCTCGGTGGTGTACATCAGCCTTAAGCTGGTGAACCCGGTGGGCAACCATGTGATTGCGGCGCACAACTACGCGGTGCCCGTGGACGAGAACGTGCGCACCTTGCTTGCGGGGCGTTGATGGGTGGCTCGGCGTTCTGCCTTGCACCACATTCCATCGGCAGACAGCAGAAAGCAAAAAGGCCCCGAAAAGGGCCTTGTTTGTTTGCTATCTAATCAATAGCTAGAGCGGAAATACACACTAGCGCATCGGGCACTTTTGGCTCAAAAATCACGCCAAGGTGTCAATCAATGCAGCATCAGCGCGCCGGCGGTCTTGCTCTTGCCGGCACGGGCGGGTGGGTTGCACAGGCCACAGGTGAAATGGCGGTTTTCGTACAGCTCGGTCACGAACTGGCCGCTGCACTGGCTGCACTTGGTGCGGGTCAACATGCCGGCGTCCACGAATTTCACCAGGCGCCAGGCGCGGGTGAAGGACAGTAGGGGTTCGATCTCGGCCGTGGCGACTTGCTCGTTGTACAGGCGGTAGGCCTTGGTCAGCAGCTCCACCGAATCCAGGTCCACGCCCTTGGACAGGTACTCGTAGATGTTCAAAAACAGCGAGCTGTGGATGTTCTCTTGCCAGGTCAGGAACCAGTCGGTGGAGAAGGGCAGCTGGCCTTTGGAGGGCGACTTGCCCGCGATCTCCTTGTACAGGCGGATCAGGCGTTCATACGACAGCGTGGTCTCGGACTCCAGCACCTGCATGCGGGCGCCCATCTGGATCAGCATGGCTGCGCGTTCGATCTGCTTGGATTCGTTCAGAACGCTTTTGACAGGGGCTTTGGCGGCGGCGGTGGTGGTGGAGGACATGGCGGGCTTTCGGTGAGAACTGGACAACGCTGCGGGCAACTGCTTCAGAGCACTTCCGACACGCGGCTGGCCATCAGGATGTTGGCGTGCAGGGTGTTGGTGGCGTCGTTGCCCACCTTCTTGGCCGAGTGGTTGGTCAGCAAGCTCCACACCAGGTTGTCGTCCACGCGGAAGCTGCAAAGTAGCGTGTTGCGGGAGGCCAGTTTCATCACTTGCGCTGCCGACAGCGAAGCGAGAATATCGGCAGACTCCTCGTTCATGCCCAGACGGAAAACCGCTTCGGCCTTGTCCTGACGGATCAGGGTTTGGGCCAGCATCAGGTAGGTGAGGTTGGCTTCGCGGATTTCAGCGAGGATTTGTTCGTTGGTCATGGCGGCTTCCTTTTTTCCAGTACCGGGTCTTGCGTGGCCTGCTGACTGCAGGTTTTGCGTGATCCGTTGAAATGGATTGTGAAACCGCCCCAATCAGAAATTAAGTCGGGGTTTGGCTGTGCCGCGTGTCTGGTTTCGCGGTGGGCTGTGTAGGAATTTGCCCTACACGCAGATCAGGCGCCGGCTGGCTTTTCAGGGGGCAGCGTCTGCTGCACTGACAGACACCCGCCCCGGAATTCTGCTCATGGTTTTGATAGCGCCTGCAAAACCATCTTTTTTGCGCTTTTGCAACTGGCGGCGTTCGTTAGAACGTGTTCACGGTCTTTTCAGGGCCGCGTTGGAGTGCAATCGGGATGAGTGGATGCTTCGGATGCGCCGCATGGGCTCATGCCCATGCAAGCGGCCGGGGCGTGTTCAATCGCCCTATTTCACTCCAACCCTTCGGGCAAGTGCCTTGCCGGGCGGTCTGCGGCGTTGCGGCGCTTGTGGATAGCCGAGCTATCCACTGCGCCCCGCGCCTTGCACCCCATCCCGGCAAGGTGCTTGCGCGGCCTTGAAAAGACCGTGAACACGTTCTTAGACGCCGCAGCGGGCGTTGTTCATCCCTTTTCGACCGGGCGCGTGGGGTCTGAACACCATTCGCTCCAGCTGCCCGCGAACAGCGCGGTGTGCCCCAGGCCGGCAATCTCCATGGCCAGCAGATTAGGGACGGCGCTCACACCGCTGCCACACTGGTGCACCACGGTCGCCGGGTCACGGCCCGCCAGCAGGGCGTCGAACTCTGCGCGCAGCGTGGCTGCGGGTTTGAAGCGGCCGTCAGCTCCGATGTTTTCGGCAAAGGGTCGGTTGAGCGCGCCCGGAATGTGGCCGGCCACCGGGTCCAGCGGCTCCACCTCGCCCCGGTAGCGGGCGCCGGCGCGGGCGTCGATCACGGTCTGGTCTGCGGGGCGCTGCAGGCGGGCCAGGACATCGCTGGCCGTGGCCAGCTGGCGCAAGGGCTCGTTCAGTGCAAAGTGGGACTGGAAGTGCGACGGCTCTTCTCCGCTGTGGACCGCACCACCTGCGGCCTGCCAGGCCTGCAGCCCACCGTCGAGCACGGCCACGGCGTCATGGCCTGCCCATTTGAGCATCCACCACAGGCGGCCGCAGTAGTTGGCGCCCTGGCGGTCGTACACCACGGCCTGCATGTTGTTGGCAAAACCCACGCTGGACAGCCACATGGCAAACCGTTCGCGGCTGGGCAGTGGGTGGCGGCCGCCGGATGCGGGCTGGTCAGCCTCCTGCGCCGTCACAGTGCCGGTGGCTCCAGGTGCGCCGTGCTTGGCGCTGAGGTCATTGTCGAGGTTGGCGTACACGGCGCCGGGGATATGGGCTTGCGCATATTGCTGCGCGCCGGCCGTCGGCTGCATGAGTTCGAAGCTGCAGTCAAACACCATCAGCGGCGCACCGCTGGCGATGAGGGCTTGCAGGTCGGGGGCGGAGATGAGCGTGGTGTAGGTGGTCATCGGCAGATCAGGTGCAAAGCAACCGGTTGGGCGGGGAGGCCTCCATTGTGGCCATCCCGATGGGGACTGTCCTCGCCTGCGCGCATTGGTTTTTGTATCGGTCAGTGTTCTTCGGCCGGTGCGCCGGGCGCGGCCCGGGCCCGCAAGATGGTGGCCACAATGCCGCTGCCCACGATGAGGGCCATGCCGATCCAGCCGATGGGTGGGATCTTGTCGCCAAACAACAGCACGCTGTAGACGGCGGCAAACACGATGCCCGAATACTGCAGATTGGCCACCACCAGTGTGCCGCGCTGGGTCTTGGCGCTGGCGTAAGCCTTGGTCATGCACAGTTGCCCGCCAGCCGCCAGCACCCCGATGGGCAGCAGCCACAGCGCTTGCCAGCCCGGCCAGTCCGACATGCCGGTGAACAGCATGGCAAAGCCGCCCGCCACCGCGGAGCCCACCGCAAAGTAGAAGACGGTGCGCGACTCAGGCTCGCCCAGGCGCGACAGCGCCACCACCTGCATGTAGGCAAATGCGGCTGACAAGCCGGACATGAGGCCAATCATCCCGGCGAACGCCTGGTTCTGGTCCAGGCTGGGGCGCAGCATCAGCACCACGCCCACGAACCCGGTGAGCACCGTCAGCACCAGCGGGCCTTGCAGGGCAGGCCGGGGCGTGGCGGCGGAGGGCCGCCAGGCCAGCAGCGTGCCGCCGACCAGGAAGGCCGCAATCCAAACGCTGCTCATGTAGTTGAGCGTCATGGCGGTGGCCAGCGGCAGGTGCGCAATGGCGTAGAACCACGCGCCCAGCGACGCCACCCCCACGAGGCTGCGCCAGGCGTGCATGCCGGGGTACCGCGTGGACAGCGTCACTTTTTGTGAGCGTGACAGCAGCCAGAGAATCAACATGCCGATGAGGCCTCGGTAACACACCAGTTCGGCGGAGTTGAAGAAGTCCGAGGCGATCTTGACGCACACGCCCATGCTGGCAAACAGGAACGCGGCCAACACCATCCAGAGGGCTTGCATCGGGTTGTGATCTCTTGAAGCGCGCCGTGGGGCGCAAAAATGAAAATAGCTGCCAGCGCTTATTTTTTAAGCACTGGCAGCTATTGTAATGAGAGCAGACCACGGCGGGCCTGCAGATTGGCAGGGTTTTGCCGCCGTATTCAGCGGTTTGGCGTGGTCGGGTCGATGGTGTCCGAGCCCATCGCCTCACGGTACCACTCGTGGAAGTGCTGCATGCCATCTTCCATGGGGCTTTGGTAGGGGCCCACCTCGTTGTCGCCGCGTGCCATCAGGGCCTTGCGGCCCGCGTCCATGCGCTCGCCGATTTCGTCGTCCTCGATGCAGGTCTCCATGTAGGCGGCCTTCTGCGCCTCGACGAACTCGCGCTCGAACGCAGCGATTTCTTCGGGGTAGTAGAACTCCACCATGTTCAGTGTTTTGGTCGGGCTGATGGGGTGCAGCGTGGACACGGTGAGCACATGCGGATACCACTCCACCATGATGTGCGGGTACAGCGTGAGCCAGATGGCGCCATGCTTGGGCGGCTTGCCCTCGCGGTAGGCGAGCAAGGCTTCGTGCCAGCGTTCGTACACGGGGCTGCCGGCCTTGCCAAGGCGGTTGGCTACACCCACGGTCTGCACGGAGTAGTTCTTGCCGAACTCCCAGCGCAGATCGTCGCAGGTGACAAAACTGCCCAGGCCCGGGTGGAAGGGGCCCACGTGGTAGTCCTCCAGATAGACCTCGATGAAGGTCTTCCAGTTGTAGTTGCACTCGTGCAGCTCCACGTGGTCGAGCACGTAGCCGTCAAAGTCCAGGTCGGCGCGTGGTCCCATCTGGGCGAGGTCGGCAGCCACGTCGTAGCCGTTGTCTTCAAACAGCAGGCCGTTCCACTCGCGCAGCTTGTAGTTGTTCAGGTTCAGGCACGGGTCGTGCGCGAAATGCGGTGCGCCCAGCAGCTCGCCCTTGGGGTTGTACGTCCAGCGGTGCAGTGGGCACACGATGTTGCCGCCCGCGCTGCCCTTTTGCTGGGTGTTCAGCGACCCTTTGCCCTTGAGCATGACCGCCTGCCGGTGGCGGCAGACGTTGGAGACCAGCTCGATACCGCCCTGGGCGTTGCGCACCAGCGCGCGGCCCTCGCCCTCCTGGGGCAGTGCGTAGTAGTCGCCCGCGTTGGGCACAGCCAATTGATGCCCCACATAGCGGGGCCCGCGCTGGAAGATGGTCTCCAGCTCGCGCTGGAACAGCGCATCATCAAAGTAGCTCGAAACTGGTAGTTGGCTTGCGGCCTGCTGCAGTTGAAGACTTAAATCAGACATGGGTGACCTGACCTAAAGACTCCCCACAGAGAGAGTGCGGGAGGTGCGCCCGTGAAGGCGCATCTGGAAAAAGAAAACCGGCTAGGGTGGGTAGCCGGCTCGACGGGAATGGGATTATAGGCGGTGGGGTTATTCCCGCACCCCCGCTACGTGAATAGAAAACACCGGTTCCGGAAAAATAGAGACCTCCCACGGATCGGCCACTGTCTGACACGGGCGCCACAGCGCTGCGCCTAAAATCACCGGTTTTTCACCCGCGCACTGCCGCCCCCTCCATGCCCAAGGCCCCCGCAACCCCTGCTCCTCCCGCCGAACCTGCCAGCTACGAGGCGGCCCTGGAGGAGCTGGAGCAACTCGTGGCCCGCATTGAATCGGGCCAGTTGCCGCTGGACCAGATGCTGGCTGGCTACCAGCGCGGCGCCGCCTTGCTGGCTTTTTGCCGCCACCGGCTCGATGCCGTGCAGGACCAGATCAAGGTGCTGGACGACGGCCAGCTGCAACCATGGAACCAGGAATGAGCGCATTGCCGATGACTTCCTCGACGGCGTTGAACCCGCCCCTGGATACGAATCTCTGGAGCCAGAATCACCTCGCCCGTGTGGAGCAGGCGCTGTCCTTGTGGGTGGGCGACGGCGCTCCGGCAGGGCTGGGCGACGCCATGCGTTACGCCGTCCTGGACGGCGGAAAGCGCCTGCGACCCTTGCTGGTGTTGGCTGCCTACGAGGCGGCGCGCAGCGGCACCTCGGACTCCGTGGCACCCGAGGGCGCGGCGGTTCAGGCAGCTCTGAACGAAGCTGCCCTGCGTGCCGCGTGCGCGGTGGAGCTGATCCACGCGTATTCGCTGGTCCACGACGACATGCCCTGCATGGACAACGACGTGCTGCGCCGTGGCAAACCCACCGTGCATGTGCAGTTTGGTGAAGCCCAGGCCCTGCTGGCGGGCGACGCGCTGCAGGCCTTTGCGTTTGAACTGCTGACCCCCGACAACACCCTGATCCCCGCTGCCATGCAGGCGGCTTTGTGCCGGCTGCTGGCGCGGGCTGCGGGCTCGGCCGGCATGGCGGGCGGTCAGGCGATTGACCTGGCCAGCGTGGGCGTGGCGCTGACCGAAGCGCAACTGCGCCAGATGCACCGCCTCAAGACGGGCGCCTTGCTCCAGGGCAGCGTGCTCATGGGGGCCCTGTGTGGCCACGCGGCGCCCACCGCCTACCAGGCCCTGTCAGACTATGGCGCTGCCATGGGGCTGGCGTTCCAGGTGGTGGACGACATCCTGGATGTGGTGGCGGACTCGGCCACCCTGGGGAAAACGGCGGGCAAGGACGCGGCCGCAGACAAACCCACCTACGTATCGTTGCTCGGTCTGGAGCGTGCGCAGGCCTACGCGCAGGAGCTGCTGGCCGAGGCCCATGCGGCCCTGGGTCGCAGTGGCTTGCCCGACACCCGTGCCCTGGCAGCCCTGGCGGACATGGTCGTGCGCCGCTCCCACTGAGCCCGGCCCTGGTCCCTGGCGACTCTCTCAATGTCCAAATGCCTGCTGGTGCTTGAATCTCTTGCGCTCGTAGCTATCAAAAGAATAGTCAATGTCCACGACACCCTTCCCCTTGCTGCAGACCATCAATGACCCGGCAGACCTGCGCCGGCTCTCGCGCGCGGACCTCAAGGTGCTGGCGACCGAGTTGCGCGAGTTCGTGCTGCAGAGCGTGTCGCAGACCGGTGGCCACCTCAGCTCCAACCTGGGCACGGTGGAGCTGACCGTGGCTTTGCACCATGTCTTCAACACCCCGGAAGACCGCCTGGTGTGGGATGTGGGCCACCAGACCTACCCGCACAAGATCCTGACCGGCCGCCGCGACCGCATGCACACGCTGCGCCAGATGGGCGGTATCTCGGGCTTTCCACAACGGGCGGAGAGCATCTACGACACGTTTGGCACAGCGCATTCCAGCACCAGCATCTCGGCAGCGTTGGGCATGGCGCTGGCTGCCAAGCGCAAGGGCGACAACCGCCATGCCGTGGCCATCATTGGAGATGGCGCGATGAGTGCCGGCATGGCGTTCGAGGCGCTCAACAACGCGGGTGTGGCTGACTGCAACCTGCTGGTGGTGCTGAACGACAACGATATGAGCATCAGCCCGCCCGTGGGCGCGCTCAACCGCTATCTCGCTCAACTGATGAGCGGGCAGTTCTACGCCGCCGCCAAGAACGTGGGCAAGACCGTTTTGCGCCCCGTGCCGCCGCTGCTCGAATTTGCCAAGCGCTTCGAGCAACAGGCCAAGGGCATGGTGGTGCCCGCCACGCTGTTCGAGAAATTCGGCTTCAACTACATTGGCCCCATCGACGGGCACGACCTCGATTCGCTGATCCCCACCCTGGAGAACATCAAGAGCCTCAAGGGCCCGCAGTTCCTGCACGTGGTCACCAAGAAGGGCCAGGGCTACAAGCTGGCCGAGGCCGACCCCGTGGCCTACCACGGCCCCGGAAAGTTCGATCCCTCCGTGGGCCTGACCAAGCCTGCCACGCCACCCAAGCAGACCTTCACCCAGGTGTTCGGCCAGTGGCTGTGTGATATGGCGGCGCAGGACCCCCGCCTGGTGGGCATCACGCCCGCCATGCGCGAGGGCTCGGGCATGGTCGAGTTCGAAAAGCGCTTTCCGGACCGCTACTACGACGTGGGCATTGCTGAACAGCACGCTGTCACGTTCGCTGCGGGCATGGCCTGCGAGGGTGTGAAGCCCGTGGTTGCCATCTACTCCACGTTTTTGCAGCGTGGCTACGACCAGTTGATTCACGACGTGGCCTTGCAGAACCTGCCCGTGGTGTTTGCACTGGACCGTGCGGGCCTGGTGGGCGCCGACGGTGCCACGCACGCAGGCGCCTATGACATCCCGTTCGTGCGCTGCATTCCGAACATGAGCATGGCCTGCCCCGCCGACGAGCGCGAATGCCGCCAGTTGCTCAGCAGTGCGTTTGAACAGGACCACCCCGTGGCCGTGCGTTACCCGCGTGGTAGCGGCGCGGGTGTGGCGCCGCTGGCTGCGCTCGATGGCCTGCCGTTCGGCAAAGGCGAGATCCGCCGCGAGCGCAAGGTTGATGCGGACGGCAAGGCGCCCCGCATTGCCATCCTGGCGTTTGGCACCTTGCTGTATCCCGCGCTCGAAGTGGGCGAGGCGATCGATGCCACCGTGGTCAACATGCGCTGGGCCAAGCCCATCGATGAAGCCTTGCTGCGCGAGGTGGCGGAACGCCACGATGCGCTTGTGACGGTGGAAGAGGGCGCCATCATGGGCGGTGCGGGCAGTGCAGTGACCGAAGCGCTCAACGCCATGGGCATCTTGCGCCCCGTGCTGCAGCTGGGGTTGCCCGATGTCTTCATCGAACATGGCGACCCGGCCAAGTTGCTGGAGTTGCAAGGGCTGGATGCGGCAGGTATTCGCGCATCGATTACCGCTCGGTTTTTGCCTGGCAACGCGGGCTGAACGGAGGCGGGCTGTGGGCAGCGCGTCGCGCTGGCCGGGGGTGCCGTGAGGGCTTTCGCACTGCTGTCGCGCAGATGCTTGCAGAACCCTGAAGGTGTGTGTTGGCGCCGGAATTTCGCGGGAAAACCCGCAAAAGTCCTGGGGGTCATGTTCCTACAATGGTCCCGGCTGAAACATGTCCTTGGTCGGCCGTGCACAACGCGTGCGCACCAAGTTTTGCAATCAATATATCGGAGAGAACCTCATGGATCGTCGTTCAATCATCAAGCATGCTGGCATTGCCGGTGTGCTGGCTGCAGGCGCTGCGCCCGCCGTCCACGCCCAGGCTGCCATTCGCTGGCGTCTGGCTTCCAGCTTCCCCAAGTCGCTGGACACCATCTATGGCGGCGCTGATGTGTTCTCCAAGGCCGTCAAGGCCATGTCGGGCGGCAAGTTTGAAATCTCCGTGCACGCTGGTGGCGAGCTGATGCCTCCCTTCGGCGTGGTGGACGGCGTGCAGCAAGGCACCGTGGAAATGGCACACACCGTGCCTTACTACTTCTACGGCAAGAACCCCGCCTTCGCGCTGGGCTCGGCAGTGCCTTTCGGCTTCAATGCCCGCCAGATGAACGCCTGGATGTTGCATGGCAACGGCCGCAAGCTCATGAACGAGTTCTACGGCGGCTTCAACATGATCAGCTTCGCAGGTGGCAACACCGGCACGCAGATGGGTGGCTGGTTCCGCAAGGAAATCAAGTCGCCTGCCGACTTCAAGGGCATGAAGATGCGCCTGGGTGGAGGCCTGATCGGTGAAGTGATGCAGAAGCTGGGTGCTGTGCCCCAGAGCATCCCTGGCGGCGAAATTTACCAAGCCCTCGAAAAGGGCACGCTGGATGCCGCCGAGTGGGTGGGTCCGTACGACGACCAGAAGCTGGGCTTCAACAAAGTCGCTCCGTTCTACTACTACCCCGGCTGGTGGGAAGGTGGTCCTGAAGTGGACTTCTTCGTCAACCAGAAGGCGTTCGACGGCCTGTCGGCTGAGAACAAGGCCATCATCGAAGCCGCGACCAACGTGGCCCACGTGGACATGCTGGCCAAGTACGACGCGCTGAACCCCACGGCCCTGAAGCAACTCGTGGCTGCCAAGACCAAGGTGCTGCCTTTCTCGCAAGCTGTGATGGACGCTTCGTTCAAGGCTTCGATGGAAGTGTTCGCCGAGAACGACGCCAAGAGCCCCGAGTGGAAGAAGATCTACGCCGACATGCGTGCCTTCCAGCGCGACCAGATCCTCTGGTTCCGCTTTGCCGAAGCCCGCTACGACACCTTCATGTCCGCACAGAAGATCTGATAGCCCGGCTGCGGCGCAAGCCGCAGGGCATGTCGATCAGAAAACCCGCCTGGTTCGCCTGGCGGGTTTTTTTGCGTCTGGTGGGTGGTATGGGGTGGGGTGCTCGGTCCCGCCGTACTGCGGGGCAGATGATGCCGCCGGGATGCCCGGCGATGTTCGGTCGGCTGGCGCTCAAGGTGTCGCCCTTGTTGCTGTGATCGGCAGGTCTGCGTGATCCCTCGGCGCAAACGTTTCTGATGGGATACCAGGGGTGGTTGAGGCCATCGCTTCCCGTGGTGTGCAAAGTCCGTTTATCGCCATAGGCAGACGCTTGCCAGCGGGTTAAGTGGCGCGAAGAAGCCAACGTCTCAACGCGTGGCGGTCGTTTTGCTGTAGGTCCTTAGGTTTTGGGGAGGGCGACGTCGAGCCGTTCGTTGACGGTCCTGTCTTTGAGCACGCTCTGCACGCCATAGGCCCATGAAAAAAGCCCCGGCAGATGACGTCTGCCGGGGCTCTGGTTGCTTCAGGGGCTGGTCAACAGCCCTGTGCGGTTCGGATCACTTCTTCTCGTTGGCCAGCGAATCCTGCAGGGCCTTGAGTGGGTCGTCTGCAGCGGGGGCCGCAGTATCGCCAGGGGCAGCTCCAGCGCCTTCCATGCCAGCCGTGGGGTCGGTTGCCTCGGGGGCTCCGGCAGCGTCAGGCATGGTGGCTTCCATTTCCATACGGACCTTGTCCAGGTCATACACCTCGGCCTTGTCCAGGCCGCTGGAGACGATGCCTGGGAAGGCGATGATCAGGCCCACCATCATCAGCTGAATGACCAGGAACGGGATGGCACCCCAGTAGATCTGCGGCGTGGTCACCGGCGCAATCATCTTCTTGGTGACCTTGTCGAGGTACTCCTTCGCCGGGGCCACGCTGCGCAGGTAGAACAGCGCGAAGCCGAACGGTGGGTGCATGAACGAGGTCTGCATGTTCACGGCCAGCAGCACGCCAAACCAGATCAGGTCGATGCCCAGCTTGTTGGCCACCGGGGCCAGCAGGGGCACCACGATGAAGGACAGCTCGAAGAAGTCCAGGAAGAACGCCAGGAAGAACACCATGATGTTCACGACGATCAGGAAGCCCAGCTGGCCACCGGGCAGGCCGGTCAGCAGGTGTTCCACCCACAGCGGGCCGTCCACGCCCTGGAAGGTCAGGCCGAACATGGTCGCGCCCACCAGGATGAACACCACAAAACACGACAGCTTGGTGGTGGTAGTTACGGCCTGCTTGAGCAGCGAAAGGCTCAGGCGACCACGGATGATGGCCATGATGCCTGCGCCCAGCGCGCCCATGGCGCCGCCTTCGGTGGGGGTTGCAACACCCAGGAAGATGGTGCCCAGCACCAGGAAGATCAGCAGCAGCGGGGGAATCAGCACGAACGTCACGCGTTCCGCAGCCTTGGACAGCAGGCCCAGGCGGGTGATCTTGTTGACGCTGGCGACCACGAAGGCCAGGGCCACGCCAAAGCACATGGCCACCACGATGGTTTCGTCCAGCGCCACGCGTTCCACCGCCTCGCCCGACCACCAGGTGTGCAGGGCGGCCATGTTCTTGGCCACATACATCGAGGCTGCCACGCAGATGCCGGTCAGCACCAGCAGGGAGGTCACACCGCTCTTGCCGTTGTCGTCGCGCAGCGTACGGGCTTCGGGCGGGATCGCAGGCACCCATTGGGGCTTGAAGATTGCCAGCAGGATGACGTACAGCGCATAGAAGCCGGTGAGCATCAAGCCGGGCAGGAAGGCGCCCTTGTACATGTCGCCCACGCTGCGGCCCATCTGGTCGGCAATGATGATCAGCACCAGCGACGGCGGAATGATCTGCGCCAGGGTTCCGGACGCGGCAATCACGCCCGCAGCCAGTCGGCGGTCATAGCCATAGCGCAGCATGATGGGCAGCGAGATCAGGCCCATCGATATCACCGACGCGGCCACCACGCCCGTGGTGGCTGCCAGCAGCGCGCCCACAAAGATCACGGCCAGTGCCAGGCCACCCCGGATGGGGCCAAACAGCTGGCCAATGGTGTCCAGCAGGTCTTCCGCCATCCCGCTTCGCTCCAATATGAGCCCCATGAGCGTGAAGAACGGAATGGCCAGCAGGGTGTCGTTCTGCATGATGCCGAAGATGCGCAGCGGCACGGCTTGCAGCAGCGCTTCGGGAAGTACGTTCAATTCAATGCCGATAAAGGCGAAGAAAAGTCCACAGGCGCCCAGACTGAATGCGACCGGGAAGCCCACCAGCAAGAAGCAGATGAGCCCCGCGAACATGATGGGGGCGAGGTTATGGGTCAAAAATTCCATGGTGTGTGCTCCGCTTGGTAGGGCCGCTCAGTGAGCCTCGGCCTTGTTCTTGCCGTTGCCCTTGGCGGCTTCGGCCAGGTTGCGGATGGATTCAGCCAGTTCTTCCTCGGCCGTCTTTTCGACCTTCTTGACCGTCGGATCTTCGATCAGGCCTTGCAGGAAGCCCAGGCGCTTGATGAGTTCAGAAATGCCTTGCAGCCACAGCAGCGTGAAGCCCAGGGGCATCATCAGGTACACGGGCCAGCGGATCAGGCCACCTGCGTTGTTGGACATTTCGCCCGATGCCAGTGCGCGCGTGAAGAACGGAACCCCATACCAGAGCACGGCCAGGCACATGGGGGTGAGAAAGACGATGTAGCCGAACACGTCGATCCAGATCTGTGTGCGCTTGGAAAAGCGGCTCGAGATCACATCGACCTTCACGTGCTCGCCCTGCAGCAGCGTGTAGCCAGCTGCCAGCAGGAACGATGCAGCAAACAGGTACCACTGCACTTCCAGGAATGCGTTGGAGCTGATGTTGAACGCCTTGCGCACCACGGCGTTCACGCCGCTGATGACCGTGGAGGCCAGGATCAGCCAGACCACGTACTTGCCGACCTGGGTGTTAATCCAGTCGATCCCTCTTGATAACTTCAATAGAGCCTGCATGGTGTCTCCAATAAAAAGGCTGTGTGTGCGAGATGCCCGGGCCCCGCGCGGGTAGGCGCTGAGGCAGGGCACACTTTGACGACGGCGCGATTCTACGGAGCACTGTAGGCGGAGTCTGACAGCAGCGTGACGGTGTTATCCCGCAGCAGCTGCTCATTCTTCAGCTATCAAAACTGCAGCAATTAGGGTTTCTTCCTAGGCGTGGAAGCACGCTTTTTCCGCGCAAATTGCCACCACGGCAACACCGTGCTCATGGCCTGCACCTCGCCGCAGTGCCAGGCGGTGTAACCCGGCAGTGTGGTCATGTGTGCCAGCCATTCAGGTGTTTGCAAGAGGGTGCGCAGTGCCAGCGTGGCGGGCTGGTCCAGGCTGGCTTTCAGGCATGCCAGGTGGTAGCGCTCGTGCACCAGGGGGACAAAGTCCAGCCCGCGCGCGCGGGCCGCTAGCTCGATGCCCATGCCCACATCGGCAGCCCCTGCAGCCACGGCCTGGGCGATGGCGGTGTGGGAGGGTTCGTTGAGCGCGTAGCCCACGATGCTCCCTGGGTCCATGCTGGCCTGGGCCAGCAGGTCGTCCAGCAGCACCCGCGTGCCCGAGCCCAGCGGCCGGTTGATGAAGCGGGCGCCGGTGCGGGCCACATCGGCCAGGCTGCGCAGACCCAGCGGATTGCCGGGGGCCACGATGAGCCCTTGGGTGCGCTGTGCGAATCCAATGATCTTGTGCAGCCCGGGCTGTAGCAGTGGCTGGTAGGTGCGCGCGGTGAGCGACTGTGCGGCTGCGTCAGCCACGGTGTGAAAGCCCGCCAGGGTGCAACGCCCCTCGTTCAGCGCACGGATGGCGTCCACGCTGCCGGTGAACCGGATGTCGAGGTGCAGCGCGCCTGCATCGGTTTGCGTTGCGGCATGTGCACGCAGCGCCGCCAATGCATCGTCATGGCTGGCGTAGAGGGTGAGCACATGGGCGTTGGGGTCGAAGGCGACGGCAAACGCGCGCTCCAGGTCGGCGTGTAGCGCGGCAATCTGGGGCGCCAGGCGGGCCTGGGCCTGGCGTTCGGCCCACAGCAGCTTGCTGCCGAACTCGCTGAGTTGCGCCGACTGGCCCTTGCCCCAGATGATCAATTCGCCGCCCAGCTGGTCTTCCCAGCGTTTGAGGGCGCCCCAGACATGGCGGTAGGACAGGTCCAGCGCGCGCGCAGCGCCCGAGATGGAGCCACGCTCGGCCACCGCCTGCAACAGCTCGGGCAACGGATTGCGGATGAGCGCAGTGCCCGCGTCGCGGCTGAGTGTGTAGTGAAGTTGGACCCTATGCACGGGAGTTCATATCGCTGGATATTGGATGGGTGCCTACGATAGCCCAAACCGATCCCCTGGCCCATGTCCACCCTCACCGAAAGCGCGAGCACAGCGCTTGAACTCACCCTCTCGTCCGACCCTGTCCTCTGGACCATCGTGGGCCGTTCCTTGTCTGTCAGCGCCACCGCCTGTCTGATGGCCTGCGGGGTGGGCCTGGTGCTGGGCGCCTGGCTGGGCGTGGCCCGCTTCACTGGCCGTGGCGCCGTGCTGGCGGTGCTCAACACCTTACTGGCCGTGCCTTCGGTGGTGGTGGGGCTGGTGGTGTACCTGGTGCTCTCGCGCAGCGGGCCGCTGGGGTCGCTGGGCTGGCTGTTCAGCTTCAAGGCCATGGTGCTGGCGCAGGCCATTTTGGTGCTGCCGGTGGTCACCGCGCTCACGCGCCAGACGGTGGAAGACGCCGAGCGCGCGCATGGCGAGCAGCTGCGCTCCATGGGCGCCGGCCCGCTGCTGCGCAGCCTGCTGCTGGCATGGGACGAGCGGTATGCGCTGCTCACCGTGCTGCTGGCATCGTTTGGCCGCGCGATCTCCGAGGTCGGCGCCGTGATGATCGTGGGTGGCAACATCGACGGCTTCACGCGCGTGATGACCACCGCCATCGCGCTGGAGACCAGCAAGGGTGACCTGCCGCTGGCACTGGCGCTGGGCATGATCCTGCTGGTCGTGGTGCTGGCGCTCAATGTGCTGATCGCGTTGCTGAGGCGCTGGCGCGAGCGGGTGGATGGCTCGGCCTCCAGCACGCCGGTGGGAGTGGTTGCATGAGCGGGCCTTTGCCAACCCCCTGGGTGGACTTGCGGCAGGTGACCGTGCGCTACGGCCGCGTGCAGGCGCTGGACCAGGTCACCCTGCGCATCGCACCCGGTGAGCGCGTGGCGCTTGTGGGCGCCAACGGCAGTGGCAAGAGCACTTTGCTGCGCGTGCTGCATGGCCTGGCCGACACGCATGGGGGCGGCCTGCAATGCGATGCGTCGCTGCGCCAGGCCATGCTGTTCCAGCGCCCGCACATGCTGCGCACCAGTGCCCAGAACAACGTGGCCCTGGCGCTGTGGCTGCGCGGCACCCGCTGGCGCGATGCGCGCCCGCTGGCCCTGACGGCCTTGCAGCGGGTGGGCCTGCAGGGCATTGCAGCGCAGAACGCGCGCACCCTGTCGGGCGGCCAGCAGCAGCGTGTGGCGCTGGCCCGTGCATGGGCCCTGCGGCCCGATGTGCTGCTGCTCGATGAGCCCACCGCCAGCCTCGACCCCCACGCCAAGCGCGAGGTGGAGGCCCTGATGGCCGACTTTGCGGCCAGCCACGGCGCGGCCGGCCCGGCACACCCCGTGACCATGGTGTTCAGCAGCCACAACCTGGGCCAGGTCAAGCGCCTGGCCAGCCGCGTGATCTACATGGAGCACGGCCGTCTGGTGGCGGACTTGCCGGTGCATGACTTTTTCAACGGCCCCTTGCCGGAGGCCGCCCGATTGTTTGTCAAAGGAGAGTTGGTATGACGCGAATTGACCCCCACGCTTCCCACTTCGTGTGGTCGCTGCCCCCCAAGGGGGCCTTTTCATCTTGGGGCGGCCCGGCGATGAAAAATTTCAAGCCTTTTCGCGCGGTAGCGCTGGTGTCCAAAGCGCTGGCAGCTATTGTTTTGGTAGCGTCGGGTTCAGCGTTTGCGCAGAGCATCACCATGGCCTCCACCACCTCCACCGAGCAGTCGGGCCTGTTTGGCTACCTGCTGCCCGAGTTCAAGAAAGCCAGCGGCCTGGACATCAAGGTGGTGGCGCTGGGCACGGGGCAGGCGCTCGATATGGCACGCCGGGGCGACGCGGACGTGCTGTTCGTGCACGACCAGGTGGCAGAAGAAAAGTTTGTGGCCGATGGCTGGGGCGTGAAGCGCTACCCCGTGATGTACAACGACTTCATCCTCATCGGCCCCAAGAACGACCCGGTGGGCACCAAAGGCAAAGACATCGTGCAAGCGCTGCAGAAGCTCTCTGCCGCCAATGGCAACTTCATCTCGCGCGGCGACAAGAGCGGCACCCACGCGGCCGAGCTGCGCTACTGGAAGCTGGCCGGTGCCGAGGCTGCAAATACCTCAAAAGGCAGCGGCTACAAGGAATGTGGCTGCGGCATGGGGCCAGCGCTCAACATCGCGGCGTCAAGCGGCGCCTATGTGCTGGCCGACCGTGGCACCTGGCTCAACTTCAAGAACCGCGCGGACCTGGCCGTTCTGGTCGAGGGCGACACCAAGCTCTTCAACCAGTACGGCGTGATGGTCGTGAACCCCGCCAAGCACCCCCATGTGAAGTCGCAGGACGCGCAGAAGTTTGTGGACTGGGTGGTGTCGCCCACTGGCCAGCAGGCCATTGCGGGCTACAAGATCGGTGGCGAGCAGCTGTTCTTCCCGAACGCAGCGCAGTGAGCGGTCTCCATGGCAAACCGTTCACCCGCGGCGGTAGCCGCTGCCGCCGCCGGGCTGGCCTGGGCCGTGGCCGGTTGTGTGGCCGCGCCCGCCCAGGCGCCCATGGCTGACGCTGCCCCCGTGCAGGTGTATGCCGCTGGCAGCCTGCGCGAAGCGTTCACCGAGATCGCGCGCGACCAAGAGGCCCGCACCGGCCAGAAGGTGGCGCTGACCTTTGGCGCCTCGGGCCTGCTGCGCGAGCGCATCGAGAAGGGCGAGCCCGCACAGGTCTTTGCCTCGGCCGACACCGACCACCCACAGCACCTGGCGGCCCGGGGCGGCTGGCAGGCGCCCGTGGTGTTCACGCGCAACGCGCTGTGTGCGCTGACCAGCGAACAGATCAGCGCCACCCCCGACACCTTGCTGGCCACCTTGCTGCGCAGTGACGTGCGCATGGGCACCTCCACACCTCAGGCCGACCCGTCGGGCGACTACGCCTGGGCGCTGTTCCGCCAGGCCGACAAGGTTCAGCCGGGTGCGTATGCCCAGCTGGACGCCAAGGCCCTGAAGCTCACCGGCGGTGCGGATTCGCCCAAGCCGCCTGCGGGCCGGGGCACCTATGCCTGGGTGATGGAGCAGCGCCAGGCCGACGTGTTTCTGACCTACTGCACCAACGCAGTGGCCGCCCAGGCCGAGGTGCCGCGCCTGCGCGTGGTGCAGCTGCCGACCGCACTGCAGGTGGGCGCCGCCTACGGCCTGACTGTGCGTTCAGATGCGCCCGCTGCGGCCCAGGCATTTGCCAGTGCGCTGCGCCAACCGCCTGCTCAGGCGGTATTGCAACGGTTGGGGTTTGGGCTGCCCTGAACGCGGGCGGCCGTCTGGTTGCGAGTGTGTGCACACGCCGCGTCTGTCTGCCTGGTGGGGTAGCGCGGCGTGTGCTTTTTAAACCAGTGGTATGCAGCGTTCAGTCATCATCGCGGTGGTGGCTGCTGCGCCAGATGGCCCGCACCAGCCACAGGCCACACACCACCGCACCAAAGAAACCGAGGAACCCAAACGCTGGCAGGCCGAACAGCGTGGGCCCGCCTTTCACGGTCATCACGATGGACGAGCCAATGATGAGTGCGGCAATCACCAGCGCCATCGCCAGCCGGTTGGCCGACCGGTCGATCTGGTCGCCCACACGCTTGAGGTGGGCCAGCTCGATGCCCACCTGCAGGTGCCCGCGCCGCGCATTGCGCAGCAGCCGCCCGATGTCGCCCGGCAACTGCTCCACCGTGGCCAGCGCGCGCCGCAAGGTGCTCCAGGCCCGCCCGGCCAGCACCTTGGGCTCGTAGCGTGCGCGCACCACCTGCTTGAGCAGCGGCAAGGCTTCGGTCGCCATGTGGAAGTCCGGGTCGAGGTTGCGGCCCATGCCTTCGAGCGAGATGAAGGCCTTGATGAGCAGCGCCAGATCGGACGGCAGACCCAGGTGGTGTTCACGCAGGATGGCCGTCACGTCGGCCAGCATCTGTCCCAGGCTCAGCTGCGCCAGGGGCACGCCGTGGTACTGGTCCACAAAGGCCTCGATCTCGGTTTCGAGCTGGCCCAGGTTCAAGCCCTGCGCGTCGCCCGTCCAGTCCAGCAGCACATCGGCCACGGCCTGGGGCTGGTGCTCCACCAGGCCCAGCAGCAGCTGCAGCAGCTCGTCGCGCCGGCGCTGCGACAGGCGGCCCACCATGCCAAAGTCGATGAAGGCAATGCGGTTGCCCGGCAGGTAGAACACGTTGCCCGGGTGCGGGTCGGCGTGGAAAACGCCGTCCTTGACGATCATCTGCAGCACCGCCTGCGCGCCGCGTTGCGCCAGCACGGTGCGGTCAAAGCCTGCCTCGGCCGTCAGCGCCGCGAGAGCGCCGCCGGGTGTGCCGTCGATGAAGTCCTGCACGTTGATGCGCTCACGCGTGTAGGCCCAGTGCACGCGCGGGATCACGATGTGGGGTAGTGCGGCCATGTTGGTGGCAATGCGTTCGGCCTGGCGGCATTCGCCGGCCAGGTCCAGCTCGCGGCGCAATGAGCGCGCGAACTCGCGCACCAGTTGCTGGGGCCGGTACGGCTTGAGCGCGGGCAGCTCTGCCTCGGCCAGCGTGGCCAGGCGCTGCAGCAGGCGCAGGTCGGCCTGGATGGTGTCCGCAATGCCGGGGCGGCGGATCTTGACGATGACTTCGCTGCCGTCCTGCAGACGCGCGCGGTGCACTTGCGCAATCGATGCGGCGGCCAGCGGTGTCGTGTCAAACCAGGCAAAGACGGCTTCGGGATCGGCGCCCAGGTCTTCGCGCAGTTGCGGGCGCAGGGCATCGATGGGCACGGCGGGCACCTGGCTGTGCAGCTTCTCGAATTCTGCAATCCACTCCGGGCCAAACAGGTCAGCCCGGCCCGCAAGGATCTGACCAAACTTGACGAACGCGGGGCCCAGCTCTTCGAGTGCCAGCCGCACCTGCACGGGGGGCTCCACGCGGGCCAGGTCGGCGGCGTGGGTCCAGTTCAGCGCCTGGCCCGCGCGCTCCA
>Ga0207976_100239_pt1 | contig 30035 bp, 29 predicted proteins | sample LakWasMe94_HOW11_2_FD_183916 | JGI IMG/M metagenome (GOLD analysis project Ga0207976, IMG submission 183916) | Freshwater sediment methanotrophic microbial communities from Lake Washington under simulated oxygen tension - Sediment Metagenome... | ecosystem: Environmental > Aquatic > Freshwater >... | reverse complement strand
GGGGAGCCTATCTACGAACAAGCTCAGAGCTTAAGGCCGGATCGGCTTCCCCAGAAAATCACTTATCACTATAAACTTTTTTGTGTCACATAATCCTGTGCTTTAGAGATGTATTTAATATACAAGGCCGGAATAAGACCACCCAAGCGTAGCGCGAGGTGGTGTTTCCGGCGATTTGGGGGATCTTCGGGTCTTAGCGGTTTTGGCATGATTACCAATACTTTGTTAGTATCCGCAGCAGACAAAGGAGCAAATATGAACGAAATTTTCTTTATTGTAGAAGACGCCCCGGAGGGCGGTTATACGGCCAAGGCGCTCGGCGAATCGATTTACACTGATGCGGACAATCTTGAAGAACTTCACGCCAGCGTCCAGGACGCAGTTCGCTGTCATTTCGATGAAGAGAAAAAGCCAAAGATGATCCGTCTGCATTTCGTTCGCGAAGTCATATAGGCAGGAATAAGACCACCCCAGCGTAGCGCTCGTCGTTATACACAAGTATCTAAGTAACGCGTCATACCCGCCGGGAAGCGGGTATCCAGTAAATTCCATGGATGGCGAGCTGTGTACGTCCATGTAGCCTGGATCCCGGCAATCCCTGCCGGGATGACGTGCTTTTCAATACTTATGTATAACGACGAGAGCGTAGCGCGAGGTGGCGTTTCCGGCAGATTCGCGCGGTGTGCCGGAAACGCCCGTTTTCGCTGTCGCTCAAACAGGCTTATTCCGGCCTACAAAGGTTATGGGAATTTAAGCATTCGGTTAGCAAGTGCGCGTATGCCATTAGATAATTCGAAAGATGCTCAAATATGCCTATATAGGTGTCGAAGGGTATTTCTGGGTTAGTTTGAATTTCTAAAAGGGAGATGGTGTTTTTGTAGTCGTCAGGCCCAAAAAATGTTTCGATGAATTCCTTGTGCTGAATATCGAATTTTCTATTGTTGTACAAACCAGACTTCTCTAATACATTTTTGATGAATTGCTCCTTATTTGAAACAACGCCGCTTGTGTGAACAATGTGGTGCCTTAGTTGTTCAACTAGAGCAATTGCTAATTTTAGGTTTGTGTTAAGTTTATTATTAGTTTCTATCTGTTGAAGCTGGGGAAACTTGTTTCTGAAGTGGCTTAGAATGGATTGTGGTTTGCCACGCTTTTCTTTCGCCCGAAAGACAAACCATTCAAAATTTTTCTCCTCAAGTTCAGATAGCGAGATGTTTCCAAAGTCACTTAGAGGCCAAAAATTTTTATCAGTGTAGCCAGCATGAGCATATGCATATTCAATGAAATCTTCGAAAGCTTCATAAGCCTCCGCTAGAAGCCATTGGTATTGTTTATTTTTGCTCAGAACAACTGCAATTTTTTTGTCTTCAAGACTACTTTCTTTGTATCCGAAAAAATATGGTGAATTGTCTTTTGCAATCCGAAAAGACAAATTGTGAGCGGATAAGGAAATTCCTTTTAACTCTGGATTCTCCGCATAGATCTTTTCATATCTCTTTTCTTGCTGAATTAACCGCTCGAATTCATTTTTTGCAGTGTCTTTTACTGCTCTTTGATGTAAATATATCTGAGAGACTTCATCGGTATATTTTTTGAAGATTTCTATGATTTCCATTTGTTGGAGTCCTATTCCTGAGGCCAACAAGTAGCCCGGATGTGGCTCACATCCCTTACCTTGTTATAGCCTTAAAGCCAATATCAGTCCGGTAATAAACATTATCCCAGTGGATGCCGTTGGCTAACTTATAAGCTTTGCTTTGAGCTTCCTTAATATCATATCCCAAGGCGCAAGCGCATAAGACCCGACCGCCTGCCGTAACCAGATCGTTGCCGACTTGTTTGGTGGCCGCATGAAACACTTTGCTGTCTTCGTGCTCCTCGGTAGGCAAGCCAGAAATGACCACGCCGCTTTGATAGGCGTCAGGATAACCGCCAGCCGCCAAAACCACGCCTAATGCGGCGCGTTCGTCCCACTCGCTGTCGGTTTTGTCGAGATTTCCAGCCAGCGCAGCCTCGCAAAGCTCCACCAGATCGCTTTTCAAGCGCATCATGATCGGCTGTGTTTCAGGGTCGCCGAAGCGGCAGTTGTATTCCAGCACTTTAATGGTGCCGTCGGCAGAAATCATCAACCCGGCGTACAGAAAGCCGGTATAGGGCAGGCCGTCTGCCGCCATGCCTTTTAAGGTCGGTTCGATCACATCGCGCATGACCTTGTCGTGTATCTCAGGGGTGACGACGGGAGCAGGGGAGTAAGCGCCCATGCCGCCGGTGTTTGGGCCTTGGTCGCCATTATCACGGGCTTTATGATCTTGGGATGTCGCCATAGGCAAGGCGTGTTTGCCGTCGGCTATGACAATAAAGCTGGCTTCCTCGCCGGTCAGGAATTCTTCGATGACGACACGATTACCGGCTTCGCCGAACACATTGCCGGATAACATGTCTTCAACGGCGGCTATCGCTTCCTGTTCGGTCAGGGCGACGATGACGCCTTTGCCTGCCGCCAAACCGTCGGCCTTGACCACGATCGGCGCGCCTTGCTGCTTGATGTAAGCGATGGCCTGTTGCTGGTCGGTAAAGGATTTGAAAGCGGCGGTCGGAATGTTGTGGCGGATCATGAAGTCTTTGCAAAAAGTCTTCGAGCCTTCCAGTTGCGCGGCTTTTGCGGTAGGGCCGAAGCACTTGAGTCCCGCTTCCTGAAAACGGTCGACGATGCCCAAAACCAGAGGCACTTCGGGGCCGATGATGGTCAGGTCGATCGCTTCTTGTTGGGCGAAGGCCAGCAGCGCGTCAATATCATCGACGGCAATGGCGACATTTTCAACCGACGGTTCCAGTGCGGTACCGGCATTGCCGGGCGCGACAAACACTTTTTCGACTTTGGCTGATTGCTTGGCTTTCCAGGCGAGGGCGTGTTCACGGCCGCCGCTGCCGACGATGAGGATTTTCATAATGATACTCGTTAGTTGCAAGAGCGACCGGGCGGTCACCCATAACAATTGATTGAAACAGAAAGTTCGTATATTTAATCAATAAAGCGTAAGTAGATTGATTAATTCACCACGAAGACACGAAGGACACGAAGAAAAACAGGGTAAAACTTCGTGCTCTTCGTGTCTTCGTGGTTAATGCTTTTAAAATATTAGTGTCTGAAATGACGCATACCGGTAAAGACCATCGCGATATTATGCTCATCGGCGGCGGCAATAACTTCATTGTCGCGCATCGACCCTCCGGGCTGGATGACGGCGGTGATGCCCGCTTCGGCGGCGGAATCGATACCGTCCCTGAACGGAAAAAATGCATCTGAAGCCATCGCGGAACCCGGAACATCCAAACCCGCATCGGCGGCTTTGATACCGGCGATTCTGGCTGAATAAACCCGGCTCATTTGTCCCGCGCCTACGCCGATAGTCTGGCCATTTTTGCAGTACACAATCGCATTGGATTTGACGAATTTGGCGACTTTCCAGGCAAACAGCAAATCGGCCAGTTCCTGTTCGGTCGGGGCGCGTTTGCTGACTATTTTGAGGTCGGATGCGCTGATTTCACCAAGATCCTTGTCTTGAACCAATAAGCCGCCTGCAACGCGCTTGAAATCAAGCGCAGCCTGATTATCGCTGTTCCAGGTACCGCATTCCAGCACGCGGACATTTTGTTTTGCCGCCAAAACGGTTTGCGCGGCTGCGCTGATGGATGGCGCAATAATGACTTCGACAAATTGACGCTTGGCGATTTCAGCGGCGGTTTGTTCGTCCAGTTCGCGGTTAAACGCGATAATGCCGCCGAATGCCGAGGTCGGGTCGGTGGCATAAGCCTTGTCGTAAGCGTCAAGCAGGCTGTCTGCCTGGGCTACGCCGCAGGGGTTGGCATGTTTGACGATAACGCAGGTGGGCTGGTCGCCGAATGATTTAACGCATTCCAGCGCGGCATCGGCATCGGCAATATTGTTGTAGGACAGTTCCTTGCCTTGCAATTGCTTGGCGGCGGCAATCGTGCCGGCGGCCGGTGTTTTTTCCCGGTAAAACGCCGCGTTTTGATGAGGGTTTTCGCCGTAACGCATGGTCTGGTTATGATAAAACTGCAAATTCAGGGTTTCGGGAAACTGGACGCCGCTAATGTTGCCCAGGTAGGCCGAAATCGCAGTGTCATAACGGGCCGTGTGTTCAAAGCTTTTCAGCGCCAGATTGAAGCGGGTTTGCTGCGAAAGGCTGCTGTTGTTTTGCAGCTCGGCAATAACCGATGCGTAATCGGCCGGATCGACGATGACGGCGACATCGGCATGATTCTTGGCGGCGGCGCGGATCATGGTCGGGCCGCCGATGTCGATGTTTTCAATGGCCGTGTCCAAGTCGCAGTCCGGATTGGCGATAGTCTGTTCGAAGGGGTACAGGTTGACCACTACCATATCGATCGGCTTAATGCCGTTTGCGGCCATTACCGCATCATCAATGCCCCGGCGCGCCAAAATGCCGCCGTGGACTTTGGGGTGCAAGGTTTTAACCCGGCCGTCCATCATTTCCGGGAAACCGGTGTAATCGGAAACCTCGGTCGCCGGAATGTTATGCTCAGCCAATGTCTTGGCGGTGCCGCCGGTAGACAGGATTTCGATGCCTAATTGATTGAGTTCCCGACAAAAATCCACGATACCGGATTTGTCGGATACGCTGACCAGCGCGCGGGTAACTTTTTTGTTCATGTCGATCTCAGAATGAAAGAGGGGGTAAAACCAGCCTTGTTTGGGTATTAGGACAGGCCGTAGAATTCCAGTTTTTTGCGCAGGGTGCTGCGACTCAAGCCCAATGCTTTGGCCGCTTTGGTTTGGTTGTAGCCTGAATGTTCCAGCGTTGCCTGCAATAAAGGCTTTTCAACTTCGCCGATGACCATCGCATGTAAACCCACCGCATCATGACCGTTCAGTTGCACCAAATATTGCTCCACGGTCTGTTTAACATGCGCGGATAAGGGAATAGTTGCGATTTTTTTGCTGTCTATGTTGATGATTTCGGCACTTTTTTGGGATGCGTTCATATTATGCAGCACTGTCGGAGGTTAAAAGATTAAATGCCGAATTAATCAGCGCTATTTGTTGGGATGGACATTGCGCCCGGTTGATATTGCTTTGGGCATCCTGGGCTACGGACTCGAGATGCTTAAAATACCAGGCTATATGTTTGCGCGCTATTCTAACACCGCTCGCATTGCCGTAGAAGCTATATAGTTTGTCCAAATGGCTTGATATTGTGTGGTGAATGTCCGTAACCGTTGGTTTTTCAAGGTGTTTGCCATGGTTGATAAAGTGACTTATTTGACTAAATAGCCATGGATTTCCTTGAGCGGCCCGACCGATCATAATGGCATCCGCACCGGTTGACTCAAGCACAAATCGGGCCTGTTCGGGGGAATCAATATCGCCATTGGCGATAACCGGAATACTGATTGCTCGTTTCACTTTTTTAAGGGTTTCATGTTCGGCTCGGCCTTCAAATTTGCAGGCGCGCGTTCGGCCGTGAATCGTCAACGCGGCAATGCCCGCATTTTCAGCTATTCGGGCTATTTCAACGGCATTTCTGCTGTGTAAATCCCAGCCGGTACGGATTTTTAACGTGACCGGAATATCGACGGCATTAACGACCGCATCGAGTATTCGTTTTACCAGCGCTTCATCTCGTAATAGCGCGGAGCCCGCGGCAACCGAACACACCTTTTTTGCCGGACAGCCCATGTTAATGTCGATAATCTGGGCGCCTCGTTGGGCATTAAGTTTTGCCGCGTCAGCCATGAGTTGAGGGTCGGTGCCCAAAATCTGTACGGAACGTAGGCCGGTTTCACCGTCATGATCGGCTTTTAACAGCGTTCTTTTATGCTGACGTAACGCCGGATTGGATGCCACCATTTCGGACACGGCCAAGCCTGCGCCGAATTGCTTGCACAATTCCCTGAACGGGCGGTCGCTGATACCGGCCATAGGCGCAAGAATCAGGTTGTTTTTAAGTTGGTAAGGGCCGATGTGCATGGGGAAGGCTAAGGGCGAAGGGTTAAAGGCACAAGGAAGGCTTTTTTCGCCCTGCGCCTTTAGGCCCTTCGTCTAAATCACTTATCTCCGTCCTCATTCCAAATCGGATTGTCGCGGTCTTCCGGTTCCAGTTTGGCAGCGTCTTCCGCATAGATATGCCAGAAAGACTTATCGATTTTGGCGTTGTCATAGCCTTCTTTTTTGTCGTGGGCGAACGGGCACCACCAGTTCTCAACAATCTTGACCATATAGGCATGCCATTCGAACAGGGCGACACTGTACGGGCAGTACCAGGTGCAGTTCAGTATCCAGAACAGTTTTGACTGGGAGGTGCTGGCCTTGAACGAGGCGTCCATGGTGATTTGGTTTTTTAAGGTATAACGATGACTGGCCCGGTCAGGCAGGAAATCCGAGTAGGTCTTGAGATTTTTGGCGCCCATCATCAGCAAGTGCCAGTAAGTCATATAGGCGCTGGCAAACACAAAGGGAAGGGTAAAGATGGGCATGTAGACCAGGACCATGCCAATGGCTCTTTGCAATACCGGGATTTTCTGATGGTTTTTGCCGATTTCAACGCGACCGGAACAGGACTCACAAGCTTTCATTATTTTTATATCCTCATTTTTTTGTTGTTAGTAGGGGGGTTATAGTCGGTTTGGTATTATCCTCATTAAGTAACTGATAAATGCTCAGACATCCGGCACAGCAAAACTTTTGCAGGCCGTCACTGGTGGTCAGGGAAAATCCGGTGATTTCTACCGGTTGACCGCAGAGTACGCAGGGTTCCTTATCTTTTGCATTGACCATAAATTGCCCTTACATTTTACAAGCTTGAAGAGACAGAACAAAAAAAAGTTTTCAAATATTCGGTCTCGGGCGCTGCCGGGTCGATGGGGTGATCGGGTCCTTGTCCGCCCCCGGCAAAAAACACCAGATGACGATCTATGTGTCGTCCTGACGAGCGTAAAATCTCATGCAGGTTTTCACGGCTCAGGTGGTGTGAGCACGATGCCGAGACCAGTATGCCGTTTTTGGACAGTACTTGCAGGGCCAGGTGATTCAGGCGGCGATAAGCTTCGTAGCCTTGTTTGAAATCTTTTTTGCGTTTAATTAAAGCGGGCGGATCCAGTACGATAATGTCATAGAGCTGGTTTTCCAAACGAGCCTGCTTCAGGAACTCGAACACATCGCTGCGCACAAAGTGCATTTTATCCTGAACCTCGTTTAGCGCGGCATTATCCGCTGCCAACGCCAGTGCGCTTTCCGAGGCATCGACACAGGTGACCTCCAAGGCTCCGGCCAACGCGGCAGGAATGCCCCAGGCTCCGGTATAGGAAAACAAATCGAGCACCCGCTGGTTTTTGGCAATGCCCGCCAATTGCGCGCGGCTGCTGCGGTGATCGTAAAACCAGCCGGTTTTTTGTCCTCCCAGAATGTCGATTTTAAATTGCGCGCCATTTTCTTCAATGATCAGCGGCTCGGGGAGCTTGCCGTAAGCCAGCTCGGATTCCAGGCTTAAACCTTCCTGCTGCCGCTGGCTGTTATCGTTTTTCAGGATAATGGCTTCGGGACTCAGCAATTCAATGAGTGCGGCAAACAGTGATTCCTTGCGCTGTTCTATCCCGGCGGTGGTTATTTGCACCGACAATACCGGGCCGAAACGGTCGATGACCAGTCCGGGCAAGCCGTCGCTTTCACCGAAAACAAGGCGGTAGAAGGGTTTGTCGAACAGTTTTTCGCGTAAAGCCAGCGCGGTAGTCAGGCGTTCTTTGAAGAAGTTGGCGCCGCATTTCAAGTTGGGTTTTCTGGACAGAAGCCGGGCGCATATCAAGGCTTGAGGATTGATGTAGGCGGTGCCCATCACCTTGCCGTCGTCGCTTTTTACCTGAACCAGGTCGCCGGCGCTGAACTGCTCAAGCGGCGAGCGCTTGGTGTCGACTTCGTTGCTGAAAACCCAGAGATGGCCTTTGCGCAGACGTTTGTCTTCGTTCTTTTTTAAATAAATTTCCGGATGAGCCATATTAATCAATGAGTTTAAAAGTATAACCGCCGACATTGGTTTTTGGTGCGGCGATGTTCAGGCTGATTGCGGCAGTCGCATCAGGGGACATGACTGACGCTGCAGCCTGGGTTTTGAGCAAATAGTCTTGCGCTCGAAAAACGCGTCGGGCGAACGGATTTTCAGCGTAGTCGAGCAAGGCCAGTTCCAGGTTCGGGTAAGGCTGCGCAAAAGCGGCCCGGTTGCGGATCACCGCCCTGAATAACCGGCTGTGGTCCGGTAAAGCGGACAATGAGCCCTGCAATACTGCGAACTCGCCCGGATTTTTATAGGCGGGCAGTTGGCAATTCAGTTGTCGACATATTCTTTCCAGTCCGGGCCGAAAGGTCGGGTTCCGGCTAAGCGCCGTGTCTTCAAAATACACTATTTGCCCGGCCAGCAGCAGTACAGCAATAATCAGTCCTGCGCCCCAATAAGTACTACCGGGCACGCTCTCTCGATCCCAGGGTAAACGGGGCTGATTAGCGCTTGATGCCGTCAAGCCTGATCCAGTCTTCCTGTTGCACCGGCGCGTTGAACGCTATGTATTGCTGATAAGCGTTCATCACCGACTCGGCCTGTTCATGCAAAATGCCGGACAAAACCAGTTGGCCGCCGGGGGCGACCAGGTTGCAAATCTGTTCCGCCATGTCGATTAAGGGCTTTGCCAGTATGTTGGCCAGTACGATGTCCGCCTGAAACGGCGTAAATTGCTCGGGCAGATAGCAGGCTATTTTATCTTGCACCTTGTTTTTTAGCGCATTGCTCTGGGTTGCGGTGATTGCTTGCGGATCAATATCCACCGCGTGAGCTTCCTTGGCGTCTAGCAATATCGCCGCAACGGCCAGTATTCCGGAGCCGCAGCCGTAATCGATGACGGTTTTGCCGGTCAAGTCGTGGCTGGCCAGCCATTCCAGGCATAAAGCGGTGGTCGGATGAGTGCCGGTGCCGAAAGCAAGACCCGGATCGAGGGTCAGGCAAACCGTGCCTGCCTCATACTGTTCCTGATCGGTCGGGCAAACCCAGAGCTTCTCGGCAAACTTCATCGGCTTATAATATTCCATCCAGGCGCGTTCCCATTCCTGGTCGGCAACTTCTTCATATTTCCAGTTGCGCAATTGCCCTGCTTTAAACTGGGCGTAAACCAGCGTCTTGATCAGTTCGGGTTCGGCATCCAGTTCATAAAGTGCAATGACTTCGGTGTTGCTCCATATTTTGGTTTCGCCGATAGCCGGTTCGTAAACCGGTTCGTCCTCAGCATCCATATAAGTAACGGACACGGCGCCGAGATTGTCGAAAAAGTCGGCAAGCCGGGGCGCGATGTCTTCATTGGTGATAACGGTAATTTGGTGCCAGGCCATGATTTGGAAAGGTATGTATAGGAGCGGATGATGGGTTAGTTATTCACCACGAAGGCACGAAGATTTTAAGTTTATGCCTTGAGCTATCGGTAATTGCTCCATGCAGTCGCGTAGAGCACGCTGTGCAATTCCAAAACTTCGTGCTCTTCGTGCCTTCGTGGTGAATTTTTAAATGTTTAATAAATCCCCAGCTTTTTTTCCAGGTAATGGATGTTTTGCCCGCCGACTGCAAACGCACTGTCATTCATGATGTCGTGCTGTAGCGGGATATTGGTTTTAATCCCGTCGATGATGATTTCGCTTAACGCGGTGTTCATCCGGGCAATCGCGCTCTTGCGGTCTTCGCCGTGGGCAATCAGTTTGCCGATCATCGAGTCGTAATAAGGCGGCACTTTATAGCCGTTGTAGATATGAGTCTCGCAACGGATGCCGGGGCCGCCCGGCATATGGAACTGGTCTATGGTGCCGGGGCAGGGCATAAAGGTTCTGGGATCTTCGGCATTTAACCGACACTCGATGGCATGACCCTGAATTTTAACCTGGTCCTGGGTCATGGACAGCCGTTCACCGGCTGCAATGCGCAGTTGTTCCTTGACGATGTCAAAACCGGTCACCATTTCGGTAACGGGATGCTCGACTTGAACGCGAGTATTCATTTCAATGAAATAGAACTCGCCTTTTTCATACAAAAACTCGAAAGTGCCGGCGCCCAGATAACCGATGTCGACACAGGCTTTGGCGCAACGTTCGCCGATGGCTTTGCGTTGTGCTTCGGTGATGCCCGGCGCAGGGGCTTCTTCGACCACTTTTTGATGGCGGCGTTGCATGGAGCAGTCGCGTTCGCCTAAATGTATCGCGTTGCCATGCGAATCGGCCATGACCTGAAACTCGATGTGCCGAGGATCTTCCAGGAACTTTTCCATGTACACCGTGGGATTGCCGAACGCAGTTCCCGCTTCGGCCTTGGTCATCGCGATGGCGTTTAATAACGCCGCTTCGGTATGCACCGTACGCATGCCTCTTCCGCCGCCGCCGCCTGCGGCCTTGATGATGACCGGATAGCCGATTTCATGAGCCAGCTTCAGGTTCTTTTTATTGTCATCCGACAAGGGGTCATTGTTGCCGGGAACGCAGGGAATTCCCGCTTCCAGCATGGCTTTCTTGGCGGAAATCTTGTCGCCCATCATGCGGATGGTTTCCGCATTCGGGCCGATAAAAACAAAGCCGCTTTGTTTTACCTTTTCAGAGAAATCGGCATTTTCAGACAAAAAGCCGTAACCGGGGTGAATGGCTTCCGCGTCGGTCACTTCGGCGGCGCTGATAATGGCCGGAATATTCAAGTAGCTGTCAGCGGATGACGCAGGGCCGATGCAAACGGATTCATCGGCGAGACGTACGTGCTTTAGATCCCGATCCGCCTCGGAATGCACGGCAACAACCTTGACACCCAGTTCCCGGCAGGCGCGTAAAATGCGCAGAGCTATTTCGCCGCGATTGGCGATAACGATTTTATCGAACATGAGTTCCCCGTTCCTTGTGTTATTCAATGATGAATAATGGCTGGCCATATTCGACAGGTTCGGCGTTTTCAACCAGAATTTTGGTGATGGTTCCGCTTTTATCCGACTCGATCTGATTGAGGATTTTCATTGCCTCAATGATGCACAAGGTATCGCCGACTTGAACGGATTGGCCTACTTCCGTGAAAACCTTGGTGCCGGGCGAAGCGGAGCGATAAAAGGTACCGACCATCGGCGACTTGACCACATGTCCGGTAATTTTTTCTTCGGCAGGCACCGCTGCCAAAGCGGCTACGGCAGGCGCGGCGGCAACCGGTGCGGGCGCATAGGCGACAGCAACGGGAGCGGCGGAATAACGGCTGATGCGAATGGATTCTTCGCCTTCTTTGATTTCCAGTTCGGCGATGTCGGATTCTTCGATAATTTCGATGAGTTTTTTTATTTTTCTAATATCCATAGTTTTAATGTCTCTCGGCTAATATCTGATGAGCGGCCAGTAAGGCCAGTTCGTACCCTGTTGCGCCTAATCCGCAGATAACGCCTATGGCAATATCCGAGAAATAGGAATGTTTTCTAAAAGGTTCACGTGCGTGGACGTTTGATAAATGAACCTCTATAAATGGGATCTTGGTTGCCAGCAGCGCGTCGCGAATAGCGACGCTGGTATGAGTGAAGGCTGCCGGGTTAATAATGATGAAATCAACGCGGGCTTGGTAAGCCGCATGGATCAGTTCTACAATTTCGTGTTCTGCGTTGCTTTGATGGAAGTTAAGCTGATGACCCAGTTCGGCAGTCTTTTGTTCAAGGGTGTGCTGAATGTCGCCGAGGGTTTGATTTCCGTAAAGACCGGGTTCCCGAATACCTAACAGGTTTAAATTCGGCCCATTTAAAACGGTAATTGTAGCCATCAATTTTTGCAGTCAGTTTAGGGGTTAAAAAGCATTATTATCTGTTAATTTTGCCCAATTTATGGGGTTTTGTCCAGATATTCTGTTTTTAGCAAAAGTTAGCGACAGAATTCAGGCTGTTTGGAGTCGTTACGCACAAATCTGCTGATTTTAAAAGTTATTTATGCGTTAGTGCGGCAGTCGGGTGGAAAAGGATTGTTCGTTCGAACGTTATGTTGTGTTTTACGCGTTGACATGAATTTTTTGCCGGTATATAAAACCGGGCTCCGCGACATGCCGTTGCGGCTTAACCCAAGAGAAATAACATGAAAGTTCACAAATTTACCGGTGCATTGATGGTTGTCGCATCGTTGTCTGTGGGAGCGATGTCTGTTAATAATGCGGCGGCAGCCGAATCAGAATATTCGTTTAAAGTACACAATGGCACCAAGGTCAAGATCACCAAGCTTCTGGTATCCGAAAACAAGAAGGAATGGGGTTATTTCGATATTGGGCAAGGTATTGCAGCGGGCGGCGACATGACGCTGGTTTGGGATCAAAGCACCAACAACGAAGGCTGCGATCAGTATGTAAAAGCGGCCTATGCCGACGGGACGGAATCCGAAGAGGCTAAGTTTAATTTTTGCGAAGCCAATTTAGACTTGGAGTTTTAAGGGAGGTTGCTTGACCCTAAACCGGTGAGGTCAGTTCAGCAACGGCGTAATAATTTCCAGTATTTGCTCTTTGGAAAACTCCCCCGGATGTCGGCTTATGATTTGCCCTTGCCGGTCAACAATGAGGGTGTAGGGAACCGCATCAACGCTATTGCCCAGTTGATGAGCCAGGGTGACACCATTATCGCCGCCCAATAAAATCGGATAATTGATTGCGGTTGCAGAGAGGTACTTGGCAACCGGTTCCTTATCCTCCAAAGCGATGCCGATAAACTGTACGCCTTGGTCGGCATATTGTTCCTGCAAGGCGACAAAACCGGGGATTTCTTTAAGACAGGGCGGACACCATGTCGCCCAGAAATTGATCACCAATACCTTGCCCTGCCATTCGGCAATGTTGCGCTGCCGGCCGGACAGGTCGGGCAGGGTGAACCCGGGTAAAGCGCTAACGCCGGGTTTTTCAGCGGATGAAAAAAGATGCCGGGCGGTTACGCCAAGACTCAGGGCAATAATCGCGGCAATAATAATCAGGGCTGTTTTTTTCATAATGGGGTACGTTGCAGTGATTTAATGAAGGTTTCGGCATCCTGGTAGCCGATGACCCGGGATGCGGTTTTTTCCTGGTGATCCAAACCGAAAAACAAGATGGCCGGTGGCCCGATCAGGTTGAATTTCGTTAACAGCGCTTTATCGTCATCCGAATTATTAGTCACATCAACTTGCAGCAATACATAGCCTTTGAGCGCCTGTTTAACGCGCGGATCGGCAAGAGTATAAGTTTCCATTTCCTTGCATGAGATGCACCAGTCGGCGTAAAAATCCAGCATGACCGGTTGATGGTTGGCATTGGCCTGCTTAATTCGGGCTTCCAGCGCCGCTATTGACGCGACTCGTTCAAAAACAATACCCGGTTCCGTGGCTTGCGCATTACTCACGCCGAGTCCTTGCAGCGGTTTTAACGGATTGCTGTTGCCCAGGCTAAAGCCGATCAGCAATAACAGGCCGTAAGCCAGCATCATTAAGCCTAAGCCTTTCCACAGCTTGCGCCAGCCGGAACTGTTTTCGGGCAGCGGATCGACGGCGCTGAGATAAATGGCCGGAAATATCAGCAGCATCGCCCACAGCATCATGATCACGTTGCCCGGCAAAATCCGGCTGAGCATCCACACCGCGACCGCTAGCATGATGACGCCGAATACCGCTTTGGTGGAATTAAGCCAGTCTCCGGCTTTGGGCAGCAGTTTTCCGGCGGACGCGCCCAGCAACAGCAACGGTACGCCCATGCCTAAACCCAAGGCGAATAAGGCGCTGCCGCCCAACACTGCGTCGCCGGTTTGGCCGATATAAATCAGCGCACCCGCCAATGGCGCGGCAACGCAAGGACCGACGATCAGCGAGGATAGCGAGCCCATGATAGCTGCGCCCCAGAGCGAGCCGTCACGGTGTATTTCACTGGAATTATGCAGCTTGACTTGTAATGATTTGGGCAGTTCCAGATGATAAAAGCCGAACATCGACAGGGACAGCGCTACAAAAACGGCGCTGAATAGGCCGATAATCCAGGGTTGCTGAAAAGCGGTTTGCAGGTTGCTGCCGAATAACGCGGCGAGTATGCCGAACACCGTGTAGGTCAGCGCCGAGGCAATCACATAACTTAAGGACAGTGAAAAGGCCCGGCCGGTGGTAATCCGGTTGCCGTGGCCGACGATAATGCCCGATAAAATCGGAATCATCGGAAAAATGCACGGGGTCAGCGATAACAACAAGCCGAAGCCGAAAAAGCTGAGCAAGGTTATCGGCAAGCTGTCCTTGTGCAAGGATTGCACGATTTGATCCTGTTCGGAAAGTTCCGGCGCGGCCGGTTGCTGGGCGATCGGCAGGGCCAAGTCGATTTTTTTGCTCATCGGCGGATAGCAAACGCCGCGGTCGGCACAGCCCTGGTATTTTGCCAGCAGGGTAATGGTTTGTGCCGCTTGGTTGGAGCGGATAAGCGGCAGGTCAAAGTCGAGTTCGTCGTGGAAGGTTTCAACCTGGCCGAAGGCTTCATCCTGTTTAGGCGCACCTCTGGGAACATCGTACGTTCCAAGCTTTACGCCGTCAGCGTTAATCAGCTCAAATTGGACCTTTTCCCGGTACAGGTAATAGCCGTCGGCAATGCGCCAGTTAACATGCACGGTGTGATCGTCTTTGACCGATGCAAAAAACTCGAAAGCCTGATCCGGCTGTAGCAATTCATAACGGGCTGTCCCTGCCCGTTCCCCTTCGGGCGCTGCACGTGCCAATCCGCTCCTGGCGGATTGGTCATCTTCAAACAAGTTAAGTTTTAAGCTTTGAGCGCCTTTTAGCAGTTGTTTGACCGGATCGATTTTGGCAGAAGGTGCGGGCAGCTTGAGATCAAAAGTGGTTTTCTGCGGCGGATAGCAAATGCCCCGGTCGGCACAGCCCTGATACTGCACTAACAGCTGCAGAGACGATGCGCCGTTTTCGACGGTTAAAGTAACCGGAACGTTCAGGGTATTGCGGTAAATAATCACATCGCCGAAGTTTTCATCCTGATGGGTTTGCCCGGACGGAAATGCCGGCTCGCCTAACCGGATTTGCCCGGTTTTTGACTCGAAACGCATTTTATTGCGGTAAAGATAATAACCTTCGGCGATGTCCCAGGAGATTTCAATCCGGTCGGCGGCAATCGCTTTGGCCGAAACCTTGAAGGCCTGGTCGGGCGGCAGGATTTCGTCAGCGCCCAGCGCAAAGGTCGATTGGCTGACAAGCGACAGGAAACAGAGAACAATTATTTTAAAGAGTGGCATGAATCTATCCAATTCAGGTATTCGGGTAAGCCGCGCTCAATGGTGACGGCAATTATTTCAGGCAGTTCGTAAGGATGATGGTTGCGCAGGGTCGTTTCAATAGCCTGATAGTGATCTTTATGCGCCTTAATCAGCAATAGATGTTCCTGGGCGGATTCAATTTGTTCCTTCCATGTATAAATAGAGGTCATGCCGGGTAAAATATTTACACAGGCGGCCTCGTTATTTGCGACCAGCAGTCGGGCTATTTTTTCAGCCGTGTCTTTATCAGGGCAAGTGCAGAAGATTATTTGATGGTTGGCAGGCATGTTACAGGTCATAAAAGCTGGGGCGTCGGATATTATCCTAGAAATTAACCGGAATTGCCCTTATATTGTAACGACGATGATTACAACACGGGTACTTTAGATGAAAATTTTTCAAACGCTATTTCTGGTTGTCCTGATTATCCCTTTTGCAGAAATTTATTTGCTGTTGCAGGTGGGTGGAATTATTGGTGCATTCCCGACCATTTTGCTGGTGGTGTTTACCGCAGTGTTGGGCGCTTGGCTATTGAGACAGCAAGGTTTTGCAACGTTTCAGCGGTTTCAGGAGAGTTTGGCGCAGGGTGAGATTCCCGCTTATGAGATGGTGGAAGGCCCCATTATTCTGGTAGGGGGGGCATTATTGCTAACGCCGGGATTTATTACGGATATAATCGGCTTTGCCTGTTTAATTCCGCAGTTGCGCAGGAAAATCGCCCAATATGTGATTGAACATTATCTTGTTCAGGCCGGGGCGCATTTTCAGCAGGCAAAAGCGGCTGAAAATAATGTGTTGGAAGGTGAATTTCGTAAGGAAGAATAAAAAATAGAACGCGGATGACGCAGATGATTATGATAAACACGGAGCATCCATGAAAAATCTGCGTCAATCATAACTATCAGCGTCATCTGCGTTCTATTTTTGGTTGTTGCGGCTTATTTTTGCTGGATAAATATCATGAATACCACGATCTTTAAAACAGAACCCATTGCCATTAAGGCTTGGGCGGAAAAACGAATGAACTAACGGATGGACGGATATTTGGCTTTCCTGCGGACCGTTTTCGGATTCTGAGTCAAGCATCCGAGAATCAACTTAAAGCCGTGCAAATTGAAGTTGGAGGCCATGCATTAAGATGGGAAGAGTTAGATGAAGACTTAACGGTAAGCGGGGTAGTCGCAGGGCAATTCCAGCTCCCTTTGCCTAGACAAGCCGCCTAATCTGTGCGAGTTAATTGGAAGGTGAGTTTCGAAAAGAAGAGTAAAAGGCACGAGGCGAAATAGGGATTTAGTCTCGTGCCTGGGTGACTTAACCTTCTGAAGAAGAGTCGCCTTCAGTTCCGCAGGTGTTTTTGTTAAGTCCTGAATAAACCGGGCACCAACCTGAATAACCTGTTGCAACAAGAACCAGACCCACCAATAATAAAAGAACCTCACCGCCAGGGACGAAAAGAGAAATAACCAGAAGTGCCGATCCCGCATATAGACGGTATTTCTTTTCCTTCTCGCCAACATTGTGTTCAAATTTAAGCATACGTTTAAAATCAAAATTCATCTTAAAATCCTCTGTGTGTAGTTATTATTATCTTTAGCAAAGTAACGGTTCGGTCTGTCATTATCGAACCCATGCAATATACACAGCTCCGAAAAATGTGCAAGCGAAAAAAATAATGGATGTTACCTCAATAATAGATCCCCTCAATGATGCCCAACGTCAGGCAGTTACCGCACCTTCCCAAGCCATGCTGGTCTTGGCAGGTGCCGGCAGCGGCAAAACCCGCGTATTAGTGCATCGCATCGCCTGGCAGATTCAGGTGCTGGGCGTGTCGGCGCACAGCATTCTGGCGGTAACGTTTACCAATAAAGCGGCCAAGGAAATGCGCGGCAGGATTGAGGATTTGCTGAATATGTCCGCGCAATCCATGTGGATAGGCACTTTTCACGGTGTGGCGCACCGGCTGTTAAGACGGCATGCCAAACAGGCCAAATTGCCGGAAACCTTTCAGGTAATGGATTCCGGCGACCAGTTGCGGCTTATCAAGCGCCTGCTGGCTACGCTGAATCTTGATGCGGATAAATGGCCGCCGCGCCAGGTGCAATGGTATATCAATGCGCAAAAAGACGAGGGCATCAGGGCGCGGCATATGATGGAAACCGGCGATCCTTACCAGCGGCAAATGCTGATCATATATAAGGCCTATGAAGAGCTGTGCGACCGCTCCGGTTTGGTGGATTTTGCCGAGCTGCTGCTGCGGGCGCATGAATTGCTGCGCGACAACGCCGATGTGCTGGATTTTTATCAGCAGCGTTTCAGGCAGGTTCATGTCGATGAATTTCAGGACACCAACACCATACAATATGCCTGGTTGCGGCTGCTGACCGAGGGCAAGGACAACATCTTTGTCGTGGGCGACGACGATCAGTCCATTTACGGCTGGCGCGGCGCGAAAATCGAGAATATCTACAGCTTTCAAAAGCATTACCCGAATCATCAAGTCATCAAGCTGGAGCAGAATTACCGCTCGACCGGCAATATCCTGAAAGCCGCCAACAAGGTCATCAGCGTCAATGACGGTCGCATGGGCAAAGAGCTGTGGACCGACGCCGGTGACGGCGATTTGATTTCCCTGTACGCGGCATTCAACGAACAGGATGAAGCCCATTTTGTGGTCGAGCGCATCAGGGCTTGGGTCAATGAGGGCGGGCTGCGCAAGGATGTCGCCATTCTGTATCGATCCAATGCCCAATCCCGGCAGTTTGAAGAAAGATTGATGACCACCGGCACACCCTACCGGGTTTACGGCGGCTTGCGCTTTTTTGAGCGGGTGGAAATTAAAAATGCGCTGGCTTATTTACGGCTGATGTCCAACCGTGATGACGACGCTTCGTTTGAACGGGTGATCAACACCCCGACGCGCGGCATAGGCGCCAAAACTATCGACGATATTCGGAACATTGCCAGGGATCAAAGCCTTTCTTTATGGGCAGCGGCGATCGTGCTGATTAATCAGCGAAGCTTATCGGCAAGGGCGACCAATGCCCTGATAGGCTTTTTGGAGTTGATTAAGCGGTTTGACGCACAGGCGGAAGGCCTTGAGCTTTATGAAAAGGTCAAGCTGGTGGTCGAAAAAAGCGGTCTGATTGAGTTGTATCAAAAGGACAAGGCGGACAAAGGCGAAGAAAAAGTAGAAAACCTGGAAGAGCTGGTCAACGCGGCTCGGCTTTTTGATGTCAGCACCATCGGGGATCTGGAAGATCAAGAAAATTTGGGCGAGCTGGATATGTTTCTGGCGAATGCCACACTGGAATCCGGTGAGCTGCAAGGCGATGATTTCGACGATTGTGTACAGCTGATGACCCTGCATTCGGCCAAAGGCCTGGAGTTTAAGCAGGTGTTCCTGGTCGGTATGGAAGAAGGCTTGTTTCCGTCGCAACAGTCTGTTGACGATGTCGGGCGACTGGAAGAGGAGCGCAGACTTTGCTATGTCGGCATTACCCGCGCCATGAAGCAGTTGTATCTGACCTATGCCGAATCCCGGCGTTTATACGGACGGGAAAGTTATCCCAGACCGTCACGATTTCTGCGCGAGATTCCGGCTGAACATATCCAGGAAGTCAGGATGCGCGCTACCGTGACTCGTCCGGTGACCTCGGTAAAACCGAAGGCGCAGTCGTTGCAAACGGAAGGAAAATACAAACTGGGGCAACGCGTCAGTCATGCCAAATTCGGCGAAGGCGTGGTGTTGCAGATGGAAGGCGACGGCGCGCAGGAAAGAGTGCAGATCAACTTCAAGCAAGTAGGCCTCAAGTGGCTGATATTGGCCTATGCGCAATTGGATGTGTTGTAGTATCAACTAAAGATCATCACGAACGACTGCGTGTGCAGATATTTTCTCCCGCAATATCTGTATTCGCCTCTTTCATGTGAATTCTGCCGGAGGTGGGCTGGAGCGGTGATTGAGGGTAACGGAGGGAGGGGGTGCCGAGACGCGAAGTTTATCTTGAGATGTAAAGTAATACATACGAAACTCAAGCAGCAAAATATCTTTTTATTTTAATACAAAAATGATTTAATACGTTTTTGTATTAAATTGGGCGCGATAATGAAACTTGGCAACATTGCAGACGGTGCAGATTTCTATGATAGAAAACAAGAATGCGCCGATATTTGGCGGTATTTACAAGATAATCATTTAATTATTACAGGGCCTCGGCGATTAGGAAAATCGTCTGTTCTTAATCGTTTGCGTGAAGAAGCCAGCGAAAAAACCTTGTTGGCAAAGCATGTTGATGTTGAAGGCATCGATACGGCAGAAGGTTTTATCGAAGAGCTTAACCTCGCGTTTCCTGATGATTCAATTAGCCATTACTTACAAAATCTGGGCGAGAACGCAATATCGTGGTTACCTAAAATTAAAAAAATTGAGATCCCAACGGTGGGTTCGGTCGAGTTGCAAGTCGGCAATACCAAGGTGCAAACATGGCTAAATTCCGCCAGCGCTTTGCAGGCAAGATTATCAGCAGTTCCCGTATTGATTTTTATTGATGAATTTTCGGTTTTCCTGGAAAAACTGCTATATAAAAATTCAGATGAAGCGTTAGCATTGCTGGCTTGGCTACGAAAATGGCGAGTTACGCAAGGTGTCGCTTGTCGATTTGTTTTTACCGGGTCGATAGGACTTAATGCGCTGCTTGAAACGCATCGTATGACTACGGAATTTAATGATTGCTTTGAATACTTGTTGCCGCCGTTTAGCTTAACCACCGCCCAAACGATGCTGAAAGAATTTGCCGAGCGTGAGCAGTGGCATATAGAAGTAGCGACCACACGCCATTTGTGTGACAAAGTCGGTTGGTTATCGCCTTATTATCTGTGTTTGTTATTGGATAAAACTTTTCTGTCCGCTAGAGACCGATTAACCGAAACCGGCACGAATGAGCGCGCTTTAACGCCAATCGATGTAGATAATGCTTACGAAAACTTACTCTCTTCGCGTTCGGTGTTTATTCATTGGCGGAATCGCCTTGAGCGCGACCTAGCCCAAGCTGATTTTAACTTCTGCAAGCTGTTATTAGCCGCGCTATCCAATAAGCCCGAAGGCTTAACGCTAAATCAGTTATCCTCACGCTTGAGCAGACTGGAACCCGATCCCGACCAACGTAGCGCGTGTTTACAACGTATTCTTTGTAAGCTTCGTGAAGAAGGTTACCTGACACCCATTAATATCGATAAGCGCACCACGTTTTTATCTTTTTTACTGCGCGACTGGTGGAGTCGTAATCATGGCTGAATATGCAGCGCCAGCAGGCATTGGCGCTGCCGCCAAATACAATCCGCATTTATGGGGGGCGGAAGAATTACGCAATATCTTTGTCGCACGGCAAAACGAATTAGCCCAAATCCTGCAAGCTTTGCGTAATACCTCGCCAAATACCGTCCCGCAACACTTGTTGATTACCGGTCAGCGAGGCATGGGCAAAACTACACTATTACAACGCACGGCGCTGGCTGTAGAAGACGATGAGGCACTTAATAAGCTCTGGATGCCGCTACGTTTCCCCGAGGAACAATATACCGTCAGTACCACCGGTGAGTTTTGGTTGAATGTGTTAAGCGCTTTAGCTGATGCTTTAGAGCGGCAGGGACTACCTACCGCTGAAATGGACGCGCAACTGTTACAAACAACGAATTTACCCGGCGAACAGCGGGAAGAACTCACTTTAAGGTTGATAAAACAGTGGTGTCAAAGCGCGCAAAAACGATTAGTGTTGCTGATTGACAGCACGGATTTATTATTTGCCAATCTGGCCGGTGGGGAGCCGTCCAGTAAAGCCAGCAAAAATGCCGGAGCTACCGCGCTATGGCGATTGCGTAAAATCCTCTCTCATACGCCTGAGTTTTTCTGGATAGGCGGCAGTTATCAAGCCTTAGAATCTACTAATTTATATGGGGATGCGTTTTTTGATTTTTTTCAGCTAATAGAGTTGCGCCCGTTAAGCGTCATTGAAATGCAGGACACTCTAAAAGCTTTAGCGTCTACCTTTGGCGCAGGACGACAGTTAAAAGGTGAAGCTGCCGAAGCGGAAATGATGCGTGTTTTAAACGCACACCCCGAACGCCTGCGAGCCATGCGCCAGCTGACCGGCGGAAATCCCAGAACCACTATTATGCTTTATGAGCTGTTTGCCGCAGGCGGGGATGATAGTGTCCGCAGTGATTTAGAACGACTTTTGGATATTCTTACACCCTTGTATAAAGCCCGTCTTGAAGCACTTGCTGACCAACCGCGCAAAATTATGGCGCATATTCTGGAATATTGGGCGCCTGTAACGGCCAATAAACTAGCCGAAATTTCTAACTTGGCGGTAACGTCCGTCAGTGCGCAGCTTAGTCGTTTAGAGCAAGATGGTTTTATTGAAAAAGTCAAAATGCCGGGTACTAAACGCCAAGGCTATCAAGCCAGCGAACGGTTTTTTAATATCTGGTATTTAATGCGTAACGCCCCGCGCAGTCTGCGCTTGCGGCTGACGTGGCTGGTGGAGTTTATGCGTTTGTGGTACAGCCCGGATGAGCTGCACGGCTTGGCGATGGAACGAATGAATAACCACCGTAGTGGGCTGCAGTGTTCAAGTAGCGATTTGGAATATTCCCGTGCGGTGGCTTTTGCGTTGCCGCCCGCCTCTGCGCCGAGAAAACAGCTTGATAGTAGTGTCTATCTTGCGGCAAAACGCGAAGGCTTGGAATCTGAATTGTTTGATTTGGAAGGGGAGGATCATGATTATGAAATTAAGGAAGAATATCTGGTCAAAGAGGAAGATTGTCGTAGAATTATTGACCAACGTCCTAATGATGCTGTTACGTGGAATACTTTGGGACGTCTTCTGCACTATCATTTAGCCCGTTATGAAGAGGCAGAACAAGCTTACCGTCAGGCTATAGCAATTGATCCTAGTCAAGCTAATCCGTGGAATAATTTAGGGAGTCTCCTGCAATATCGTTTAGCCCGTTATGAAGAGGCAGAACAAGCTTACCGTCAGGCTATAGCAATTGATCCTAGTCAAGCTAATCCGTGGAGTAATTTAGGGAATCTCCTGCAAGATCGTTTAGCCCGTTATGAAGAGGCAGAACAAGCTTATCGGCAGGCTATAGCAATTAATCCTAGTCAAGCTAATCCGTGGAGTAATTTAGGGAATCTCCTGCAATATCGTTTAGCCCGTTATGAAGAGGCAGAACAAGCTTATCGTCAGGCTATAGCAATTAATCCTAGTCAAGCTAATCCGTGGAGTAATTTAGGGAATCTCCTGCAATATCGTTTAGCCCGTTATGAAGAGGCAGAACAAGCTTATCGTCAGGCTATAGCAATTAATCCTAGTCAAGCTAATCCGTGGAGTAATTTAGGGAATCTCCTGCAATATCGTTTAGCCCGTTATGAAGAGGCAGAACAAGCTTATCGTCAGGCTATAGCAATTAATCCTAGTCAAGCTAATCCGTGGAGTAATTTAGGGAATCTCCTGCAATATCGTTTAGCCCGTTATGAAGAGGCAGAACAAGCTTATCGGCAGGCTATAGCGATTAATCCTAGTCAAGCTAATCCGTGGAATAATTTAGGAAAGCTTCTGCAATATCACTTAGCCCGTTATGAAGAGGCAGAACAAGCTTATCGGCAGGCTATAAATATTAACCCTAAAGATGCTTCTCTGCGGCATTTGGGGTATCTCTTCTATGAATTAGGATGTTATGAGGAAGCAGAACGGGCTTTCCGTCAGACAATAACTCTTGATCCTAAGGATGCAAGCTCATGGAATAATTCAGGGTATCTGTTGCAAAATTACTTAGACCGTCATGAAGAAGCGGAACAGGCTTATCGGCAGGCTATAGCACTTGATCCTAAATTTGCTTACCCAGCTTCCAATCTTGCCCGATTACTGGCACAACAAGGCAAAAAAACTGAGGCAGATGTTTATTTTCGCAAGAGTTTAGAATTGGCTGGTTCAGAAGATTATTATCTTCTTTTACGAGCACATTGCTGGTTAGGTAATCAAGACTTAGCTATGCAGGCATTAAATTTACTGGCCAAAGCTACCAGCGCTGGCGACATATCCACATTTTTCCGTTTAAAAGAGTTGGCTCGTGAATGTTATGCCTTAGGTTTGAGTGACTTTCTAACAGGTTTAATGAACGCCAGTCCTTACGCCGACTTTTTGCAGCCTTTTTCTTTGGCCCTAAAAGCCGCCAACGGTGACGCAGACGCTTTATTAGGCGTGGTGGCAGAAATTCGGGTGATGGCGGAAGAAGTGTTGCAGTTTATCAGTGCAACGGCTAATTGATAGCCAAGGTAAAAATTTTGTGTATTCGTGGTGAATTTTATCCTTATCCCCGTCCCAAAATGTAACATAAGCGGTTATTTGCACCAGGATCACTTTATCGCCAAGTAGCCTATTATATGAACACACTTTATAATAGCCGGCAGACCGCATTGGGCTGTGGGTATTTGTATCCGCAACCGCAATGACTCTCGGCTTGATTATTCTCAACGTAACAGATTGAACAGGAACCCCTTAATGTCACAGAAAATTTTAGATGTAGTAAAACCCGGTGTTGTAACTGGTGATGACGTACAAAAAATCTTTGCGATTTGCAAAGAAAACAGCTTTGCATTACCTGCGGTAAATGTCATTAACACTGATTCGATTAATGCAGCGTTGGAAGCGGCCGCGAAAGTAAAATCGGCTATCGTTATCCAGTTTTCCAATGGCGGCGCGGCATTTGTTGCCGGTAAAGGCCTTAAAGCGGAAGGTCAGCAAGCGGCCATCTTGGGCGCTATCTCCGGTGCTCAACACGTACACCAAATGGCTGAAGCTTACGGCGTACCGGTTATTTTGCACACCGACCACGCGGCTAAAAAACTGCTGCCTTGGATCGACGGATTGTTGGATGCCGGCGAAAAACATTTTGCGGCAACCGGCAAGCCTTTATTCAGCTCGCACATGCTGGATTTGTCTGAAGAAAGTCTGAAAGAAAACATCGAAATCTGCGGCCAATATCTGGCGCGCATGTCCAAAATGGGCATGACCCTGGAAATCGAATTAGGCTGCACCGGCGGTGAAGAAGACGGCGTTGACAACAGCGATATGGATCATTCCATGCTGTACACTCAGCCAGAAGATGTCGCTTACGCTTATGACGAGTTAAGCAAAATAAGCCATCGTTTCACGATTGCCGCTTCATTCGGCAACGTTCACGGTGTTTATAAACCGGGTAACGTTAAATTGACGCCTAGCATTTTGGCTAACTCACAAAAACACGTTTCCGAAAAATTCGGCGTTCCGACCAACACCCTGAATTTTGTATTCCACGGCGGTTCAGGTTCAACGCCTGAAGAAATCAAGGAATCAATCAGCTACGGCGTAATCAAAATGAACATCGATACCGACACCCAATGGGCAACTTGGGAAGGCATCATGAACTACTACAAACAAAACGAAGGTTATTTGCAAGGCCAAATCGGCAACCCTGATGGGGACGACAAGCCAAACAAGAAATACTACGATCCACGCGTTTGGCAACGTGCCGGTGAAGTCGGCATGGCGACTCGTTTGGAACAAGCTTTTCAGGAATTGAATGCAGTTAATACCCTGTAAATTGATGAGCTAAGTAAAAGGCCGGTGCGGTTGCATCGGCCTTTTTTTTGTCCGGCAGGCGGCAGTAACGCCGAAAATAAAGGAATGATGGGGTGCCGTTATGATGGATGTGTCTTGCGCAAATCAGGTATCATGAAAGCAGTTCGCGACAGAACAACTTATGACGAATAACCCAGTAATATAGTAAACTATATCAACCTCAAATTATGGTTAGCACGATGACAGCAACAAACAATGTACACCCGCACGAAATCCATAAATTCGGCTCGATGGCGGAACGCTGGTGGGATACTCAGGGCGAATTCAAAACCCTGCATGATATTAACCCGCTACGGCTCCAGTTTATCCAGCGTTATGCGGATATTGCAGGTAAACGTATCGTTGATGTCGGTTGCGGCGGGGGCATTTTAACCGAAGGCCTGGCTAAACACGGCGCTGATGCGTTGGGTATTGATCTTAGCGAAGACCTGATTGATATTGCCGATCTGCATGGGCTTGAATCCGGTGTTAACGCGCATTATCAAAAAATCAGCGCCGAAGACTTGGCCGAACAACAGCCGGAAAGTTTCGATCACGTGACTTGCATGGAAATGCTTGAGCATGTACCCGATCCCGGTTCGATCATCTCCGCTTGCGCCAGAATGGTTAAACCCGGCGGCATGGTGTTTTTCTCGACGCTCAACCGCAAGCCCAAGGCCTATTTATTGGCCATCTTTGCCGCGGAATACGTCCTGCAAATGCTGCCCAAAGGCACCCATGATTTTAAAACCTTTATCAAACCGTCGGAGCTGTGCCAGTCGGCGCGCGCCGCAGGTCTTGAATTACATGGCATGGTAGGCATTGAATACAATCCGTTCAGCAAACATTTCAGCCTTGGCAAAGACATTGATGTCAATTACATCGCTGCCTTTAAGCGCGTCAAATAAACATGTCTGCCGATTTCAAATTATCCTGCGTATTATTCGACCTTGACGGTACTTTGGTCGACACCGCGCCGGATTTGATTTCATGCCTGAACCACGCATTAGACATCCACGGTTTTGATGCCGTTGCGCCCGAAATCATCAAACCGTTTATTTCGTACGGCGCGGCGGCAATGATCAACGCCGGCCAGCCTTTACTTGACGATCGGTTGAAGGCCGCTATTCTGGAAACCATGCTGACTCACTACCAGAATAATATCGCCGAGCACACGGTTTTTTTCTCGGGTATGGCCGATACGCTGGCTGCGATTGAAGCGCAAGGGCTGAAGTGGGGCGTGGTTACCAACAAGCGCGAACGCTTCACCAACCCGCTGATGGACGCTTTAAAACTGACCGAGCGGGCCGCCTGCATCGTCAGCGGCGACACCACCGCCAACCCCAAACCCCATCCGGAACCGATGCTGCTAGCCTGCAAACAGGCGGAAGTCGATCCGCAGGAATGCGTCTATATCGGCGATGCCCTGCATGACATTACTGCCGGGAAAAATGCGCAAATGAAAACACTGGCTGCACTTTACGGCTACATTAAACCCGGCGATGCGCCGGAAACCTGGGGCGCTGATGCGTTAATCGAGTCGCCCGATCAAATATCAACCTGGATAGCATCACTGTCATGCCGCTAACAAATCAAGTCATCTTAATTACCGGCGCGGGCGGAGGCCTTGGCAGCACTGCTGCTCTGGCGCTGGCCAAACACGGTGCGCACATCATTTTACTGGATAAAAACATTGCCAAACTGGAAGCGGTTTACGATGCGATTCTGACCATCAAGGCGCCTGAGCCGGTCATTTATCCGTTTGATTTGGCGGGCGCCAATGAAAACGAGTATCAGGAATTGGCCGATAAGATTGGTGAAAAATACGGTTCCCTGCAGGGCATTTTGCATTCGGCGGTAGAGTTCAGCGCCTTTTCTCCGATCGCCACACACAAAACCAAAGACTGGGGGCATACTTTAAACGTTAACCTGAATGCACCTTTTCTACTGTGCAGGGTCTTGTTGCCGGTACTGCAAAAGAGCGAACACGCGTCTATCGTATTCACCTCCGATTCTTCCGCCAGAAAAGCCCCGGCCTATGCAGGGGCGTATGGCGTTTCAAAAATAGCCCTGGAAGGCTTGGCAAACATACTGGCCGATGAGCATGAAGCCTTCGGCAAAATCAGGGTCAATACCCTGATACCGGGGCCGGTAGATTCCCCGTTAAGAAAACGGGCCTATCCGGCGGAAGATAAAAGCAAGCTGCCATCAATGAAATCATTGGCTCCCATTTATCTGTATTTATTCGGCTCAGAAAGTATAGGCATAACCGGCCAGGCTATCGATGCACGAACCTTCTATCTATAACTGAACTATTATGGCTGAAAGAGAAGACGTTGTTTTAACCCGAGATGTCAACATTGTTACTATCCCTGACGGCAATACCGGGACTTTAAGTCAAGGCCAGATAGTCACCATTCATCAGGCGCTCGGCGACAACTATACCGTGGTCACCGAACACGGTCACATGGTGCGTATTGCCGGAGCGGATGCCGATGCTTTGGGCAAGGAACCGAATCAACTGCATACGCTGGTATCGGAGACCGATGCGGCGGCGGTTGAACAAAACTGTTGGGAAGTGATGAAGACGGTTTACGATCCCGAAATACCGGTCAATATTGTTGACCTCGGGCTGGTTTATCAGTGTCTGGTAACGCCTACGGATGACGGCCTGAATCATGTGCATGTGATAATGACCCTGACCGCCCCAGGCTGCGGAATGGGCCCTGTTATCCAGAGCGACGTGGAAAAATGCATCCGCGCACTGCCCGGTGTCGCCAGTGTTAATGTCGAAGTGGTGCTTGACCCGCCCTGGTCGCGGGAAATGATGTCGGAAGTCGCTCAGTTGCAATTGGGCTTGTATTGAAGTTGTCGGTTGTGTAGGCCGCCCGATGCCTGATGGTTAGCAGGGCGGATTGTGTCCTTTCTAGTTGCGCTGTTTATTTGTATAATTAAAAGCTTACATTAGAATTTGGATGAAGGCAGGATGGCTACTTTTAAGGATATTAATTTGCAAGTCGGGGCACGCTTGCAAATGGCGGTGCAAAATGGCGCCAAGCAGCTGATTTATTATACAGAGCTCATCGGTTACCTAGATAAAGACTACTTGATAATAAAGACACCTGTTGAGAATGGGCTTTCCATTCAAATTCAGGTAGGCGAACAGGTTACCCTGCGGATATTATCAGGGGTGGATGTTTTTACGTTGACGTGTCATGTAAAGACCATCTTCAGAGCCCCGCACCATTATATGCACCTAAGCTTTCCCACGGATATCCAATCCATCGCATTACGCGGAGCCATCAGAGCCAAGGTCAATTTGCCGGTGCAAGTCAATGGCATCGCTCAAGCCGGTATTATTGCCGATATCAGTGTTACAGGCGCCGCAATAATTGCCGGTAGCGCTCTGGGCGAGCTTAATCAAGAAGCTTTAATTTCTTTCGACTTCCCTATCAAGCCGACCAACCAGAGCGCGCATATAGATACCAGCGTGACGATTCGCAGTATTCAACAGTTGCCCAGCAAGAAAAAAGACGCGCCGCCCAGGTTCTCGCATGGGGTATTGTTTCATGAACTTGAGCTTACCAATCAGGTGATGCTGTTAAATCTTGTATATGAATCGATGAACAGGTTGAGCTAGAATCGCAAATAATCCGCTGCACTAAGCTTATTGACAGACTTGGGGTGTATTGAGGTAGGTGAATGTTATGTCGATTCGATATTGTTGTTCGGCGTGACGCGCCAACATAAAAGATAGTGCGAGTTTAGTGCAAAAAATTTTAATGCCTTATGAGTGAAATATTACTATGTCTGCCAATGAAAATGGCGATTGCATGAATGAAGAAGCACAAACCGGAATAATTCCACGCGAATACGGCCAGCCTTGGCCTGATTACGAACTGCTGGATGCGGGCGACGGCAAGAAGCTGGAACGGTGGGGGAAGGTCATCACCATCCGTCCGGAAATCCAAGCCAATTTCAAACCGGGATGGTCTAACGCCCAATGGCGAGACATGGCGCATTGGGAATTTGAAGAACAATCCTCAACCCAAGGCCGCTGGCTTAACATCAAACCGCATGCTCCCGAACAATGGCTTATTTCCTACGGAAACTTAAACTTCGGCTTGAAGCTAACCAAATTCAAGCATGTGGGTCTGTTCCCCGAACAGCAGGCAAATTGGCGCTTTATTAAGGAACGGGTGAGTGCCGGGCAAAAGGTCTTAAATTTATTTGCCTACACCGGAGCGGCGTCGCTGGTTGCCCGTGAATCAGGGGCGGAAGTCGTGCATGTGGATTCGGTCAAACAGCTGATCACCTGGGCTAACGAAAACAAGGAGCGTTCTAATCTTTCCGACATCAAATGGGTGCATGAAGATGCGTTAAAATTCGCCCAGCGCGAATTGAAACGGGGCAATCAATACGCAGGCATCATCATGGACCCGCCTGCCTGGGGACTAGGCGTCAAAGGCGAAAAATGGAAGCTGGAAAATCACCTGTCCGGCTTGATAGAAACGGCTTATGGGTTAATGAATCCGGGGGCTTTTTTAATTCTTAATACCTACTCGCCTAAAATAGAGCCGGCGGATTTGGCAATGTCTGCCCGGCAGTATTTTTCTGCAAATCAACTGGAAATAAAACAACTGTGGATGCGGACAAAAACGGGTAAGGAGCTGTATTGCGGCAATTTGTTGCGGGCGGTCAAGTAAGGCCGTTTTGAAATGTGGTGGGCGCGTGGAAGTCACAGACAGCTGGAGTGCAGGCTTCGCCTGCAAGCACAATCACCAAAAGTAGGCGCTTTAGGCGAAGCTTGCACTCCCGTTGCAATGCGTTGTCTTCAATGCTTAACGATAACATAGCCACATGAAAAAGGAGTTTATCAGCCAAATCCATGTCGCCTATGTTTAGCATCAATGTACTATTTTTGGTAGTGGGTTAAATCTGTAATTAGGCATGAATATCCAAGCCAAACTCGACCTTGTTAATCAGCAATCCTATAACCGTATCATGCAGGGCCTCTACTTTCGAAAAGCAAATTGTTTTTCGTGTGAG